>RRYU01004710.1_pt1 | contig 12315 bp, 10 predicted proteins | sample 2162651 | NCBI WGS metagenome assembly RRYU01 (sample SAMN10267283, study PRJNA491782) | microbial mat metagenome | isolation source: biomat in the production well | place: Japan: Minami-Kanto gas field, natural gas well KTG3 | collected 2017-06 | reverse complement strand
GTGCGGACTTCACAAACGGTATCAGGAGTTCCACTCTCCAGCACTAGCGATTAGCCCGGCGGGATTCCCACCCGCTAAAGAACACAGCATTGCCAGGCCGCGCTGTCCCCGGTTTGGCCCCGGTTTCGCCACCCTTTAACTCCATCCCGGTTGATCCAGGTCGGCCTGAGATCGAGAGAGGCGGTGTCGTTTGCCGCGGTAACTACTGAGCGACTCGGCACCCACTTTAACGGACCAGCTCACAACTACTCGACGGAGTCGAGGCCCTGTTGCCGGCGCATCGCGAACGACTGTTCACACCGACGGAGACCTTGTCGATATTTCTGGCGCAGGGGCTCTCGACTGATGGGAGCTGCCGGCAGGCGGTCGACGAGGCGGTGATCAAGCGCATCATTGGCGGTCTGCTGCGCTGCGAGCACGAGCGCGGACTGCCAGGCGCGTGCACGCTTGCCGGCACAGGTGATCTCGACGCTGGCGCGGCAGGTGGGGGGCATGATCGGCGCGGGCGCACCGCCCCCTGGTGGCAGGCGTGGAATCGCTCGGTACGCCTCGTCGATGGCGCGACCATGACGATGGCGGACACGGAGCAGAACCAGGCCGTCTATCCGCAGCCGAGCAGCCAGAAGCCCGGCTTGGGCTTTCCGATCTGCCGCATGGTGGCCTTGATCTGTCTGTGCAGTGCCGCGCTGCTCGATGCCGCCACCGGCCCGTGCGAAGGCAACGGCAGGGACGCAGACCTTGCTGCGCGGCTTGCTCGATGCGCTCGAGGCGGACGATATCCTGCTCGGCGACGCCTTCTACCCGACCTGTCTGCTCTGCGAACTGGTGCAACGGGGCGTCGACGGGGTGTTCGAACAGTAGGGTGCACGCAAACGCAGCACCGACGTCAAGACTGGGGAGAAGCTCGGCCCGCGCGATCATCTGGTGGTGCTGGAGAAACCGACGAAACGACCGGATTGGATGACCCCGGAGCAGTCCGCGCAAGCCCCGGAAACGCTGACGGTGCGCGAATTCGCGGCCGGTCGAAAGATCATGGTCACCACCTTTCTGGACGCCAAAGCGGCCCCGAAGAACACGTTGAAGGTAGTGCCATTCTGGTCTGTCCCCGGTTTCCCATAAGCCGCCGTCGCTCGAGAGGCGGCTCAGGACCGGAGCAATTCCCGAGCATTCGCCACGACCGCGTTTTGCGGCGTCCCCGGACCATTCAGATCATAGAGGCTCACGGCGAGATACCTGGCCTGCCAGGGTGCCTCGAGATGGCGGGCGTTTTCGATCATCGCTTCGATGAGCTTGTAGTCGTGATAGCCGAGGTTGCGGTCCACGGTGTAATGTCGGGCCAGATCTCGAAAGGCGGCCTGCTCCCTGGTGCCTTGGAAGTAGGCCAGCGCCTTGCTCGCGGCGGCGTCTCGGTCGACACCGATGGCGGCAAAGATCTCGCCAAGCAGCCGGTCCGGCTCGGCCGCGGAGTCCTCTGGCGCCAATCCGTCGATCGTCAAGGGACGCAACCGGCTGCCCAGTCGATCGCGGAACAGGGGCATGAAGGCGGCCGCCTGCAGCATCAGCATCCTGCGCGTCTGATCGTCCGAGCTCCAGCGGTAGCCTTGATGCAAGGCTTCGGCGGTCGTGTTGGCGTGGATCGCGATGATGCCCGGTTGCCTGAGGAGAAGCTCGCCCGCAGCGAGGATGATCGCCGTCCAGAGGGTCTGCGGGTCGACGCCCTGCCGAAGCGCCGCTGCGGTCGCCCGAGCGGTGTCCGTGGCGCTGCCCTCCCGAAAGGTCGCGAGCAGATCCGGGATCGTCTCCGGACCGGGTGTCCCCGTCTGCCAGTCCGATGGCAGAGTCCCGGCCAACTCGAGATTCTCCCGCCAAGGTCGATCGGCGGCCAGATCGTTTTGCGCGGGGTTGGGCTCTTCGGCGTGGTTCTGCAGGGCGGAGGTCAAGGATCGCAAGAGGGGCTCGGCACCCGGACAATCCGGGGTTTGCAGCAGCCGATGGCAGTTGGTCGCCGAGATGGCCTTGTGTCCGATGCTGCGAAAATCGCGCGCGGCATAACGAAACAGGAGGTCGAACTGGCGCTCCTTCGGAACCGCTCGGTACAGTCCGACGACGGCTCTGTCCGCTGCCTCGGGATCCCAGCGCTCCATCGCCGAGACGAATGCCTCCTCGGCCTGCGTCGGCGCCGGCACTCGATCCATGTCGACCGGTTCCATTCGCCAGCCGGTCTGACGCAATTCGTTCGCCTGACTGGCCTTGAGCACGTCGGTCGCCCAAAGCAGGGACGGCCAACGATCTTCGTCGCGACCCTGCGTGACGGTGCGCTGAACGGCATGCATCATCATGAAGGCGTGGTACTTGAATCCCACCACCGGGTAGGGCGAGACGACGCGGGCCGCGGCCTCGGAGATGGCGCCGAGTAGCTCTTGATGTCCGAGCCCGGCACGGATGTGTTTCACCAACTGCTCGGGCAGCCGCTCGCGATCGGAATCCCGTAGCAGTGCGACCAGCGCATCATGTCGAATACCGGCGCTCGGTCCGGCGCCGACGGTCGTCTCAATGGCTTGAGCGACGCGTCCGGACGTCAAGGTTGTCGCCAAGGTGCCGATCAGGAATGTCCGTCGATTGGTCGTCATTGGGGATCACCTCGCGTCCGAGGGTGCTGGCCATGGATGTCTTCTCGGGCCTCGTCGCGCTGATTCGGATCATCCATGCGCTCGGGTCACGCCGTCATGCGATAAGCTCGTCGGCGATCCGGGCAATCCGGTCGGGCCTAAATCGGCACGGCATGGCGAGAGATTGTCTGTGTCATCCACATCGGACAGCGGTCGGCTGATTTGGATCGCCTCGGATCGCGGTTGAGGCCCACCCGGGGCAGCTCGTGGGCCGCCTCTCGCGGCGATTGCCGGGCATTTCGACATGCACGACGGCCCGCGGCTGCCGACGGACAAGGCCGCCGGATCGAAAGCGCCCCCGGCGCACCCGGCGCCTTTGCGGTTCAAACTGGAATGGGTCATTCTCGGGACCGGCCGACCGAAACGGAGGAGACAACCGATGCCATTGCAATCCATCAACCCCTACACCGGCCAGTCCTTGGAGCAGATCGAAACGATCGACGAGACCGCCCTGGAGGCCGCGCTCGACGCTGCGGCGCGAGCCGCATCGGCGTGGGGATCCCGGCCCGTCGCCGAACGCGCGCGACTGCTGCATGAGGTCGCCGCGCTCCTGCGCGCCCGAACGCGGGATTTGGCTCGGTGGATGACCTCGGAGATGGGCAAGCTGATTGGCGAAGCCGAGGCCGAGATCGGCAAGTGCGCGCTGGTCTGCGACTACTATGCCGAGAATGCCGAACGACTGCTTGCCGATGTGCCGATCGCCTCCGACGCATCGCGCAGCCTGGTTGTCCATCAGCCGCTGGGTCCCCTGCTCGCCGTGATGCCGTGGAACTTCCCGTTCTGGCAGGTCTTTCGCTGCGCCGCACCCGCACTCGCGGCGGGTAATCCGGTCCTGCTCAAGCATGCCTCGAATGTCCCGCGCTGCGCCTTGGAGATCGAACGACTGTTCGAGGACGCGGGCGCCCCGGACGGGGTCTTCAGCACGCTGTTGATCGATGCCCGTCGCGCGGAGGGCGTCGTCGCCGACCCGCGCGTCTGCGGTGTGAGCCTCACGGGCAGCGACGCGGCGGGCCGACGTGTCGCGTCCATCGCCGGCGAGCACCTGAAGCGGACGGTGCTCGAGCTCGGCGGCTCCGACGCCTTCGTGGTACTGGAGGACGCCGACCTCGACGAGGCCGTCGCGACCGCCGTGCGCTCGCGTTTCATGAATGCCGGCCAGAGCTGTATCGCGGCCAAGCGATTCATCGTCGTCGACGCGGTCGCCGAGGCGTTCGTTGCCCGCCTGCGCACCGCAATCGAGGCGCTGGTTCCGGGCGATCCCCTGGACCCGAAGACGACCTTGGCGCCGCTCGCGCGTGGGGATCTTCGCGACACACTCCATGAACAGGTCCTCGCGAGCCTCGACGCCGGGGCGCGCCTGGTCATCGGTGGACAGTCTTTGGACCGCCCCGGCTGGTTCTACGCGGCGACCTTGCTCGACGCCGTCGGACCCGGCATGCCCGCCTACGACGACGAGCTGTTCGGTCCCGTGGCGGCCGTCCTGCACGCGGCCGACGAGGGCGAGGCGCTCGAGATCGCCAACGACACCCGATTCGGGCTCGGCGGCAGCGTTTGGACGCGCGACAGCGCTCGCGGCGAGCGCTTTGCGCGCCGGATGGCGTGCGGATGCGCCTTCGTCAATGGACTGGTCAAGAGCGACCCCCGCCTGCCGTTCGGCGGGATCAAGGAGTCCGGTTACGGGCGCGAGCTCGGCGCCCTGGGCATCCACGAGCTCGTCAACGCCAAGACCTTGTGGATCCGCTAGGAGCCTGTCGAGCCGGGGACTGCTTATCCTGCCGCAGGGTCAGCGGAGCGAGGCATCATCTGATTCTGTTGCCCGCTATGTTCTTAATGACACTTAGGGGGATGTCCGGATGAGCAAGCCTTCGAAGCAAAACGCGATCTGAGCAAACTTGACTCCCGCCGAATCCCCATGGTCGCGTGATCCTTCTCCACGGGACGCCAAAGGGCGTCGCGGCCGCGCACAGCTGCTAGACTTTAGGGTACCGAAACCTGATCACCGGGCAGGGGTAGGCTGCGAGTTTTGGCCCAGGCTGGTGGGCAGTGCCAGCTCTCGGGAAGCTCTATCCGGCCGGAAGCGTTTCCTCTGCCGGTCGCATGTTCGCATCCCTGATGGCCGGTCAAGAAAACGGGGTCAAGTCTGGTCAAGAAAACGGGGTCAAGTCTTGAAATCACGCAATGCGTTCGCGAACGCGACGCCGACGGCCAGTCCGCCGAAGCTGCTCTCTCTGATGCCGGTCGCGGCCTGAGCGCGGTGGCCGGGATAATGAGCAAGGCCGCTCCGAATCCGGAGCGCCTTCGTCTCGCGCCGACTAAAGTCGGCGGTCCTAGGAGCAGGTCGATATCCGGTCTGGTGCAAGTTTGGGATTGCTGGCGTTGGGGAAACGCTGATTGTTGCCAGGGATGGAAATAATCAGCTTCTCCTCAGAAGCCGTCACCTCATCTGCTCGGCTGCTTCTTCGATCCCTTTCTGGACACGATCGATCATCGCCTTGCCCTGCATCATCATGGCGTTCTTCACTGCTCCGGCGAGGTTCGATCTGGAGAGGGGCTCACCGTCGATGGTCATGGTCTCGGGCGATGTCGCATAGGCGGACAAGGGGTCGCTGAGCGTCAGTGCGGTATCCTCGACCGCGTTGTATCGATAGAGACAGGTTGCCTGGCGGGCGTTGCCCTGTGCCTCGAAGCCGAGCTCCACCGCGAGGCCGGAATAGCCTCGCGGGTGGGTCTCGACTCGGGTCCAGCGCACGGCGCTCGGCGTGTCGACCTGGGTCATCACGAGTTGTTTACAGAAGCTGATGCGGACGTCCTCGCCTGAGCCGGAACAGCTTGACACCAGGACGGAGACCATCAGGAGGCTTGCGAGGTTACGGAGAGAGCGATTGGTGGTTTTGGTCATGGTCTAGCCTCGAAGAAGTGTTTGATGTGTAGTGCTCAGAGTGCGGGGTTCGGGGGGTCGGGGGTCAGCCGTCTGCTGTCTTGGGCGGTTTCGGCAATTGCGCCTTGCGACTCAGTTGACCGCTGGCTATGCTCCGTCGCCCCTGAAGGGACGGAGAAGCTGATCATTTGCCATACCCGGCGACAATCCGCCCGCGATCTGAAAACGCGGTTTCCGAATCGCTTCATGTTCGGTTGCTTTGGCGACTGGCGTATGGCGGCACATCCATGCGCCGCGGGAGGCGCGGGTTTGATCGGCGTTTCCCGAATCGGTATCGCGTCTCGATCGAGGATTGCCAATGGACTTCTCAACGCTGAAGTATATGACGGTTGCCGACGGTCGCTTGGCCTACCGGCAGGTGGCCAACGGGAGGCCGCCGCTCATGCTGATCCACGGCTGGGGCGGCTCGTCGCGTCACTGGCAGCATACCCCCGATCATCTCGCTGACGTTCGAGCGCTTTATGCCTTGGATCTTCCGGGTCACGGCCAGACACCGGCGCGGCGTGGAGCGACCGGCGCGAAGGAGCAAGCGCAATTGGTGATTGCCTTTGCCGACCAATTGGGTCTGGAGCGGTTCGATGTAAATGGACATTCCTGGGGTGCGGCGGTCGCGATCCTGGTCGCGGCACATTGGCCGGAGCGGGTGGATCGACTCGTCTTGACCAGTCTCGGCACGGCTCGAAATGCGCTCGAGCGCTTCGCGATGACCCAAACCTATCATCAGATGACATTGGCCATGGCGCTCTGGCGGCCCTGGCTGGCCATGTCCCGGCCGTGGCTTTCGCTCTCGCGCCCGGCGATCGACTGGATCGGCGCGCATCCAGCGGTCTATCGTGCCATCGCCGGCCAGGTCGCGCGTAACCTTCCTGTCGACGACGATCTGGTCCGCGTGGGTGTTCAAGAGTTCTTGAGCACGGATCCACTCACCGCGTTGGAATGCGCCATCGGTGCAGGCAACCCGGCATTCCTGGGTGCCCTGCAGGGGATGAATGCGCCGACCCTGATGGTGAACGCCGACGCCGATATCGTCATGCCCTCATCCGGTGCTCGTGCCCTCGCGGCTCGGATCCGCAACGTTCGACAGGTTCGGCTCAAGGACTGCGGGCATCTTCCGATGATCGAGCGGCCGGAGGACTATCATCGGCTCGTGCGTGAGTTCCTGGCGGACGTCTGACCTCAAACGGATTTATACCCGGCGCAAATGGATGTTTCGCCGCAATGCACGCCCCGCGCACACCAGGACGGGGTTGCGCCTCCTCGCCGTCGTGCCCGCTACGACTCGTCGGCGCGCCTTGGCCTGGCGCACGCGGGACGCAACTTGCTTTCCGATCACCTACAGTGTCTCGGCGGGGCCCAAAAAGCTCGCGAATCGCGGAAGGCCGTTGTTCGTGCGCCCGTGGTACTTGAAATTGACGACGCTGCCGATGGCTGGTGGATCGGCGCGCTCGGCGTCGCTGAAGCCGGTGCCGAGGCGGAAGCGGGTGCCGTCCGCCTCTTCGACCAGCAGAGAGCCCAAGCGGCCTTGATGTTTGCCGCGGCCGGCGAAATGGCCGATCACGCACGCCTCCGCTTCCAGGTAGGGTTTGACCTTGAGCCGGTCGGCAGAGCGCCCGGCGCGATAGATCGCGTCGGCCCGGTGCAGCATCAAGCCCTCGCCGCCACCAGCGACGACCTCATCCAGCATGCTCATCAAGGCGTCATGGTCCGCAACGCGTGTCTGCTCGACCAGACCGAGGAAGGGGGCTGAGGAGGCGGCGACCAGACCCCGCAGCGTGGTCAGCCTGGCCTCGAAGTCGCCCGGGTGGTCGGGCAGGTCAAAGAGCATGTAGCGGATGCGGCGCCAGGCATCCTGATCCGGCTCCAGTTGTCGCACCTTGCCTGAAAGCGTAGCGAAGGTGCCGCGGCCCATCCAGAGCTCACCATCCAGGGCAATCGCGGGAAAGCCGGCAGTGAACCAGGCGGGAGCCTGGATCACGAGGCCGCCGCGTGTGATGAGACGCCGACCATCCCAGTAGCCGCGCACTCCATCGAGCTTCTCGCTGACCAGATAGACGGCGAGGTCGATATCGGGCGTATAGACCCCGGCTAGGGCCAAGGCAGGCTCGGTGGCCTTGGCCCCTGTTGCTGCGCTGGGCGTGTCGAGCTTCGTCGGCGCGACCTGACCGGGGCCTGTCATTTCCGCGAAGGGCGTCGCGACAGAGCCGGGAGCCAAGCCCAGCAAGAACAGCGAGAGTCCGAATCGAGCACCAGGCCATTGTGTCATCGCGCACTTTCCGTGAATTATGAGCTGTAGGGCAACTCTAGTCGTTCGGATATCTGATGCAAGTGAGTCGAGCACAAAAAGACGACATTACGTATTCGCAATCGAAACGGCTCAGGCCGGCGTGGTCCTGTTGTTGGCTCTCACTTCGCTTCACCGCTCGCTTCTCGAATTGCCTCAGGGTATGTTCCCGGTTCTGCTGTTATCGATGCCGCTTGGCTTGCGGCGATTGACCCGCAGGCGTCGAGATTCGTCCGATTCGTCCGATTCGGCTCGATTTTGCCGGCGGGGTGGTGCAGAGTCCCGAGCGCATGGACGAGGCGATTCATGAGCTGCTGGTCTTGAAGCGCATGACGCCGTCCATCTCGGGACTTCAGACGAGTCCGGAGAACCCGATGCGCCGGGGTGGTTTCGCTCATAACAACTCCAACGGTATTCCTCCCGGCGATGGACCCACACGGGCGGTGGGTCTTGCACGTCTGGCGTCATTCATACCGAAAGCTGCCGCCTATGCGCGCGAGCGTAATCGGGTCGCGCCGCCTCACGATCGGGTCTCGCGGCTGTCGCCCTATTTGCGGCACCGCCTGATCCTGGAGCGCGAGGCCGTTGCCGCGGTTTGGGACGCCCATGCGCGGGATGCCGTCGATAAATTCGTCTCCGAGGTGTTGTGGCGGACCTATTGGAAGGGCTGGCTCGAGCTTCGTCCCAAGGTCTGGGACGTCTATCTCGATCAACGCCGCAGTGACCTCGACCGACTCTCGTCCCAAGGGTCGGATCGCTATGTTGAGGCGATCACTGGGGAAACAGGGATTGCCTGCTTCGATGCATGGGCTCGGGAGCTGATCGATACGGGCTATCTGCACAACCACGCCCGCATGTGGTTTGCCAGCATCTGGATCTTCACCCTCCGCTTGCCCTGGACGCTCGGCGCAGCCTTCTTTCTAAGTCATCTGCTGGACGGTGATCCCGCGTCCAATACCCTGTCTTGGCGTTGGGTGGCGGGGCTCCATACGCGTGGCAAGCACTATCTCGCCCGCGCCGAGAACATCGCCTGCTACACCGACGGGCGCTTCAATCCCACGGGCCAGCTCGACGAGCAGGCATCGCCCTTGACCGAGCCGCCGCTCGATCTTTCGCCGCGCCCGCTTCCCGATCCGGTCGAGCCCGATCTCGACAGTCCGAGCGGCTTGCTCCTGACGCCCGAGGATCTCGCGCCGGAGGTCTCGCCCTTGTCGATGATGACGGAGTGCCGTGGCGTGGCCGGGGGCTGGGACGCGACGGTCGGCGCGGGCCTCGATCAGGCCCCGTCGGTCGTTGCGTTCTCCCGCTCCGCGCTTGCCGATGCTCTGGCTCGGTGTGAGGCGCACTTCGCGGTTTCATCACACGCATTGGATGAGGCGAATTGGCTGGCGGATGCCGAGGCGTGGGCCTGCAGTCTTGCGGTGCGTCACCTGGTGACGTTTGACGCGCCGGTCGGTCCATGGCGGGCGCGTTTGGATCAACTCGACGCGCGGCTCGGCAAGCAGGGTATTCGGCTTGTCCGCGTTCGCCGGAGCTGGGACAGCATCCTTTGGCCCGGCGCCACCCACGGCTTTTTCCGTTTCCGCGACCATGCTCTCCGGCAACGACGCCTCGATGGGCTCGCGGCCGGTGAACATGGCTCCGGCAGTTGACCGCGTCGTGCTGCATGCAAGGGATCGATGGCCTCGACGTTGAACCGCCGGGTCCAGGCTGAAGATCCCGAAGAACGGGACCGCGCATCGCGTGTGCCGGGACCGCCGAGTCGCAGCTGCAGTGTTTGGCTATTGACATCCTCCCCAACACTAAGATTCAACGTCTAATGAAAACAATGCAACTCGTTTGGCTCAAGCGCGACCTGCGGGCCTATGACCACGCTGCCCTCGCCGAGGCCGCGCGTCGCGGGCCGGTCCTGCCGCTCTATATCGCCGAGCCTGGATACTGGTCCCTGGCGGATCCGTCCGGACGCCACTGGGCTTTTGTCGCCGAGTGTTTGGATGAGCTTCGAACCGATCTCGCCGCGCTTGGCCAACCGCTGGTGATCCGGGTCGGCGAGGCGATCTCGGTCCTGACCGAGCTTTTAAATTGCCTGCCGATCGAGGCGGTCTGGTCGCATGAGGAGACCGGCAACGGCTGGACCTATGCACGGGACATTGCCGTCGGCGATCTGCTGCGAAATCGCGGCATCCCCTGGCATGAGATGCCTCAGAACGGCGTGGTCCGTCGGCTCCAGACCCGTAATCAATGGTCGAAGATCTGGGAGCAACGCATGCGGACGCCATTGGAGCCGCCACCCGCCATTCGACCTTTGGGGCCACTTTCCGAGATCGGCGGGATTGGCATCATTCCTGACGCGCGGGACCTCGGGATCGCCGACGACCCCTGTCCTCGGCGTCAACCCGGTGGTCGGCTTGCCGGTGTCGCCATGGTCGAAAGCTTCCTGCGCGAGCGCGGCGAAGCCTATCACCGTGAGATGTCGAGTCCCGTGACCGCCTACGACTCCTGCTCGCGCCTGAGCACCCATCTTGCCCAAGGGACTGTCTCCATCCGCGAGTTAGTCCAAGCGACCCGCCATCGACGGGAGCAGCTGGCGGCCCAGGCGCCGGGCGGCGGCCCGCACGGCGGACTCCGCGGAACATGGGCCAAGGCACTTTCGGCATTCGAGGGCCGTCTCCACTGGCACTGCCATTTCATGCAGAAACTGGAGAGCGAGCCGCGCATCGAATTCGAGAACATGCACCGCGCTTGCGATGGGCTCCGCGATCCGAAACCTGACCGGGAACGCCTCGATGCTTGGTGCCAAGGCCAAACCGGTTTCCCTTTCGTCGACGCCTGTATGCGCGCCTTGATCCAGACCGGCTGGATCAACTTCCGAATGCGCGCCATGCTGGTGTCCTTCAGCTCGTACCATCTCTGGCTTCATTGGCGCGAGTCGGGACTCCATCTTGCGCGGGTCTTCACCGACCACGAGCCCGGTATCCATTGGTCCCAGGTCCAGATGCAATCCGGCACCACAGGCATCAACGCGTTGCGCATCTACAACCCGGTCAAGCAGTCTCAAGATCACGATCCGCAAGGCGTCTTCATCCGCCGTTGGGTGCCCGAGTTGGCCGGTGTCCCGGACGTCTGGATCCATACGCCATGGAAGATGTCCCGTGCCGAGCAGGACGCCTGCGGATGTCTGATCGGCCGCAAGTACCCGGCCCCGATCGTCGACCACGAGGCCGCCGCCCGAGAGGCCCGTCGGCGCATGGGTGCGATTCGCCGCACCGCCGAATCTCGCGTGGAAAGCCGGACTATCTTCGAGACCCACGGAAGCCGCCGCCGCGGTGCCGGCGCCATCCGAACGCGCCAGGCCACCAGCGAAACAAGGAGAAAACGGAGCCCAAACCCGGACTCCGAGTCAAGCTAATGAGTCACAAGAAACCACACCTTCCAACCAAGCTCTGCGCCTGCTGCGGTCGCCCCTTCACCTGGCGCAAACGCTGGGCGGCCAGCTGGGAATCCGTCCGCTATTGCTCCGATGCATGCCGCGGTCGCCGTCGGATGCCGCACGCAACCCAATCGGAATCAATCAAGGCCAGTCGGACCTGACGTGGTTTAGATGACTGGAGCGCCACGCGTACGAACCGCACCGGATGACCGCGGCCAAGAGCAGGCGCTGCGGTAGGCTACGGACGTCGTCGGAGGTATGAAGCGAATGATCCCGAGATGTGAATGGTGTGGTTCCGATCCACTGTACCTCGCCTATCACGACCTGGAATGGGGCGTGCCCGTCCACGATGACCGTCGCCTCTTCGAGATGCTGACGCTCGAAGGGGCGCAGGCCGGTTTGAGTTGGCTCACCATCCTGCGCAAGCGCGAGGGTTATCGGCTGGCTTTCGATCATTTCGATCCGGAGCGGATCGCGCGCTACTCGGATGCAGACATCGAGCGCTTGCTGGGCGATACGCGCATTGTCCGAAATCGCCTCAAGATCGAGTCGGTCGTGCGCAATGCACGAGGCGTGCTGCGCATTCTCGAGGACGCAGGCTCCTTGGACAGTTTCCTCTGGCAATTTGTCGACCATGTGCCGCAGCAGAATAACTGGCGCGCGCTGGACCAGGTTCCGGCCCAAACGCCCGCATCGGACCGAATGAGTAAGGTGCTCAAGAGACGTGGTTTCGGCTTCGTCGGACCGACCATCTGCTACGCCTTCATGCAGGCTGTCGGGATGGTCAACGATCATGTCGTCGGCTGTTATCGACATGAGGAGGTCGCGCGTCTCGGGGACGTGTCCGGAAAGCCGAGGGCGCTCTAGGCTCGGGACGCAAGCCTGCGCGCGGGTGCCGCCTGCGCTGGGGTGGTGGGATTTCGATCGAGACCCGAATGGGCTTTTGTCATTGCGCGGTCGAGCTGTCTGCCCTCGTAAACGCATTCACGTTTTTTTT
>RRYU01009836.1_pt1 | contig 12318 bp, 12 predicted proteins | sample 2162651 | NCBI WGS metagenome assembly RRYU01 (sample SAMN10267283, study PRJNA491782) | microbial mat metagenome | isolation source: biomat in the production well | place: Japan: Minami-Kanto gas field, natural gas well KTG3 | collected 2017-06 | reverse complement strand
TAAAGATAGTGTGGCGAAGACTCTTGCGACCAATATGGGGGCGGAAGATTTTAGCTGTTTCCTTGATCACACAAACGGCTGCTATGTTCGTATTGGCGCATGGAATGGAGAAGCAGATATTGCTCCAGCTCACTCCAGTCGCTTTAATTTTGATGAGCGAGCTCTGTCTGTTGGCGCTAGTTACCTGACCACTCTTGCGATTACCGCAGGAAAAAGAGTCTTAGACGGCACTATTTAGACAGAAAACAACCCTCGGAGATTGCTTACAGCGCCAAACTGGTTTAACCTTGCGCCCTTGTTTTTGTGGCAGTTACACCCTCGTACCAGACTGCTGGCAAATTCCGATACACAATCAGTTTTGGAGAGGTGTCCGAGCGGCTTAAGGAGCACGCCTGGAAAGTGTGTGTACGTTAACCCGTACCGTGGGTTCGAATCCCACCCTCTCCGCCAAAAAAAGAACCCGCCTTTATGGCGGGTTTTTTTGCTCGAGGTAACAGAAAAAGCATTTAGACTGCGAAGCGCGATTGTGCTTATCAGTAGAGACTGTAGAGAGCCATTTCATTGCTCTACGCAATTATTAACTCATAACTAATATGGTTTGACTGAAATAGCTCCCACAGAGTTGTAACTTACTAAGTGCAGGAACCGCAGCAGACGCCAGGGCGGTCGGACTCTTTCTTCTCTTCTGATTTTTCAGACTGAACTTCGACTTTGATCTCAATCGTTTTATTCAGCTTGTCATTACTTTCGTTTGCTTCGCTTGAAGACTTGTTTGTTTCTTCGCTCATGTTAATGTTTATCCTCATATATGGTGGAAGGTGATAATAATAGCAGCTATGGAGTGAGATGGATCGAGTGGCGACTTAGCTCAACTCAAATTTCAAATAGCAGGAGCGTATAATAACAAAGAAACCGGTATCAGATCACTGGTTTTGTAATTCAGTAGATGCTACATAACTGGATTAAACGATAATAAATTGTTGGTATAGGAGCATTAATGCTTAAATTCCCAGTTATTTTCTGCACGGTATTTCCATATGCATTAGGGGTTACACCATGCCCGTAGCTGTGTTGAGCAATAATATGATGCCGACTACACAATTAGTTTATTTCGCCAAGGAGATATGATTATGGGGCTTTGGCACCGTCATAGCTGGCTTGCATATTTAGCTGTGTTTGTTGGTGTGCTTGGGCATTCATCCTCTGAATTTGTCTCAGTTCTTTCTGGTATTACCGGACCTGAGCTTTCTGTTTGGCGATTCGTTCTTGGCGGAGCAGGTCTTGTAGTGTTGGCTCTAATTTTTCCAGATAGTCGTGATCTGGTTGATCCTTTAAAAAACCATGGAACGAGGTTGGTGGCACTATCACTACTAGGTGTCACTATCGCCTATTTGCTGTTTCACTGGTCATTGGATTTCGCGTCAGTAGTTCAGGTCGCTACCTTGGTTACTACCATTCCTGTTTTTGTCGGGCTATCGAATCTTCTGATTAATCGAGAGCCTATCACTCTGGCTAAAGCCCTGAGTGCTATTTGCGCTTTCCTCGGTATTGCCCTGTTGATTACGGATGGCTATCTCACGCAACTTGCCGGTTCCACACAGAATCTGATAGGTGTGTTTATGGCCATTGCCTGTGCCGCTGCAGTTGCCTGCTACTCTGTAATGGTTAAACCGATCATCGCCGAGTACGGGGCGCTACGCATCACCGCCATCACCATGTTTGTAGGTTCTATCGGTCTGTGGTTGGTTGTGGGGCTGTTTTTTGGAATATGGGTTGGGCCACAACGTTTGGTCATGTTGGATCAACAGGCGTTGATCGCCCTTGGGGTAATCGCATTTTTTAACACCACCATCACCCAACTTCTTTGGATCGGCGGACTGGCCGCTGTGCCTGATATCACGCGAGGTAGCTATCTATTCTTTCTGAAGCCGGCTATAGCGGCACTACTTGCTGTGGTAATTCTTGGCCAGGAACTTACCCTTACTCAGTTGTGCGCCATAATCGTAATCACCGCGTCGGTATTTTCCGAGATGATTGTGGGTCGGTTGGTAAAAGTACAGACTGCTAAAAACTAAAGGCTGTTATTAAACTCTAGGATTCAACCTTAATCTCCTCCGCATCTGCCATGGCCTGGATCGCGGCCTCTAAATCTATTTGGTTCGGGTTGGAGGTGCTTTGCTGTTCTAATACATGCGCCAGTTCTGGCTGCTCCAGTGTCAAATATGAGCCATCGCGGTCCTGGGTATATGCAGCCCAGGGTACAAATTTTGTTAAGGGAAACAATTGGCCTGTCTGTGGTGATATATCAATGTTCAGACCAGCAATAAACAGTACTTTTTTTCCGCGATATGCATGTTCTTTTACGATGGTGCGAAACGTACGGTCGAATTCAACTTGAGTGCTTATTTGTGCCGCAGTCAGGATGGGGGAGGGTGCTGTGATAATCTGAGGCATGTAGCGGGTCAGGTTATGATCCAACTGATGCTCACTCTCTTCCTCTTCTATGGCGTTACGCCGAAAATAAAACAGATCTGCTGTCAGATTATCTCCAATTGCCCGCGGTGTCTGTTTGCCAAAGGCGGTTTCACCTATTCTTTCGATCAGAGCTGGAGTTGCCCTAAATACTTTTGCGGTACTCAGTATTTTTATTGGTGTGTGTTGTCCGTTCTGATCTGTTTCGATTAGTTTGTTCAGACGCAGTAACAGACCTTCTTCTCTATCCTCACGTAACAGCAGATTGTCTATAGTCAAGCATTCCTTGCCTTCATGCAGTTGTAGCAGGATGTTTTGCTGTGCAAATTGAAATTCATCCTGATACCAAGCGGTAACGTGATGTAGTTTACCGCAGTTGTTCCCGCATTCTTGGTCAGTGGTTTGTAACCGACGGTAGGTACCGAAGGTTTTGCTCTGTGGGTCATAGCCTACGTGACTGGCCTGGATTATAACCATATCCTGTCCATGATCCGCATGTGGCCCATGGCGGTCTGTTGCAACAATTCCCCCGGCACGTCCATGGTTGAATGGGAAGGTGCCAAAGTGTTTGGCCATCATGATGATTGGATAGCCCTGGCTTTCATCAGAGCAAAAAGCGCGTGAAGGCATGATTTTACCAGCCTCAAAACCGAGCGATATACACCAGTTGTAGAGACGAGGCATGAAGAGGTTATACCTCATCATCATACCTTTAATCTGGAACCCCCCTACCGGTTCAACCATGCTTGCAGCGAGATCTGGCATTGATAACCTCCAGTTTTTATTATTCCTTAGTATTCATAACCTAAATATGCTGTTAAACACAAGTGGTTCCTGTTTGCTTATCTGCATATGCTGACATATTTTTCATGACAATCTTGGTAAATATCTCAAGGTATTAGCAGCATTGAAAATGTTTTGCGAAACACCAGAAGAACTTTGCGATAGTTATTTTAATACCAGGACTAGATCTTATGTCCATGAACCTCTTGTCGCCATGGAAGTAATTAAAGTACAACCAAGTCCGGAGCTGAGAATCTGAGTGAGGTGGTTGTAGCTGATGGTCACAGTTTTTATAATCTATTACCGCCTGAAATAGGCTGTTTTGTCAGATACCAAGATTGCAGACAATCGTTACGACGTGATAGAGTCGCCGCTCGGATTTACCTAGACTACAGTTTTATGGTGGCCTGTGTCGGTCCCCTCGCAACGTGAAGCCGTGAACCCGGTCAGGCCCGGAAGGGAGCAGCCGCAGCAGTGGAATCGTGTGCCGGGGTGTGGCTGGTGCGGGCCGCCACCCATTTATGCAAGAAATTCCAAAAAATACGGGCTAGGCTCTTAGTCCCTGTGCGGTTAGAATAGATCCTTTTATTGGATTGGAATATACAGCTTCCATGAGTTATCAGGTTCTGGCCCGTAAGTGGCGTCCCCGACTATTTGAAGAACTGGTTGGCCAGGAACATGTGGTTCGCGCACTGACCAATGCCCTGGATAACGACCGGTTGCACCATGCCTATCTGTTTACCGGAACGCGAGGCGTAGGAAAAACAACTCTGGCGCGTATCTTTGCGAAATCTCTAAATTGCGAACACGGTGTGACATCCGTCCCATGCGGTCAGTGCAGTGCCTGTACCGAGATTGATGAGGGTCGATTTGTGGATCTGCTGGAGGTGGACGCCGCCTCCCGTACCAAGGTCGATCAGACTCGTGAACTGCTGGATAACGTCCCCTATGCTCCTGTCCGTGGTCGTTACAAGGTCTACATTATTGATGAGGTACACATGTTTTCCGGTAGCAGTTTCAATGCGCTATTGAAGACATTGGAAGAACCGCCTCCACACGTTAAATTTCTGCTTGCCACCACCGATCCACAGAAAGTGCCGGTCACTGTTCTGTCACGTTGTCTGCAATTCAACCTAAAGCGTCTGCCTCTCGATCAGATTCAGGATCGCCTGGAATTCATCCTGAATCAAGAGAGCCTTGATCATGACAAATCTGCACTGTTGCAACTTGCGCGGGCCGCTGATGGAAGTATGCGTGATGGCCTAAGCCTGATGGATCAGGCCATAGCCTTCGGTGCTGGAGAAGTAAAAGATGATGATGTCCGCACCATGCTTGGCACAATCGCCAGTGAGCAGGTTTTTGGGCTGCTGGATGCGCTGGCAGACCTGGATGCGCAGCGTGTTGTGGATGGCGTGGGTGAGTTGGCGGAACGAGTGCCTGATTTTTCCAGTGTGTTGCAGGAGTTATTGTCTATGTTGCATCGTACCGCCTTGTATCAGACTGTGCCTAAGGCCATAGCTGATACCGATGGCGATTACGGGCAAATCCAGACATTGGCCCAGAAAATACCACCAGAGGATGTACAACTGTTCTATCAGATCGGTCTGGTCGGACAGCGCGATTTACCGCTGGCCCCAGATCCCAGAAGTGGTTTTGAGATGGTACTTCTGAGGATGCTGGCGTTCCGCCCGGAATCGGGTGTACAAACACAGAGAGGTAGTAGTGGAAAAAAGCCGGTAGCAACAGCGGCTAGAACGACAAAGACCGCGCAAACTGCTCAAACTGTCAGCACCCAGGAGCATGAGCCGAAGCCAAGAGATAAGGCCATACCCAGTCCAACTGGTATGCCAGAAGATCTAAAAAATTGGCATCTAGTTGTATCCAGACTTGATCTTGGTGGAATCTCTAGACAGCTTGCAGAAAACTGCCAGTACCGGGAATGGGATGGAACATACTTGACTCTTGTTCTAGACCCGGCACATGAACATATGCGAGTTGAACACTAAGAATTGCGAGATCGGAAGCCATTGCAGGAATACCTGGGAACAGAATTGAAGCTGAAGGTATTGGTTGTACAACCTGAATCTGAGACCCCTGCCCAGAGACAGGCGAGGGACAGGGCAGATCGTCAGCTAGAGGCTGAACAGGCGATGTCAGAAGACCCGATGGTAAGAGCTGCCGAGGAACAGTTTGGTGCTAGGCTGATCAAAGAGTCAGTTAAACCAATAGATTAGATATATTTGTAAGTTAAGAGGTAATAGTTATGCGTGGTGGTATAGGCAACATGATGAAGCAGGTCCAGAAGATGCAGGACGATCTGCAAAAAGCTCAGGAACAGCTGGCTCACGAAGAAGTGGAAGGTGAGTCCGGCGGTGGTCTGGTTAAAGTCGTAATGAACGGCAAGCACGAGGTGAAGCGTATAAGTATCGACGACAGCCTGGTGGGTGACGACAAGGAGATGTTGGAAGATCTGGTTGCTGCTGCGATGAATGCTGCGGTACAGAAGGTTGCGGATAAGACCAAGGACAGCATGTCCGGTGTTACCAGTGGCATGGGATTGCCACCAGGGTTTAAACTGCCGTTCTGATCCGAGATTAGCTAATGTCAGATCAACCTTTACTACAGCAGTTGATGGAGGCCCTGCGCTGTCTGCCTGGGGTCGGTCCAAAATCTGCGCAACGAATGGCCTTTTATCTGCTGGAAAGGGATCGCGAGGGTGGACGCAATCTATCTACAATGCTCGCTGAGTCTATGGAGCGGATTGGTAACTGTAATCGCTGTCGAACCCTGAGCGAGGCTGAGCTCTGTTCAATCTGCGCTAACAAGAATCGTGATGATTCACTGCTGTGTGTAGTGGAGACACCGGCTGAACTTATGGTTATTGAACAGGCCATCGACTACCGAGGGCGCTACTTTGTACTTGGAGGCCATCTGTCGCCACTAGATGGAATCGGACCAAGAGAGATCGGGTTGGATAAGCTGGAACAGCGTCTGGAAGAGGGCGGCGTGACTGAGTTGATACTGGCCACTAATACCACGGTAGAAGGGGAGGCTACGGCTCACTACATAAGTGACATGGCCCACACCAGAAATGTTCGCACTACGCGGATTGCCCACGGTGTCCCTATGGGCGGTGAATTGGAATATGTTGATGGCGGAACAATCTCCCATGCTTTTGCTGGGAGGCAGGAGATTTAACCGTTAATTAGAGATCGATTTAGGAGAATGTCATGACTGACTGTATTTTTTGCAAGATGGTCTCAGGCGAAATCCAGCCGGATAAGGTGATGGAGACAGAAGATGTTCTGGCCTTTCGTGATCTAAATCCGCAGGCTCCGACGCATATTCTAATTATCCCAAAAAAACATATCAGCACCATAAATGACCTTACTGATGAGGATGTTTCAGTAATGGGAAAACTCCACTTGGCTGCTAAGGAAATTGCAGCACAGGAAGGTTTTTCCGAGCCTGGTTACCGCACTGTTATGAACTGTAATGCGGATGGCGGCCAGGCCGTTTATCACATACACCTGCATCTTCTAGGCGGTAGGGCGATGGGTTGGCCGCCGGGCTAACCACATAATATTCCTTGGTATTTATACGCGCATCCCATTTATTGTCTATGCTAGTGTTTGAACGTTCGTTAAATGGCTGATAATTCTGTGACCACTATCGGCAGTGCCTTAATACCCCTGATCAACGCGCAGCAGCAGCGCGCTTTGACATTTCCACCGGAGACAAAAGAACTCCGGGTGCAGGCTCGCCCAGAGAAAAATACTGTCTCTTCCACGTTGAGTGATGATGAGAGGGGTAGTTTGAATGGACGTGCTGCAGGTCTAAGTAGAGATGACGATCTTTCCGGGTACACAACCCGGGTCAGACAGGCCGTTCAGGCCTACCAGACGCAGGCAGTGGATGCGGAGAGAGAGCAGATTAGTCGATTAATGGGAATAGATACATTTGCCTGATGTTCAAACTCCCAATACCTTCTCTTCAAATTTAAGCGTTACCAGATGATCGTCTAGTGTCTCAGCGCGACGAATCAACTCTACAGATCCATCTTCGCGCAACAGCAACTCCTGTGGTCTCAGTCTTCCGTTGTAGTTGAAACCCATTGCGTGACCGTGTGCACCAGTGTCGTGAATGACCAGCAGGTCTCCATCTTCTACCACAGGAAGTGAGCGCTGAACTGCAAATTTGTCATTGTTCTCGCACAGCGAACCAGCCACATCCACAACCTCTTCACTGCCGTTTTTTCCGGGAATAGTAATGTGGTGATAGGCGTCGTACATGCCAGGACGCATCAGCGATGACATGCATGCGTCTACGCCTACATAGGTGCGGTAGATCTCTTTGCGGTTGATCGCCTTGGTGATCAAAGCTCCATGAGGTCCGGTGATGTAGCGACCGCTCTCTACAAACAGCTTTGGCGCATAGCCGTTACGTTTTTTGAACTGAACGAAGTGTTCTGTAATCTCGCGGCCCATGGCTTCGATGTCCAGCGGATTGTCATCTGGACGGTATGGAATGCCCAGGCCACCACCGATATTGATAAACTCGAAGGTAATGTCCAGCTCTTTGGAGATGTACTCAACCATCTCAAGAAGCATGTCTGATGTCTCCACCATGTAGGTGTAGTTCAGTTCATTGGATGCCAGCATGGTGTGCAGGCCAAAGCGCTTGATACCCATATCTTTGGCTTGGCGGTAGGCATCCAGGATTTGATAGTGGGAGACTCCGTATTTGGCCTCAACCGGGTTACCAATAATATGATTGCCTGTACGTCGTTCCCCTGGGTTGTAGCGGAAGCATATTATTTCAGGCAGGTGAGGGAGCTTCTTCAATAGTGATATGTCATCAAGATTAAGGATGCTGCCGCCATCTGAATCAGCGCAGTTGAACTCTTCCTGACTGGTGTTGTTGGAGGTGAACATGATGTCCTCTCCATGTCCCCCGGCCTCGCGGCTGAGTTGCAGCTCTGCTATAGAACTGCAGTCATAGCCAAATCCAAGAGATTGCATGATGTTAAGTATTCCCGGATTAGGCAGAGCCTTGACCGCATAATACTCACGGAAACCCTTAATTTCTGAGAAGGCCTGTTTGAGGCGGTTGCCGGTATCTTTAATACCTGCTTCATCATAGATATGAAATGGCGTTCCAAAATGCTCGGCAATATCGTTCAGCCTTGGGAGCAGCCTGTTTTCAAAATCTTTTGACATGGGCATAACTAGTTACCTTCAATTTAGTCTTTAGTATTAGCGTCGTAGCAAATAACTCGCGCCAAGACGCAAAGAACGCAAGTAAGACAATTACTAAAAAGTCTTGGTGCCTTTGCGTTTTTGCGCGATAAATATTATTTTCAAATGCTATTGCTGATGCGGTTCATGGCCTCTTTAACGTTATCGAAACTATTAAAGGCGCTGATGCGAATATAGCCTTCACCACATTTGCCGAACCCAGCACCAGGAGTGCATACCACACCGGCCTTGTTCAGCAGTAGATCGAAGAACTCCCATGAGTCCATCTTACCGTCGATCCAGATATAAGGAGAGTTGTCACCACCTATACAGTCAAAGCCAAGCTCGGTGATTTTCTCGCGGATATAAGCAGCGTTATTCAGGTAGTAAGAGATCAGCTCTTTAACCTGTGCCTTGCCTTCTTCACTATAGACCGCTTCAGCAGCACGTTGAACCGGGTAGGATACGCTGTTGAACTTGGTGGTGTGGCGGCGGTTCCAGAGGGTGTGTACTGAAACAGCTTCACCAGATTCGGTGTAGGCCATGCACTCTTTTGGTACTACGGTGTAGGCACATCGGGTTCCGGTGAAACCTGCTGTCTTGGAAAAGCTTTTGAATTCAACAGCTACTTCGCGAGCGCCTTCTATCTCATAGATAGAGCGTGGGATGCTGTCGTCTTGAACAAATGCCTCGTAGGCTGCATCGTATAGAATCAGAGATTTGGTCTCACGGGCAAAGTCTACCCACTTTTTCAGTTCAGCGTGGGTGATGGTGGCGCCGGTTGGGTTGTTAGGAAAGCAGAGATAGATCAGGTCAACCGGTTCACTTGGGATTGCCGGGATGAAGTCATTATCTTTGTTTGCTTCGAGATAGACCAGACCCTCGTAACGTCCGTTCTCAGCTTCGCCAGTACGTCCAGCCATTACGTTGGTATCAACATAAACAGGGTAAACCGGGTCTGGGATGGCTACAGTGATATCGTTGGAGAAGATCTCCTGGAAGTTGCCGCTGTCGCACTTGGCACCATCACTTACGAACACTTCCTCTGCCTCTACGTTGCAGCCTCTGGTCTGATAGTCGCCCTTGGCGATTGCCTCACGCAGAAAGTCATAACCCTGCTCTGGGCCATATCCATGAAAACTCGCATCGCTTGCCATCTCGTCCACAGCTGCGTGGAAGGCCTTTACACAGGCGTCTGGCAGGGCGCGGGTTACGTCGCCGATTCCTAGCTTTATAACATTCTGTTCCGGGTGAGCTTTTTGGTGAGCTGTGACTCTCTTGGCTATGTCTGAAAAGAGGTAGGAGGCTTGGAGTTTATTGAAGTTTTCGTTAATTTTGATCATGTAATACCTCGATCGGTCCTGAATGTCGTGTGATCACTGGGAAAAGCCCGGATTTCTAAAGCCGCGTAGTATATTCCATAGATACCAGTCTTAACAGTATTTAGCGACCTGCTAGATGCGGATTTTGTTAGGTTCCTGACTATCGCTTTCAAGTTGGTTCACGATGCTGTCATGCAGACATTTCAGCTTTTCTGGGTCGTTAATTGGTTTTTTATCATCACCTGTAATAAAGAAGATATCTTCCGCTTCTGCGCCGATTGTGGCGATCTTGGCTGCCTTGAGGTTTATTCCACAGGTGGCGAAAGCGTGACCAACCTGCGCCAAGAGTCCTGGCTGGTCGGCCGTTATCAATTTTAGGATAGTTCGCTGGTTTGTTTTGTCCTGGCTGAAGTCGATTTTTGTGTGGATATTGAAGTGCTTCATCTGGCGTGGAATGCGTCTGGATACTGTGAAGTTGACCTTATCCGGGTCGTTGAGGCCTCTTTTTAATACTCTGATTATTTTTTCCTCTCGCTCTTTGTCGGTAATTGCGCTGCCGTCTTCTTCCATTACGCGGTAGCTGTCGAGTGAGAATCCGTCTGTGGTTGTTTCAACTCTGGCGTCAACCACGTTCAGGCATAGTTGATCCAATAGTGCTGTGGTTACAGCAAATATGCCTATGCGATCACGTGAGTAGATAACAACCTCTGATCCGCCACGACCAGTTTTGCTGCGCAGATATACCTCTGGGCCGGTGTGTGTCTCGCTAGACAGAATGAATTCTGTATGGGAGATAATTTCTTCAACCGATGAATATAGAAAATAGTCAACGCTAAGCGTCAACCAAAGTGCATTTATGAGAGCGGCTGCGTAGCAGCAGAACACCACGGGTTTACCCGTGGATGAATGAGCCCGACGCCTGTACTCTTACACTATGGAAGTTTACAAGTGTGCGCACGGTATCTATCGACTGCAGTACCACGTAGTCTGGGTTACTAAGTACAGGCGGCGGATCCTGAAGCCTTTCGTCAAGAACTACCTAGAAAAGGTCTTGCCGAAGCTGCTGAGAAGTATGCCCGGCGTAAAGATAGAGACGATTGGCATAGATATAGACCATTTACACATGGTTATGGTTATTCCTCCGCGCTATTCGATATCGGAGGTGATGGGAAGGCTGAAAGGCCAATCGTCGTCGCATATGCGCAAAACCTTTAAATGGTTATCGAAGGTGTATTGGAAGGAAAGCATAGTGTGGTCACCGGGCTACTTCGTGAGCAGCGTAGGCATAGATGAGAATGTAATCCGGCGCTATGTAGAGCATCAGGGACGAAAGGATTCAGATCAGCTCCGAATGGAGCTGTAACAGAAAGAACCCCGGCTTTAGCCGGGGGAATCTATTTTCGAGATTGGAACACCCTTTCTCTGTAGCTCTTCCGATGCATCTTTCTGTTTTTCCTGTGTTAGCTCATTTACGTCATGTGGCCGTTCCAGGCCACGCAACATGGCACGATTGGTTGCAATATAAAGCTCTTTTAGGAGCGAGTCTTTCCAGGAATTCCATTTCTTCGGGTCGGTGCCACGCATGTCGGCAACAGTGAGCAGGTACAGATGATCGAGCCGGGATATCGTGTCCATATTTTTTGCAAAGCTGTGGATTACCTCCGGATCGTGGGTGTCCTGTCGTTGAGCTGTCATGGACATGATTAGATGGTTTTTTACCAGCCAGGCCACAAGCTTGCTGTCATAGTCACTCAGACCATGTTTTTTGCAGAAGTCCCATGCGTCTTTTGCTCCTAGGTTTGAATGATCTCCCTCTCTACCCTTGGCAATATCATGAAATAATCCAGCCAGATATAACAGTTCCGGCTTGGGTATGCGGCTTATTATTTCGCTGCATAGTGGAAACTCATGAACACGTGTGGCAACGGCGAAGCGGCGCAGATTGCGCACTACAAACAGGGTGTGTTCATCCACCGTGTAGACGTGGAATAGGTCGTATTGCATGCGACCTACGATATTACCGAACACCGGCATGTAGGCAGATAGAATGCCGTAACGGTTCATGCGTCTGAGTTCTGAAGTAACCCCGTTGGGTTGACGAATAATCTCCATGAACAGGCTTTTGGCACGCAGGTCATTACGGAAGTTGTCATCAATAAGATGACGATGGGAGCGGATAAGTCGTACGGTGCTGGCGCGTACTCCCTTTAGTTCCGGGTAGAGCTGTAGCAGCAGGAAAAGTTCTAGCAGGGCAAACGGATAGCGCTTGAATATGTTGTCATTGGTGACTTCAAGAAATCCATTTCTGGCCTGAAATCTTTTGTTAATAGAGAGAATCTCTGCTGGTTGATTCTCCATCAGTATTGCTTCTTGAAACAGTTGTAGAAGACGTTCGTTTAAACGTTCAATGCGGATTGCAGTGCGGTAATAGCGTTGCATGAACTGTTCAACTGCGAGACTGTGTTCCTGATCGATAAAACCAAATTTCTGAGCAAGACTTCGCT
>RRYU01022832.1_pt1 | contig 12333 bp, 10 predicted proteins | sample 2162651 | NCBI WGS metagenome assembly RRYU01 (sample SAMN10267283, study PRJNA491782) | microbial mat metagenome | isolation source: biomat in the production well | place: Japan: Minami-Kanto gas field, natural gas well KTG3 | collected 2017-06 | reverse complement strand
TATGCCGATATAGAGGTCGGCGGCTGGAATTTAAGAATCAATAAGATTTCCCCTCATCCAGAAGTTCATTGATAGACATTGGTGTGTTGCATTCAGGACAACGGGGCAGGTCTTCGATCGGCAGGTAAATAATTTCGGTATAGCGGCACTTCGGACAGATGACTTCAACAGGTTCTTGCTTGCCACGCTCCATAAAATTCCCACCTTGATCGCTTCAAAAAAAGATTTGAAATCACGGAACTATGCTTATACCATAGCGCCTTCGCCCGAACAAGAGTCTAACAAGTTTCTCGGGACCTTCATGGATCAGAAGCAGAAAAAGCAGTATTTTGCCGAATTAATGCTCGCTTCCGTCACCCTGTTCTGGGGAGCGACCTTTCCGATTGTCAAAGAAGCCATCGTTGAGATGCCGGTGATGGCATTTCTCTGGGTTCGATTTGCCATGGCTTCAGTGCTGCTGGCAGCGCTGGCGGGAAGGCAAGGGTTTGCCACTCTTGACCGGCGGGGCTGGCGATTCGGCATCCTGCTCGGCACGCTCTTGTTTGCATCGTACGCGTTTCAAACCTTCGGCCTGGAGCGGACATCATCTGCCAATGCCGGCTTCCTGACCGGGCTCGGAGTTGTCTGGGTACCGCTGATGGCCGGCCCGCTGTTAAAGAAGCCGGCAGCTTTTGGTTCGAAAATTGGTGTTGCGCTTGCCTTGATCGGCCTTTTCATGCTGACCTGGCATACGCCATGGACTATCAATTTTGGCGACCTGCTGGTGGTCATCTGCTCGGTTTTTGTCGCCCTGCATATCCTCGGACTTGACGCCTTCACCAAGGGCTACGACGGCCGTGCCCTGACTTTCGTCCAGATCGCTACTATGGCTGTGCTCGGTTGCATCGGCAGCTTGATGTTTGAACCGACCTCGTGGCCACAGGTCTGGACCGGTTCATTGATCTTTGCCTTTATCATCACCTCGGTTTTTGCCACTGCCTATGCGTTCTGGGCGATGACGACCTTTCAAAATCGTACCACCCCGACCCGCGCGGCATTGATTTACACTCTGGAGCCGGTGTTCGCCGCTATTTTCTCGATCTGGCTGGCGGGTGACCGATTGACGTTGCTCGGCTGGAGTGGTGGCGCCCTGATTGTCGCCGGGATGATCTTTGCGGAAATCTGGCCGCTGATCAGGAAAAAAAAATCGGTCATTCTGCCCTGATTTAATATCACTGTGCAATGCCACATTGTGCCGCTTTTCACGCCTTCCGTATAATTATCCTTAGCGCAACAAGAGACCCCACTTCTCATCACAGGCTGAAAAGACCATGAAAATACTCGATTTTGCTATCGATGTCGAACAGGCGGAACAGGAACTTTATTACCGTCTGGCAGAATGCAGCACTGACCAGACGATCAAGGCGATCTTCCAGATGATCGCCACCAAGGAGATGGCTCTGCTGCAGAAGTTACGTGAACTGAAAAAGAGTCCTCAATACTGTGAGTTCGAGATCTCCAGGGCACCACAGCAGCAGCGGGTGAGACGCAGCCAGAACGCCAGCTGTGAACTGTTGGAGGAGCAGGGCATCCGAGACGATTTGAGCAGCTATAATTATATTCTGCGCACTGAGCAGCTGATTTACGATTTATACACCCAGTTGAAAGAACGTGAAACCGACCCACAGGCTCAGCGGCTGCTCGACCTGCTGCTAAACGAGAAACAACAGGAGATTGAGCGGATCAACACGCTCTATGATGTCGCGCGCATCGTTCAATAGTCACTAGTCGCTCCTGCCGTGGTCGGCTCTTTCCCCTTTACAAATTGCAGGCAACAGGTCTAGTATTAGCGGTTCTCTGGATCACCTCTAAATCGATAAAGAAGCTGTTGTAACTGCATGAATCAAAAGAATATTCGGAACTTTTCCATCATCGCCCATATCGACCACGGCAAATCGACCCTCGCCGACCGCTTGCTCGAAGCGACCGGCGCCCTGTCTGATCGCGAAAAATCTGACCAGTATCTCGACAAGATGGAACTGGAACGGGAGCGGGGAATCACGATTAAGGCGCAAGCCGTGCGGCTTAATTACAGGGCAAAGGATGGCAAGGATTATATTCTCAATCTGATTGACACCCCGGGGCACGTTGACTTCTCTTATGAAGTCAGTCGTTCCCTGTCGGCCTGCGAGGGCGCCATGCTGGTGGTTGACGCTGCCCAGGGGGTTGAGGCGCAGACCCTCGCCAACGTCTACATGGCGATAGATCAGGATCTCGAAGTTTTCCCGGTGCTGAACAAAATCGACCTGCCGAGCGCCGACCCGGAGCGGATCAGGGAAGAGGTTGAAGAAATCATCGGCATCGATACCAGTGACGCCATTCTCGCCAGTGCCAAAGAGGGGCTCGGCATCGATGAGATCCTCGAAGCCGTTGTCGCCCGCGTCCCGGCACCGAGCGGCGACACCGACTCACCACTCAAGGCGCTTATTTTTGATTCCTGGTACGACTCTTATCAGGGAGTCATTATTCTTGCCAGGGTCTTCGAAGGAACCATCAAAAAAGGCGACAAGATCAAGCTGATGGCGACCGGCGGAGCCTACGAAGTGCAGAAGGTCGGTGCTTTCAGTCCACACCCGACGGCACTGCCGCAATTGGCGGCAGGTGAGGTCGGCTTTGTCATCGCCGGCATCAAGGTGGTCGGAGACGCCAAGGTCGGTGACACCATCACCCATTTTCATCACGGTGCAGAAAAACCGCTGCCAGGCTATCAGGACGTCAAGCCGATGGTTTTTTCCGGGCTCTATCCGATCGACTCCGGTGAGTACGACGCCCTGCGGGACGCGCTCGAAAAGCTGCGGCTGAACGATGCCGCGTTCTCCTTTGAACCGGAAAATTCTTTGGCGCTCGGCTTCGGTTTCCGCTGCGGCTTTCTCGGCCTGCTGCACATGGAGATCATCCAGGAGCGACTGGAGCGCGAATTCGATGTTGAACTGATCACGACAGCACCCACTGTTGTTTACAAGATCACCACCACCAAGGGCGAGCTGCTTCATGTCGAGAGCGCCAACATGCTGCCTGATGTGCAACATATCGAGAAAATCGAAGAGCCCTTCGTGCTGGCCTCAATCCATGTGCCGAACGAGTTCGTCGGCGCGGTCCTCAATCTGTGCATCGAAAAGCGCGGCGTGCAGCGCGAGATCAAATACCTGACCTCCAACCGAGTGATGATTGTCTATGAACTGCCCTTGAACGAAATCGTCCTCGACTTCTTCGACCGGCTCAAATCGATAACCCGCGGATATGCCTCGCTCGACTATGAACATCTCGACTTCCGCCCGAGCAAGCTGGTACGTTTGAACGTGCTGATCAATGGCGATGTGGTTGACGCGCTGTCGCTAATCGTGCATATGGATAAAGCTCAGTACCGTGGTCGCGAACTGGTATCGAAGATGAAAGAGTTCATCCCTCGGCAACAGTATGAAGTGGCTATTCAGGCGGCGATCGGCAACAAGGTTATCGCCCGATCGACAGTCAAGGCGCTGCGCAAGGATGTCACCGCCAAATGTTACGGCGGCGACATTACCCGCAAACGGAAGCTGCTGGAAAAACAGAAAGCCGGCAAAAAACGGATGAAGCAGGTCGGCAGCGTTGAGTTGCCGCAGGACGCTTTTTTGGCAATCCTCAAAGTCAAAGAGTAAATTCAATGGGTCTGTTTAAAAAGAAAAAGAAGACGTTCTCCGAAGTTGAAAAAAAACCCTGGTACCGCGAATGGTCAGAGGCGCTTATCGTCGCCATAATTCTGGCACTGATCATCCGCACTTTCCTGTTCCAGGCCTTTAAGATTCCTTCCGGATCAATGCTCGATACCCTGTTGATAGGTGACCACCTGCTGGTCAATAAATTCATCTACGGCACCCAGGTTCCATTCACCGACAGCTCCTATCTTAAGCTCCGCGACCCTGAGCAGGGCGATGTTATTGTCTTTGAGTTTCCGGATGATGAGGGCAAGTCCTATTTCAAACGACGCGATTTTATCAAGCGGGTTGTCGGCACCCCGGGCGACACCATTGAGATCAAATCCAAGCAGGTTTTCGTCAACGGCAAACCATACAAAATCCCGCAGGAAGTCCATAAGGACACCCAGGTGATTCCGGCAGTAGCCGGTCCGCGTGACTTCGCCGGTCCGATCAAGGTTCCGGCGGACAGCTATTTTGTCATGGGCGACAACCGCGACTACTCCTTCGACAGCCGCTTCTGGGGCTTCGTCCATAAATCGAAAATCAAGGGTTTGGCCTTCATCAAGTACTGGTCATGGGATGGTAAAGCGGACCTGCTGGAGAAAGTTCGCTGGAGTCGAATCGGCCGGACGATTGATTAGTAAAATTTTTAAATTCAGCTGTTGACTTCAGTCCGACCAGATTGCTAGAGTCAGCGAAATTTTGCACCAAGAAGCAACCTTTAAATTGATCCGAGAGATCAACAAGGGAGCGAGAGCGTGACACCAAAACAGACAATAAATATCCGGAAGTACCTGTACGCAATTGATGTGCAGGTACTTTTTTTATGCGCAAACCTGAACAAAGGGGAGGGCCATGGCTGCTGAAAAAATTGAAATTCTGGATCTGGATGGCATCAACCGTGCGATCACCCGCATTGCCCACGAGATTCTGGAAAAGAACAAGGGGATCGATGACCTGGTCATTGTCGGCATCCGCACCGGCGGAGCTTATCTGGCGACGCAGTTGCAGAAAAAAATCTCCGAAATCGAAGGCCAGATAATCCCACTCGGCAATATCGATGTCACCATGTACCGCGACGACTTTGGTTCTCGCAGCGACCTGTCTGTTGGCCAGACCGATATCCGTTTCTCCCCCAGCGACAAAAAAGTGGTGCTGGTTGACGATGTCCTTTTTACCGGTCGCACCATCCGTGCGGCAATGGACGCCCTGATGGATCTTGGCCGCCCGCAGAATATTCAGCTGGCGATCCTGATCGATCGCGGCCACCGTGAGTTGCCGATCCGCCCCGATTATATCGGTCGCAACCTGCCGACCGCACGTAACGAACAGATCGAGGTCGATTTTGACGAACAGCATGCACCCCAGGCGGTGCACTTGATAAGAGTATAAACCTGGAGGCGAGCAATGACTTTTAAGCACAAGCATATCATCGGCATCAAGGACCTGACTCCGGAAGAGCTGACCTTCATCCTCGACACCTCGATCAGCTTCAAAGAGATCAACCGCCGCGACATCAAGAAGGTTCCAACCTTGCGCGGCAAAACCATCATCAATCTGTTCTTCGAAGCCAGCACCCGCACCCGCACCTCGTTCGAGATTGCCGGCAAAAGGCTTTCTGCCGACACCATCAATATCAGCGCCTCCGGCTCCTCAGTCGTTAAAGGCGAGACCCTGGAAGACACCGCGAAAAATATCGAGGCGATGAATCCGGACGCCATTGTCATGCGCCACAGCGCCTCTGGTGCCGCCGAATATCTGGCGAAGCGGCTTGACTGTGCGGTTATCAATGCCGGCGACGGCATGCACGAACACCCCAGCCAGGCGCTGCTCGATGCCTATACGATCCGCGAAGCCAAGGGCAAGATCGAAGGGCTTACGGTTGCCATCATCGGGGACATTACCCACAGCCGGGTGGTTCGCTCGAACATCTACTGTCTGAACAAGCTCGGAGCCAAGGTTCGCGTGGCTGGACCCGGAACCATGCTGCCACCAGGCATCGAAAAGCTCGGCTGTGAGGCGTACACAGATATCGACGAAGCGATCAAGGGTTCGGATGTGGTGATGATGCTGCGAATTCAACGGGAACGCCAGGGTGCGCCACTGATTCCATCAGTACGCGAGTATTGCAAGTTTTTCAGCCTCACCGAAGCGCGGCTCAAGCTGGCAAAAGAAGATGCCATCGTCATGCACCCGGGTCCGATTAACCGGGGTGTTGAATTGCCGACCTCGATCGCCGATGGTCCGCAGAACGTTATCCTCGACCAGGTTGAAAATGGTGTCGCGGTGCGGATGGCCTTGTTATACCTGGCCTGTGGTGGCGAAAAGTTACAAGACTAGGGGTGAATACTATGAAAACACTGGTTAAATCTGGAAGAGTCGTTGATCCGGCTAACAATATTGACGAAAAACTCGACATCCTCATCGTTGCCGGAAAGGTCGCCGAAGTCGCTGCAAATATCGATGCCGGTGATGCCGAAATCATAAATGCCGCAGGCTCAATAGTCACTCCCGGCCTGATCGACATGCACGTGCACCTGCGCGAACCGGGCCTCGAATACAAAGAGGACATCGTCTCCGGAACCGCTGCGGCGGCTGCAGGAGGAGTCACCTCGGTCGTCTGTATGCCGAACACCAGCCCGCCGATCGACAACCTGCCGATTGCGCAGTTCATCATCAACAAAGCCAAGTACGAAGGCACTGCAAACGTATTTCCGGTCGGGGCTATTACACAAGGTCAAAAAGGCGAAATCCTGACCGAGATGGGCGAGCTTCTGGAAGCCGGCTGTGTCGGCTTTTCCGACGATGGTGGCCCGGTGAAAAACGGCGAAATGATGCGGCGAGCACTGGAATATGCCAACACCTTTGGAGCGCCGATCATCTCTCACGCCGAAGACCTTTCCTTGGTTGCCGGCGGCGCGATGAACGAAGGGGCGGTAGCGACCGAGCTGGGACTCAAAGGAATACCGAATGCGGCAGAAGATGCGATGGCCTCTCGCGACATCATGCTGGCGGAATTGACTGGCGGCCACCTGCACCTTGCGCATGTTTCCACCAGGGGGAGCCTCGAACTGATCCGCCAGGCGAAAGCACGTGGCGTCAGGGTGACCTGCGAAGTGACCCCGCATCACTTCAGCTTGACCGAAGAAGCGGTTCGCGGGTACAACACCAACGCCAAAATGAACCCGCCATTACGCACCCAGGACGATGTCGATGCGGTCAGGGCGGCACTGGCCGACGGTACGGCGGATGCCATTGCAACCGACCATGCCCCGCACCACATTGATGACAAAAATGTCGAGTTTGCCATCGCCGCAAACGGTATCGTTGGGCTGGAGACCTTGATCCCACTGACCCTCAGACTGGTTGCCGACAAAGTTATCAGCCTATCCAAGGCGGTCGAGCTGATGACCTGCGGCCCTGCCGGGGTGCTCAACATCGATCGCGGCACCTTGTCGGTCGGAGCGGTGGCGGATATCGCTATCATCAATCCGAATAAAGAATGGGAGGTGACCGAGCAAGGGCTTCACTCGAAGAGCAAAAACTCCTACTTCATCGGTCACACCATGAAGGGTTGCGCTATAAAGACCCTGCGTGCCGGTAAAATTGTTTTCAGTAGAGAATAACTGTATTTCAAATAGTTAATATCTGTTAGTTGAAGTTGTCTTGCAACAAAAATGAGGTTTCAATGAAAGCTATTTTGGCCCTTGCCGACGGCAAGGTTTTCGAAGGAAAGGCCTTCGGAGCGATCGGTGAAGTTTCCGGCGAGGTGGTGTTCAACACCAGCATGACCGGCTACCAGGAAATCCTGACCGATCCTTCTTACTGCGGTGAAATCGTCACCATGACCTACCCGCAAATTGGCAACTATGGGGTCAACTCCGAAGATGTCGAGTCGGGCAAACCCTTTCTCTCCGGTTTCATCGTCAAGGAATCCTGCCCATTCCCGAGTAATTTTCGCTCGGAAATGACCCTCGACGCTTACTTGAAGGAGAACAACGTGGTCGGAATCGAGGGGATCGACACGCGTGCCCTGGTCCGGCATATCCGGACCAAGGGCGCTCAAGTCGGTGTTCTCTCTTCGGTCGACAGCGATGCGCAGAGTTTGATCGAAAAGGCCAACCAGGCGCCGGGATTGGTCGGTCGCGACCTGGTCAAAGAAGTGACCTGCGACGCTGCTTACGATACCTACCAAGGGGTCTGGAAACTGGGTGAAGGCTATGCTGACCGCTTCGGCGAAGAGTCGAATTACAAGGTCGTCGCCTATGATTTCGGGATCAAGCGCAACATCCTGCGCAACCTTGTGTCAGCCGGATGTGAAGTCACCGTAGTGCCGGCCACCACAAGCGCTGAGGACGTCCTGAAGATGAATCCGGACGGGGTCTTTCTCAGTAATGGCCCCGGCGATCCGGAGCCGATCACATATGCCCAGGAGAGCATCGCCAAACTGCTCGGCAAAGTGCCGTTGTTCGGAATCTGCCTCGGCCATCAACTGCTATCGATCGCGCTGGGCGGAAAAACCTACAAGCTCAAGTTCGGCCATCGGGGCGGCAACCAGCCAGTGCTTGATTACCAGCGCCAGCAGGTCGAGATAACCTCTCAGAATCATGGCTTTGCCGTCGACAGCGACTCCCTCGGCAAGCAGGTCAAAGTGACCCATATCAACCTCAACGACAACACGGTTGAAGGAATTCAGCACACAGAGTTGCCGGCCTTTTCGGTTCAGTATCACCCGGAGGCGTCACCAGGACCACACGACGCCCAGTACCTGTTTGCCCGCTTCATCGAACTGATGGCCAAACACAAAAGCTAGTTACCAGATTAGAGATATAAGGAACACCCATGCCTAAACGTACAGACATCAAAAAGATTCTGATCATCGGCGCCGGCCCGATCATCATCGGCCAGGCCTGTGAATTCGATTACTCTGGCACCCAGGCCTGCAAAGCCCTGAAAGAAGAGGGCTACGAGGTTGTCCTGCTCAACTCGAATCCAGCGACGATCATGACCGACCCGGATTTCGCCGATCGCACTTATGTCGAACCGGTCACCCCGGTGGCGCTGGCGCGGATCATCGAAAAAGAAAAACCGGATGCGCTTTTACCGACCCTTGGTGGTCAGACGGCCTTAAACACTGCGGTCGCTGTAGCCGAAGCCGGAATTCTGGAGAAGCACGGTGTTGAGCTGATCGGCGCTAAATTGGGGCCGATCAAAAAAGCGGAAGATCGCACCCTGTTCAAGCAGGCGATGGAAAAGATCGGCATTGAGGTGCCCCGCTCCGGACTGGCTCACAGCTATAAGGAAGCAGTGGCGATCGTCGATCACGTTGGCTTTCCGGCGATCATCCGTCCGTCCTTTACCCTTGGCGGGACAGGCGGCGGCATCGCTTACAACCTGGAAGAATACGAGCGGATGGCGATGGCCGGAATTGAGGCGTCGCCGACCAATGAAATCCTGGTCGAAGAGTCAGTGATCGGCTGGAAAGAGTACGAGCTCGAAGTCATGCGCGACATGGCCGACAACGTCGTCATCATCTGTTCCATCGAAAACTTCGATGCCATGGGCGTCCACACCGGTGATTCGATCACCGTCGCCCCGGCCCAGACCTTGACCGACAAGGAATACCAGATCCTGCGGGATGCTTCGCTGAAGATTATTCGCGAGATCGGCGTCGACACGGGCGGTTCCAACATACAGTTCGGCGTTAACCCGCAAGACGGTCGGCTGGTGGTCATCGAGATGAACCCACGGGTCTCCCGCTCCTCTGCGCTGGCCTCGAAAGCGACCGGCTTCCCGATCGCCAAAATAGCGGCCAAGCTTTCGGTCGGCTACCGGCTCGACGAGATTCCGAACGACATCACCCGTGAAACCCTGGCATCATTCGAACCGACGATCGACTACGTGGTCACCAAGGTGCCACGCTTCACCTTCGAGAAGTTCCCGCAAGCCGAAGCTCACCTGACCACCCAGATGAAGTCGGTCGGCGAGGCAATGTCGATCGGCCGCACCTTCAAGGAGAGTTTGCAGAAAGCGTTGCGTTCGCTGGAGATCGGATCCCACGGTTTCGAAAGCAAACTGTTTGAGAATCCGGGTGATTACCGTCGTACCTTGTCACAGGCGGAGTTGGATGCTCTGCGCACCAGTCTGCGCGTGCCGAACTGTGATCGCATGTGGCATCTGGGCGATGCAATCCGCGCCGGATTCAGCATTGATGAAATCCACCAATTGAGCGGTATTGACCCCTGGTTCCTGCGGAACATCGAACAGATCATCGAAATGGAATCTCTGCTGGTGACGCAGAAAAACCTGATGGCGTCCGGCGATCAGCAGTTTGTTGATCTGCTGCGCAATGCCAAGCAATACGGCTTCTCCGACAAACGCTTAGCATTCCTCTGGGAAGTGACAGAAAATGATGTCCGGGAGATGCGCCAGAAACACAAAATTCGTCCGGTCTACAAGCGTGTTGACACCTGTGGCGCAGAGTTTGAAGCCTTCACTCCGTATCTCTATTCAACCTATGAGACTGAATGCGAAGCGGAGCCGACCGACAAACGCAAGATCATGATCCTGGGTGGCGGGCCAAACCGGATAGGGCAGGGGATCGAGTTTGATTACTGTTGTGTGCATGGCGTTTTTGCCCTCGCTGATGCCGGCTTCGAAACAATTATGGTCAACTGCAACCCGGAGACGGTTTCGACCGATTATGATACCTCCGACCGGCTCTATTTCGAGCCGCTGACACTGGAAGATGTCCTTGAGATTGTCGCGACCGAGAAACCGGAAGGGGTTATCGTTCAGTACGGCGGCCAGACACCGCTGAAGCTGGCTGTCGACCTGGAGAAAGCCGGCGTACCGATTATTGGCACATCGCCGGATGCCATCGACCGGGCGGAAGACCGAGAGCGTTTCCAGGCGCTGTTGCATAAGCTCAACCTGAAACAGCCGGAAAACGGTATTGCCCGTTCATTTGACGAAGCGGAAAAAATCGCTGGCCGTATCGGTTTCCCGGTAGTGGTGCGCCCATCCTACGTTCTTGGCGGCCGGGCGATGGAAATCGTCTATGATATCGAGCAGCTGCGACGCTATATGAAGTTTGCCGTGCAGGCTTCACCGGAGCATCCGATACTGATCGACAAGTTCCTGCAGGACGCCATCGAGGTCGATGTCGATGCCCTGGCTGACGGCACCGAGGTGGTCATCGGCGGCATCATGCAGCATATCGAAGAAGCTGGCATCCATTCTGGAGACTCGGCCTGCTCTCTGCCGCCATATTCGATGGATGATGAGATCGTCGCCGAAATCCGCCGCCAGACCATCGAACTGGCCCTGGAGCTGAAGGTTGTCGGGCTGATGAATATTCAATATGCGGTCAAGGATTCGACTGTCTACCTGATTGAGGTCAACCCGCGGGCCAGCCGCACAGTGCCATTTGTTTCCAAGGCGACCGGGCGACAACTGGCTCAGATCGCAGCCAAGGTGATGGCCGGTCAGTCCCTCGCCGAACTGGGCGTTTCCGGCGACATTATCCCGAAGTACGTATCGGTCAAAGAAGCGGTTTTCCCGTTTGTGAAATTCCCGGGAGTCGATACCCTGCTCGGTCCGGAGATGAAATCAACCGGCGAGGTCATGGGCATCGACTACGACTTTGGCAAAGCTTTCGCCAAGGCGCAGCTTGGTGCCGGGGTCAAATTGCCAACCAGCGGTAAAATCTTTGTCAGCGTCAAGGACTCCGACAAAGAACATATTGTTGAGTCAGTACAACAATTAGCGAATGCCGGCTTCAGCATCATGGCAACCGCGGGAACTGCCAAATATCTGAACGAACACGGTGTAATCACTGAACACGTCAACAAAGTACTGGAGGGACGACCACATTGTGTCGACGCGATCAAGAGTCGAGAAGTCTGTATGGTCTTCAACACCACCCTCGGTGCGCAATCTGTAGCAGATTCCTTCTCAATCCGTCGTTCAGCGCTGATGCAGGAGATCGCCTACTATACCACCGTTGCTGGCATAAAAGCGGTTACCGGCGGGATTCTGGCGATGTTGCGAGAAAATCTTGACGTCTGTCCGCTGCAAGAGTATTATTCAGCCTCGTCGATCAACCTTTGAAGAAATTAACTATCTAGAGTGGGCGGGTTTTCCCGCCCGCTGTTTTTTTGCAGGAGTTGTTAGAAATGAGTGACAGTGTCCCAATGACCCAAGAGGGGTATCAGCGCCTTCAGGAAGAGCTGAAAACACTGATTCGGGTCGAGCGGCCGAAGGTTGTGCAGGACATCGCCGAAGCTCGCAGTCATGGCGATCTCTCGGAAAACGCCGAGTATGATGCAGCGAAAGATCGTCAAGGATTTATCGAAGGCCGGATTCAGGAATTAAACGACAAAATTGCGCGTGCCCAGGTGATTAACCCGGCGGATATCGACAGCGAGAAGATCGTCTTCGGCGCCAAGGTGACCCTGTTCGATATCGACACCGAAAAAGAGGTGCAGTACCAGATTGTCGGGGAAGATGAAGCCGATATCAAGGTCGGCAAAATCTCTATCACGTCACCGGTCGGTAAAGCACTAATCGGCCACACGGTTGATGAAGAAGTCCGTATCGTCGTCCCTTCAGGAGT
>RRYU01008914.1_pt1 | contig 12340 bp, 4 predicted proteins | sample 2162651 | NCBI WGS metagenome assembly RRYU01 (sample SAMN10267283, study PRJNA491782) | microbial mat metagenome | isolation source: biomat in the production well | place: Japan: Minami-Kanto gas field, natural gas well KTG3 | collected 2017-06 | reverse complement strand
ATAATAAAAACATAATAATTATAACAATAATCGAGGTGTTTTAAAAGCACTTCTTCTCAAAAATGTTTAGTAAATATAAAATAATTTTTGGCATTTTTTTGGCAGCGATTTTTTTATTTTGGCAAAAAGTTGCCATGGCTCAAAATTTTGGTATTGATCCTGTCGATAATACTATTCTTTTAACGCAAGGAGATCCTCGCATAATGGCCGGTAGGGTAATTCAAATTATTTTAAGTTTGTTGGGAATTTTGACGTTAGGGCTTATCATATATGCTGGTTTTTTATGGACCACATCTAACGGCGAAGAAGAAAAAATCAGAAGCGCTAAAAATATTTTGAAAAATGCAGTCATTGGTCTAGTTATTATTTTATCTTCTTGGGCGATTACTTCTTTTATAATTTCTCGTTTATCAGATGCAATATCTGGAGTGGGTACAGGTCCTAGCCAAACTACCAATAATCCTAGTTTTGGGCTAGGAGCTATTGGTGCTTGTTCAGTAGAATCTGTTTATCCTGTTAATGGTCAAAAAGATGTTCCTCGAAACTCTTCAATACTTGTAACATTCAAAGAAGAAATCGATTTAAATTCTGTTTGTATTGATAGCAATGGCAATTCTTGTGCTTGCGATGGCGGTGCTTGCTCTCTAATTAACCCTGAAACCATTAGGATTTTTAAAAATAGTTTAGGCGACTCTTGTGGCGTAACTTGTCCAAGCGCTGGGGCTAATACTAATACCACAGAAGTGGCAGTTGCTATTTCCTCTGATAACAAAATTTTGGTAATGACACCATTAAATTATTTAGGTTCAGCTGATAGCAATACTAACTATACGGTTAAAATTACATCTAATCTCAAAAAAGTAAATGGCTCATCAATGTTTAGCACTTGCCGTTCAAATGATTTAACTTGGGGCTTTGAAGTAAGCAATAAATTAGATTTGACTCCTCCTCAAGTAGTTTCCAGATTCTTATTTCCTCGACCAGACAACCAAGCCGACGTTTTAAATACTAGTAATGAGGCTACCGCAGCTACAGCTGAAGTTAGAGTAAATAGTTGCCCTAAAGTATATAAAGCAGCAGAAATAATTAATGTAACCCCTGATGCAGAAGTTTCTTTAAACTATCACGGTTTAATTAATAAATTTAAAGTTTCAATTCCAGCAGATACGCCAAATAAGGCACAATTATTTAATGGTCATACTAATGCTTTATTAGGAATAGCCGATTTTAATAGTCAAGATATCGTTACTTTTAATGGATATCTTAGTCTTAAAGCTGTTAATCGAGTTCCTGGACAATTATGGGCCATAGATATAAGTCCAGAGCAGTTAGCCGACTATTTAACTGTTGGTAATGTAAAATATATTTTTGCTACTAGCAGTGAAAATAATAATATCTTAGTGCCAACAATTTGCAGTGCTTCTTTGCAAGCAATGAATATTGAGGCAAAAATAAGCGGCCACCCAGATGTTAATATTGTTCGTAGCGATACAACGCTTATTTTAACTGCTAAAGTAGCGGGAACAGCAGCTAACAATTTTATTTTAGAAACTAGCAATAATAGCGCTTTAAATTTAACAGCTTTTTCTGGTGGGACTAATGCTCAATCAAATTATACTATTAATGACAAAAAAGATGCGGCGATGAATTCTGTTATTAGAGTTAGTTTTAATGAAGCAATAAATCCAATTACTCTTTCTGGTGCCGCTTCAGAAGTTTCTAATTATATAAAAATAGTAAACGCTAATACTAACAGTCAGCCAGCTGGCGGAAGTTGTTCTAATAATTCAGATTGTCGTTCGTATAGTTGTAGCAATGGTTCCTGTGTAGGAAATTTTGTAAATGGGCGTTTTATGGTTAGTCCCGATTACAAAACTGTAGAATTTATTTCGGATAATGAGTGCGGCATTAATGGCTGTGGTGAGAAAATTTATTGTTTGCCATCTAGCAGTAACTTAGCAGTAGAAATAAAATCTGCTAATTTACAAAGTTGTAACAGTGATACTAACTGCTTTGCTTTCAGTCCTTTTAATCGCTGTTTCTCCACCTCTTTAGGTTATAACGTTTGTCAAAACTCTGATCAGCATAATTATCCGTTAGCCAATATTTTAAATTTAGATGGAGTGGTTGATTTAGCCTTCAATTCTTTAGATGGTAATCGGGACTCTTTAGCGGACGGTCCAATAAGTTTTTTTAATGAGAACTTAGGAAATGAAACACAGAAAGATGATTATCGTTTTTCTTTTTTCGTGAGTGATCGTCAAGAAATATCTGCTCCAAGGATAAATTCTATCATACCTGATAGCGATCAATCCGGTTTGTCATCCTTAATTGATCCAGTAGAGATTACTTTTAACACCTTAATGATGCATAGCACTTTACGCTCTGGTAGCATAACTTTGCCTAGTGGCACAGAAATAACTAATCATAAGTTTATAAATTTAAGAACCAGCGATATTTCTCCTCTTGGATATTGGATGAGTAGTAGCGATAAAGATTTTATGCCTTTAGATGGTGTACCTGATATCACAGTTACTCAAGTAAATCATACTCCTTTTTTAGAATCTGTTAGTTATAGTGCACAGGTTGGCTCTGGCGTTAAAGATATTTATCAAAATTGCTTTAAACCTAGCTCGGGCCCAAATTGTGAGGCCAATCAAGAAAGTCCTTCTTGTTGTTTTGGTATTAATACCAGCGAGCTAGACGAAAATGGTAATTGTAATTAAAATTTTATAAATTTAAATTTGTGATAAATAATAAATTATTAAAAAAACTCTTATCTTTAGCCGTAATTATTGTTGGCATTTTTTGTTTTCGTTTTGTTCTGGCCCAAGATTTCGGGATAGATCCAGTTAGCACAGGTTTAGACGGAACTTTAGCTGAAGGTGATCCTCGCACTATCGCCGGTAGAATTATTAATATAGTTTTAGGATTACTCGGCATTATAGCAGTTAGTTTAATAGTTTATGCAGGCTTTTTATGGATGACATCAGCAGGTGAAGAAGAAAAAATTTTTCGAGCTAAAAAATTATTAACCAGTGCTGTTATTGGCTTAGCTATTATTTTAGCTTCTTGGGCAATTGCCACTTTTTTAATAAATAAGTTAAGTGAAGCTACTTATGGTCCAGGTGGTGGCACTAGCTGTATTACTGGCGATACCATGCCTTGTGGTTGTGGCGGTACAATGTATTGTACTGATGGCTCTTGGAGTGGCTGCATAGGCTCTAATTGTGGCGGTGGCACTGGACCAACAACTTGTTCTACTTCTTTTAATTCTTGCGAACCCAATGATGATATTTGTGCAGAACAAGATTATTGTGACTCAAATTGTACTTGTCGCCCTCGTGGCTCTATTGGTGATTCTTGTAATAATAATGCGGGCGGCAATGTATGTAGCGCTAATGATAATTTGTGTGGAGAATTTTTAACCTGTGATCAGGATTCGTGTTTATGTATTGGCCCTCCAGTTATTACTGGTATCAGCCCAGCTGGTGGATTTTGTGAAAATAACAATAATCAAGCTTGCCAATCAGATAATGATTGTGATTCTGGTTCTTGTAATAAAAGCACGCCAAATGGAACGCCAGGCAATTTTATTACTATTTCTGGTAGAAGCTTTGGTGAATATCAAGAAAGTTTAAGTCAGGTTTATTTTATGGGAGGGACTGGTTTACTGGGACGCAATCCCTCAGAATTAAATGGCGCTTGTGTTAATTTTTGGAGTGATAAGCAAATTATTATAGCTGTTCCTGAGGGCGTGGCCAGTGGCCCCATTAGAGTAATTAGAGAAGATGGAGCAGAAGATTTTAGTAATGATAATTTTGGCCCATTGTTACCAGATTTTCTAGCTAATAATATTGTTAGACCAGGTTTATGTTTACTAACTCCTAACTCCGGTGAGTTAAATGCCTTGGTAACCTATCAAGGTGTTAACCTTTTTTCTGGACAAGCTTATTTTGGTAATTATCAAAGTAATATTGCAGCTTTAAATTCAAGTTTTGGTTCTAGTGGTTTTTCGGGCATGGCCAATACTCCCAATATAAGAAATGGAGTATCAAGTAGTTTCGTTATTAGTAATTTAGGAGGGAATAATCAAGCTAGTAATTTTTTACAATTTACTAAAGAGGCAGATCCAAAAGATGGTCCTTATATTATTTCTTTTTCCCCCACTCAGGGCCGATCAGGTCAGTATGTTACTATAGTTGGTAATGGCTTTGGTAATTTTAAGGGTAGTTCTAGTGTATATTTTGGTGATATTGAAGCTAATTACGAATTTCCTCCAATTTGTGCTAATTCTATTTGGACTGATACACAAATTATTGTAAAAGTACCTGATGGCCTGGTTAATAACAATTATTTATTAAGAATCGCTCTTAGTGGAGGGGATATAATAGATACTCAAAATTTATCTCCCAATGTTTTTAAAGTTGATGATGCTTTGCCATTAAAAACGAGTCTTTGCAAAATTGAACCTAATCAAGGATCTATAGCTACGCCAGTGAGAGTTTATGGTGAGTATTTTGGCAATACTGGAAGTAATGGCTTGGTTCGTTTTAATAATAATAAAGATGCTGAAGGTATAATCGTTAAAGAAAATGGCGCTGACTCTATTGCGGTTACAGTTCCGGCCGAATCAATTACGGGTCCAGTAAAAGTTATTAAGGCTGGTGATTGGGGTAATGAGTTAAATTTTTCTGTTGGTATTTGTACATCTGATAGCCAATGTCCTGGCCAGGTTTGTTGTCCGGCTAATACTTATAAAAATGGGCGCTGTGTTGACAATATTTTAGATTGTTTAACAGAGGTACCAAACTCCGTATTTGAGTGGAAGTTTAATACTGGTTATGATAATCCGGGTGATCAAGAAAGTTGTGCTACTTTGGCAAATTATTATGGCGCTTGTCAAACTGGCTATCTCTGTCCTAATGTGCCTGGCGTTTGCTCCCCTTATGCTGGCGGTAGCCCCAAAGTTGTCGCTAATTGTGATTATTCTTGTGCCTCCGTTAATGGTTGTAGTTCAAATTTAGGTGGTCCTAGTAATTGTAGTTATAATTCTGAAATCAATAAATGTGTTTACGATAATTATACTTGTGACTTAGCGAACACTCAAAATTTTGTTATTGAAGGACAAGAATTTACATTTAATTTAACCTGTAATCAAGATGGAAATTGGCAGTTAACTTCAAATATTTCTTGTCCAGATGGCTGGGAGAGGGGTGTAAATAATATTTGTGTAGACAAGTCTTCAAATTGTAATAGTTGTAATACTGGCTTAAGTTGTACTCAAGTAGGAACTGAAGGGCGTTGTGTGTCAAATAGTATTTGTCCATCAGGAGCAGAATGTAAAGCCGATTTGACAGGTATTAGTGATGGCGAATGTATAATGCTAGACAATCCTAGCTGTGATTGTTGTTGTCGCGTTAGTAATAGTAGTGAAGATTGCTGTTTTCCTTTAACTTGCGCAGGCGCTTGTGGTAATGACCCAACAGGTGAAGTTTATGGCCGTTGTTCAGGCTGCGCTTTAGCTGGAAATACTCAAGCTGAGCAAGACGCAGCTTGTAATTGTTCTGGTCATAGTGGTCAGTATTGCAGCATCACACCGGACAGACCAGAAGGAGTATGTGTTGATTGTACTGCCTTGACTTCTCTAGAAGCTTGTAATGGCGCTACTTCTTGTTGTTTTGATCATAGCACTGGTCGTTGTCAAGGCGGGGTTAAAATAGAACAAGGTGTTGATTCTGGTTATTGTGCTTATTATGATTGCGATACAAATAATAATCAACAATGTATTCCTGAAGATGAGCCTAAGCTAAGCGGACAATTTAAAAAGTATGACACCTGTGTTAATAGTTGTGGCAGCAATCAAGGTGGCGCTGGCTTACAATGTAATACAAATTTAACCACTCAAACATGTAATTTTAATATTTGTTCTTTTCCTGCTATGGCTTGCTTAACAGAGGCTGGGGTTCAAGCCGAAGATGTTTCTGATTGTGGCGCTTGTTGTTGTGATGCTAATAGCCCCGAAGATTGTTCTATTATCAGCCCTAATTTATATTGTAAGCCAGACCAAGGTAATTGTAGTGGACCAAATAGAGGTCTTTGTTGTGGTTGTGAAAACGATGGTCAGTGTGGCAATATTAATACTACTGGCTGCGGAGTTGATACTTGCTGTCAAGCTAGACCAGAAGTAATTAATTCTTCTCCCGAGAGTGGTGCAGATAATGTATGTCGCAATGCGGTTATTCAGGTAGTATTTAATCAAGCAATGGATGTCTCTACTTTTAATAATAATGTAATTTTATTTAGAGAAATGCCAATTGGCTCAGGTGTTTGTCCCCCTGGCACTTTTGTTTATAGCAGTAGTGAGGATTTTGAATTTAATCCCCCAAATCGTTTATCATTATTTTTTAGAAATATAAAAATTTCTTTACAAAAAATCTTTAAACCAATTAGTTTTAAAAACAATGATGTTTTAGCTAATCCACCGGATATAAATAAACTATATTGCTCAACTCCAGTTAACATTTCTGGTGATCATGTAATAAATGAAGGCTCCTCTTTTTCAACTATAAATATTTTACCTCGTAAATTATTAGATCCAGCTGCGAATTATTTTCTAGTTATCAAAGGCGATGAAAATTTGAATAGTCAGTTAGGCGTTTTAAGTATTCAAGGTATAGGTTTAAATGGAGAAGGATTAAATTTAGGCGGTGGCTGGACTGAGGGAGAACACTACACCTTTAATAATACTACTTATAAAAATTCTCATATTATACAGTTTAAAACTTTAGCTGATTCAGCGGCTAATTCTGGTATTTGTGCTATTAATCAAGTTAGATTAAATCCATCTTCTTATCTTTTTAGAACAACTCAAAATAGTTTAGTTGAAAATGATAATAATCCTAATGACAAAACTTTTGATACAGCTAATGATAAAGATAAAGTTTTTGTGGCCTGGGCTTATAGCGCAGATGGTCAAGTTATTCAGCCGGTGACTGGATATTTTTGGCTTTGGGATTTTGATTTGACTAATGATGAGATAGCTTCACAAAAAATAGTCAGTAATCTAAGAGGTAACCGTAGCTTTATAGAAGCAAATGAAGGCATAACTGATGGGCGTACTGTTTTACTGGGAACAATAAATATGGATAACTTTTTAAATCCCACATCCAATCCTTCACCTGATTGTGTTTGTACGACTGATTTATGTCCTGAAAATTGCCGTAATGCTTTTTCGGTGGGAGATGGTTTATTTGGTGCTAGTAATATCTATGTTTTTATTTGTAATAATCCTTGGCCGCCAGTAAAACCTGATGGTACTTGGTCTCCTTGGCAAGATAATTGCGATACAGCTGTTAGTCCTGATTGCAGTAATTTTAATTATTCTTTTTACTACTGTCGTGATGCTGGACAACCAGGAACATTTGATGATTTACCCGCTATTAATCCACAAGCTGTCATTTTGGGCCAAAGTGCTGTCTTGGCTTGTAGCTCAGATGGAACCCCTTGTAGCTCTTTAAATTCTCCTTGTGGTCAAGATAGAAATGGTGATGGGCAGCCAGATGGTGTCTGCATTTGGGGGGTTTTAAAGGAGTCTTATTTTTTTCGAGCCAATCCGATTTATCCTGCCCAAATCAATACTTTAATTGATAAACAAACTGGCGGAACAGTTGAAATTAGTTGGCAATCTACTCGTGACCAAGTTGCGGCTTATAAAATATATTTTGGTGAAACTGGTAGGTCTATTACTAATTTTATCGAGATAGATGCTAATTCCAGTGCTTGCTCTACCGTTGAAGATGATTATCATTGTCTCTACACTATTTCTAATCTAACTAATAATAAATCTTATACTTTTAGAGTTTCTACTTTATCTGCTAGCAGATCAGAAAGTGTTTTAAGTAGTGAAGCTAGGGTTATCCCTACAGATAAAACACCACCACAAATACCAGCGAGTTTTAATTATGAAATTATTGTGAACCCAGAAGTTGTGAGATTTACTTGGGTGAGAAATGATGAAGAAGCTTTGTTTTATCGTTTGTATAGAGGAGTTAATTCGGGGATATATGGCGAGTCCATTGATTCTAATAATTTAGCTAATTCCATAGATTTCCCCTTAAATGCTCTATCGCTTGGTAATAATTATTTTGCACTTTCAGCTTTAGATAGCAGTAATAATGAAAGCGAAAAAACTTTTGATATATTGATTGTAGCACCTGTTTTTAGTTCCGATTAGGTTGTTTTTAGTTAAGTAAAAACTAGTTAAATAAATTTATATTAACACTTGATAGTATGTCCATGTCAAACAAAATGAGGATAATTTTAATGGCAGCAGTTTTATTTTTAGCAGCCCTCACTGCTTTTATCCTATCACCTGTGACTGCACAAACAAATCCCGAGACAGGGCAAGAAGATGCTATCGGCATCAGAATAATTCCTAATCCTAATCATTATAGTGTTATGCGCTGGTATGAAAGTCAGGGCTTTACAGGCGCTCCACAGCCTTTAAAAGTAGATGGTTATGAGGCTTTGCGTGATGGTCGCACAGTTTATGTTAATGTTGCTAATGTTGTAAAGGAAACTAATAAATTATATACAAATATTTATTTAATTTCTTATAACCAAGAGCCACAAGCTAAAACTACAGATATTTTGGCGCAAATAATTGCTCGTTGGCAATTTAATGATAATTTACCACCAGAACCAGCCACTTGTTCAATCTCTGCTTTTAAATGTGAACAAGATTCCGATTGTACTAATTTACAAACTTGTGAAGCTGCTACTAATTCTTGTGTTTTAAAAGAACCAAAAAATTGTTTAGTTGATGATGATTGCCCCGTAAACTTTTTTTGTGATAGTACTAAAGCTGGAGTTATTAGAGATATCAATCGAGTGGGTAAAATAGAAGAATTAAGAGAGGCTTTGGCAAAGTATAGACAGACAAATGGCCGGTTTCCTTTGTTAAGCGCTGGAACTTATTTGCCGGGCAAAACTTTGTCAGTATGGCCAAGTTGGAATGAAAATTTTTTGCCAGCCATAGGATTGCGTTCAGGGTTTTTAGATCCTATTAATCGTTTAGGAGCTTGTCCTGGATATGATGCAAAAACATGTTGGAATGCAAATACTACTAGTTTTTTTGGAGTTTTATCTGCCTCTTTACCTCCCGATGAATATACATTTAAACTACCAAACAATAGCTACGCAATAGCTTACGGTACTAACAGCACAGGCTCTAATTATGATTTGTGTACAGTTTTAGAAAGTCCATTTAATTTTGAACCTGGTCATGGAACAGGTAATTGTTTAACAGATAGTATTGTAGCTACTGGTATGGCTGGCAATAAAGAGCCTAGTATTACTAACATTAATTTAAATGGTATTGCTGGGCGTGAATACAATGGCTTTGTACGCGCTATTGACCCCGATGGTGATCCCTTAATTTGGGAGCTAGATATTAGTGAGGGTGATTGGTCTGGCTGGTCAAGCACACCAATTTTACAGGGCACTAGTGACCCTAATCAAAAAAGAATTTTTGCTAACCAGGCCGGCGGAGCTCCAGGTAATCAAGAAATAACTATTAAAGTTAGTGATAATAAAGGAGCTAGCACATCTACAACCACTAAAATTATTTTATCCCCTTCATCTTCTTTTGCGGAGACATCGGAATATACTTACCGCTTAAGCCTAAGCAATCCTTTTAGTTATAGTTTTTATATTTCTGGTGAAGGTGGCGCGCCAAGTTATTCACTTAGCCGAATTAACGGTCCAGCAATTTTAGAATTTTTTACTCCATTTATAATAAATGAAGGCATTAATCGTAAAAAAATAACTTACCAAGGAATAGTGCCAACCTCTACATCATTTTTAGAAGATTCAACTACCAATTATCGTTTAACAGTTAATTCCCCTAATGGGACCACAGCTGTCACCAATTTTACTATTTATGTAAAAGTAGAAAAGCCAATTTTAAATTTTAATTGCGCCACTCAAGTTAGATTTGATCATGATTATGAGTGTTTAATTGGTTTAGAAAAACAAGGTGACTTTACTATTGAATATAGCACTTCGCCACTACCTCCTGGTCTAGAATTAAATCAAGAACTTGGCCGAGGAGCTTTTTATATAAATGGTAGAGCAACAACGCCTGATTTAGGCAGAATTATAACAATTGAAGCTATTAATGATTATGGCACTAAAAATATAAAATCTTTTAACTTACAGGTGAATACTTATTGTGGTGACGGTCAAAGAGATTATCCTAATACTGAAGGAAGAGGAGGAATTTATAATAATGGCCTTGAATCTTGTGATGGAAATTCTGGTGTTGCATTTAGTGCTAATAGTAGTAGTAAATTTGCTCAATATGCTTGCAATACTTTACCTAACTCTAAAACTCCTTATCCTATAAATAATAATTCTTACTGCGTTTTTAAATCACCAATTGATGGTGGTGGCTACTGTGGTGACACTTTTTGTAATGTGCAGCACGAAAAAAATTGCGATTTAGAGTGTTGCAGATTTGATTGTGACCCCTTATATTTTCAGCCTAATCCCGGAGGAGAAATTGGCCCCGGAATTCCTGGTGATGATGAGTGCGAGGTAACAGCTGATTGCCCAGATTATCATACCTGTGAAACGGGAGTTTGTGTAATACCATGCTGGAATGTTACAGAAACGGTTAATGCTATTGTGTTTAGAATGGGAGACGCCACTGTGGTTAATAAAAATTATGAATACTGGGTTAATAATTGGAACGGCTATAAATCCGTTAAATTTAATAATTTGCAATTAACAGGTTGTAGCGACAATCAAGCCAATAATAATATTTGTACTTATAATCACGGCTCTACCTTTACTGGCCTGGGTTGTACATATGTAAAAATAGACGACCCTAAATGTGGCCAATCAGTAGCTTGTCCTCCTGGGTGTAATGTTGGGCCAGTCTATGTAGGCAAAACTGGTGATGGGGATAGTTGTAGGCAAGCGACTTGGAACTGGCAGTCTCGTGACAGATATAGGTGTTCTAGAACAGCGCTGGTACAGCGTTGCGCAGGTGAGCCTTGCCGAGCAACTCCAGGTGACGTTGGCTTAAATGGCACAATGAGTGTTAATGGTAGCTGTATTAAAAATCCAGTTACACCACCACCCAACGCCTCTCATTGTTATAATGATGAAGAGTGTCAAAATATATTAGGTCCAAATTTTACTTGTATTGGATTAACAGAATATTGTGGTGAAACCACAGGAATAACAGGTTCGCCTTGTGCCGCTTTTCCTAATTATCAATCATGCATGGCAAACTTTCCAGATTGTGATTGGTTTACCATTCCTGGCGTTTGTAGTGATATGCTTCAATAAATAAAATAAATACACATATTTATGTTAAAAAATAAAAATTTAATAATTGTTGCTTTGGTATTAGTCATTATAATTATTTTAGCTTTAATTTTTTTGCCAAAATTATTAAAACAAGATGTGCCAGATTTTGTAGTTAATCCAGAAATACAATATCAACCAGAATTCATGAGCCCACAAGAGTTAACAAGTTTAGGTTTTCCGACAGATAGTAAAATTCAAGTATTTCAAAGAAATGAGAACAACGAAGTAGAGGTCTATAGAATAATTAGACAGGAAGAAGACATTATTTATGATTTAGATGAGTTTAGAAGAAATTATTAACTATTTGGAAGAAAAAGATTTATCAGTTATAATAAATAGATAAATAATAAAATTATGTTTGAAAATTTAAACAATTCTAATCAACCAACAGATCAAAAAGTGGATGATATTTTTGCAGAAACTGATCAGGTTGGAAATAACAATAGACAACCCAATAACTCTTCCAATCAAGTAACAACCAGGAGAGTGGGGTTAGGAGTTAGTGCTAACTCTAATTTGCCTAATAATAACGAGATAGAAGAGACAGAAGAAAGAAATGGAAGCAAGGGTTTTACTATTGCGGTTATTGTAATGGCTGTAATAATTTTAGGTTTAATTGGATTTTTAGTTTATAGTAAGTTTTTTAATAATATTAATGATGTAGAAGATATAATTCCCACAGCAGCTACACCAATAACACAAAATGAGACACCAGAAGTGCCAGTAATTACGCCAACAACAACACCCGATACAAACGTAGATTTAGAAGATGACAGCGATTTAGATGATGGTTTTATTGAGGTTGTGCCTGTTATTAATGAAGATGAAGACAGTAATATAATTATTTTAGATACTGACGGCGATGGCTTAACTGACGCCGAAGAAGCTGTTTTGGGTACAAATCCATTAAAAATTGATACCGATGGTGATGGTTTAACAGATTATGAAGAAGTTATGATTT
>RRYU01000267.1_pt1 | contig 12343 bp, 11 predicted proteins | sample 2162651 | NCBI WGS metagenome assembly RRYU01 (sample SAMN10267283, study PRJNA491782) | microbial mat metagenome | isolation source: biomat in the production well | place: Japan: Minami-Kanto gas field, natural gas well KTG3 | collected 2017-06 | reverse complement strand
ATGGTTATGACATGGATCGCGCAGCGGAAAATGCCTGGGGTTGGTGAACTGTCGCGCAGGTGACGCAATCGCACAGGATCTTTTCCCAGATTTTTCTGGTTGGGCACAGCATGGGGGGCCTGCTGGTGCGCCAAACCGTGCTGACCGCTCATGCACGTCATGATATTGGTCCTGAACAGGCGCAGACCAGCCATTGGGTCCTGCGACTGAAGCGCATTGTGCTGCTGGCATCGGCAAATCGTGGCTTCGTCAACAACCGGCTTCATCGGCAACTGCTCTTTGTGCAACGGACTGAGGTTTTTATGGCGGGACCTCGGTACCGCCGGGTATTGCGGATTCAGCAAGCCGGCCGACACTCCGGAGAACAGGACGCCAGCCTATCAACTGATTAACAACTCGTTTCTCGACGGTAATCACGGCGCCGCATTCGAACCCCAATTGCATGACAATCTTGCCCGGTTTCTCACCATGGGCGAGCCGACTATCCCACCGACACAAGCCAGGAAAAAAGCGGGCATGCAGTTGCTGCACTATCTTTCCTATCTTTTACTTCCAGCGGCCGTCGGCAGCATTGTTCAACTCTATTGGCAGCTGATCCCCAGTATTGCAGGACAGGCCAATGTGGCCGCCACGGCTGCGGGTGCATTGACACTGATGCTGGTCCTGCTGCTCACGCGCATTTAATTCCCGGGACGTGCAATATCCGGCATGCACCACACACTCGGTTGGCTCCGGCAGGATAAATCCTGGTCCTGGTCATCCCTATCCTTGGGACCGCGGAAATTCACAGCATCATGGTGGGTAAAAATGGAAATATCATGTACTCTTTTAACTGTGCAGCCCCGATCTCATGGGCGCATATGCGAAGGAGCATGACCAGACAGGGGGTATGCTCCCATATAGTTTCCACATGTTTCGCCGCCGCGCGTATGCATTATCAACAGGAGCCATACAAGTGAAAGAGATTCGTGCTTATTCCAGAATACTGGCAGGTGTCGCCCTCGCAGGCACCATGACGGCGACTGCAGCCGTAGAGGAAAGCAATTTCTCACTTAATTCAACCAAAGATCTCTACCAATTGTGTTCCGTCAATTCGGATACCGAACACTTCGTGCCCGCCATTTACGCTTGCCGGGGATTTATCGAGGGTTCGGTGCAATACCATGACGCCGTAACGGACCGCAAAAACCTCAAGAGGCTGATCTGCTATCCGTCGAACGCGACCCTGGTGGACGGCAGGAAGGCGTTCGTCGCCTGGGCACAGAAGAACATGGGCAACAAGGAATTGATGGGGGAAATGCCCGTCATCGGCCTTGTGCGCGCGCTGGCGGACCAATATCCCTGCAACAAGAAATGATTTCTGCGCAATAGTTTCAGCACTCAGGCGGGCGGCAATGCCCTGTTGATAGTCATGAGGAGATGAGAAAATGAAGACCTTGGTTTATTCTGTGATGCTGGCCGGTTCCATTACCTTAGTGGGTTGCGGGACCACGACCGGAGAGCGTTCGGGAAGCGGTGCTTTGATCGGCGCCGGAACCGGCGCATTGATCGGCTCCATGTCCGGTTCCTGGGGTACAGGCGCCGCAATCGGGGCCGGCGTGGGCGCAGTCGGCGGTTATCTCTACGATCAGCACGAAAAGGGCAATATCGACTGATCGGATTCAATCCGCTGACCAGCACGTCCCGCCCATGCTGAGGCGGGGCGCTCCAACGCTTGAGTCAGCCCCGGAGAGAGAACAGACATTGGTACTGACGAGCAGGAGATCAGACTTCAACGAGTACATTAATTCCTCGAAAACATTGCCATAACAAAAGCGCAAGACACACAGTCCGACAATTAGGATGGAGTGATGGAAGAGCGAATCCCCGGCTATTGTGCATTATGCATCTCACGCTGCGGCTGCATTTCCATCGTTAAAGATGGAGTTCTGAGTTCGGTTGAGTCCTTTCCCGATCACCCCACGGGAAAATCTCTCTGTATAAAGGGAAAAGCTGCCCCTGAGCTTGTATACAGTCCAGAGCGCATACTAACCCCGTTGAAGCGCACGCATGCCAAGGGCGATGTTGATCCCGGATGGAAAGCGATCTCCTGGGACGAAGCACTCGATGTCATCACAGAAAAACTGCGCCAGACGGCCAAAGCGTTAGGGCCGGAGGCAGTCGCCTTTGGTGTTACCACGCCCAGCGGCACTGGGATTTCAGACAGTTTTGTCTGGATCAACCGGCTCGCCCATGCCTTTGGCAGTCCCAATACCTTATTTGCCACAGAAAATTGTAACTGGCATAAAGATTTTGTCCCGATATACACATTCGGCAACTCAATCGGAATGCCCGATTATGAGCAGAGTGGATGCATACTGCTATGGGGATTCAACCCAGCAGTCAGCTGGCTGGCACAGGCCGAATCCATAGCCCGTGCCCTAAAACGCGGTGCCAAACTAATCGTGGTAGACCCGCGCAAGGCAGGCCTTGCCAACCGCGCCGATGAATGGCTGCGTGTGCGACCGGCCGCCGATGGCCCTCTTGCAATGGCACTCGCGCATCAGTTGATTATAAACAACTGGTACGACGAAGCATTCCTACGTGACTGGAGTAATGGACCGCTGCTGGTTCGTGAGGATACAGAAGAGCTTTTAACCACCCGCGACCTCGATCCCGCTCATTTACAGCGGAACTATCTGGCATGGAATTCAGCCGATCATAAAATTACCGAATACGACCCAAGAATGGGCCGTTATCATACGGAACCGGGGCATCTCTCCCTGTCTGGAAGATTCGACATAGAAACTGCCGCAGGCAGGGTATCCTGCAAAACCGCATTTCAGATCTACGCCGAAGGGTGCAGACACTATACGCCCGGCAGAACGGAAGAACTCACCGATATTCCTGCACAACAGATTATCAATACAGCCCGCATGCTGCATGAGTCAGGGCCGGTCAGCTACTTTACCTGGACAGGTACTGCGCAGCAAAGCCAGGCGACACAGACCGGGCGTGCCATTTCGCTGCTCTATGCCTTGACCGGCCATATCGATACACCAGGCGGCAACGTCTATTTTACCAAGCCACCCGTTGCCAATCTTCTGGGCATGGAGTTGCTTGACAAAGAGCAGCGGGGAAAAGCGCTGGGGTTGCAGGAACGCCCGCTCGGTCCCGGCACGATGGGCTGGATCACATCCTTGGATCTGTATAAAAGCATTCAAGATGCAGAGCCCTACCGCATCGAGGCATTGCTCAATTTTGGTGGTAACCCGCTACTGACCAAGCCCAATTCGGATGACGCCGCCAAAGCGCTGCAGCAGCTCGAATTCTATGTACATGCCGATATGTTTCTCAACCCGAGCGCGGACCATGCGGATATCTTCCTGCCCGTTGCTTCGCCTTTTGAACGCACCGGCCTGTATCCGGGCTTTCAGATTTCGCAACAGGCGGACTCCCTGATACAACTTCGTCCAGCGGCAATTCCACCTTTGGGTGAATCACGCAGCGACAGCTGGATTGTCTTTGAGCTGGCCAAACGGCTTGGGCTTGGCGAGCATTTCTTTCAGGGTGATAGCGAAGCTGCCCTGCAACATATGATCGAGCCCACGGGGCTGACAATTGATGAATTGAAATCTCATCCCGAGGGCGTCACCCTGCCGCTGACTACCCACTATCGAAAATACCAGGCACAGGGCTTTGCGACCCCCACGCGAAAGCTGGAAATATTCTCTGGACGCTTCAAAGACAGTGGTTATTCGCCTGTCCCCCGGTTTGAGCACCAAGACCCCGACTGTGGCAGCTATCCACTTCGGCTTGTCTCTGCAAAATGGCTTGTCTACTGCCACAGCCAACAGCGGCAACTTCCCTCACTGCGCAAACGCATGCCCGAACCGCTGGTTGAGCTCAATCCTCAAACCGCTGCCATTCGCGGCATAGAGGAAAATGACTGGGTAGAGATTCGAACGAGTGAAGGCTCGATTCGAGCGAGAGCAAAATTAGCCCATCATCTTGCAGAAGACGTGATCTGCAGCCAGTACGGCTGGTGGCAGGAATCCTATGGAAATTACAACAACATGGTCAGCGATAGCGACTTTGACCCGATCAGCGGTTCAAACACCCTTCGCAACTTGCGATGCAATATTACCAAGGCTGATCAGGAGACATAGAGCATAGGTGAACATGATCAGACATCGCATGCCCTTCCACCAATTCCACTCCAAATTGCCCACAGAGATCTTTCAATATCCCTTCAATCCATTTTCGCAACACACTATATATTGCCTTCTTCCAATACTTCGGTACGATGACTATCTGGTATCTGCCATACCACCTCACGTGGGACTGGCTTTGCCATTCGCTTATCTTGGATTCTCCCCATGAACTTTTGCGGGTGCGGAGGAGAATCCAACTCCAGCGCTGCCTTCATGTTCCCAGGAACGGAATAACCTTTTGGGATCGCACCGGCAAAGCCGGTGGTTTACAGGTGTTTAGTTAATCAGAGGAGACGTAATAACGTGAAAAAAAGTCATTCAGTTGTCGGAACCCTGCTACTCGTAGCCAGCCTCGGCGCCACTGCCACAGAGATGGGAACCCCTGAAGAGGCACAGGCCATGAGCAAGAAAGCTGCAGCCGCCGTGAACGATCAGGGTGAAGCTGCCTTCGCGGTCTTCAGCGCGAAAGATGGAGGATTTATCGAGAAAGATCTGTACGTCTTCTGTATGGATCTGGACGGGAATATGCTGTCCCATGCCGTAAAGCCAAATCTGGTGGGCAAGAACCTCAAGGACTTCAACAAGTACGGAGACTATCTGTTCCAGGATATGATCAAGGTCGCTTCGAGCGATGGCGAGGGTTGGGTCGATTACAAGTGGCCATATCCCGGGTCCGATGAGGTCAAAGCGAAAACCAGCTACATCATCAAGAACGCCAAGGGTTTTTTCTGCGGTGTAGGTGCATATAAGTAAAGTAGCCTGAATCATTATACAAGCCTCCGTCACTGTGTGACGGGTGCTTGTTGTTACTCCCTTAGTCCGCAGAAGAGCTCCAATGCCAATACCCGGGCCTATGGCCGTGGCTACGGTGCCGCCTACGGTTATGCCCTGGCTGCTCCGATGGCCACTGTCGCCCCCACCGCTCAGGCTCCCGCCACCAAATATATCCTGGCTTCAATTCCTTTCCTCTGCACAAAGCCGCTCCGGGTAACCAGAGCGGCTTTTTGTTGTTTGAAAGCGAGTTGCCAAGGGCCATGATTCCACCCTTCAAGCTCCGGAGTTTGATTGATCTGTATTGGCCAGGTTAAATCCAGGTCTCGTTTATTTGAAGGTCTCACTAGCGTGGAGAATCAGGTCTGTCCGAATAGTTTGTATTGTCAGCCGATCTCTAATTTAAATAGTCTCATGTCCACATCAAGATACAGTGAGAGCATCTCGTACACAGTCTCTTCCATCGCCTTTAGCTCGGTATAATGCCTCATCCGCACGGCGTATCAAGCCCGATAATGTTTCTTTTGATTGTCTCACGGCTGTACCGAGACTGATCGTCACGAAAGAAGGTGGTCCCGTCGGTGGTGTCCATGGCGTGCATTTAATCACCTCCCGCAACCGCTGTGCGAATTGCGAAACCTGCATAGGGGAGCGATTGACGAGAAAAACAACAAATTCTTCACCGCCATATCGAACCGGCACATCGGTCTCCCGACAGTTGTTATTGATTACTTCCGCAACCTGCTTCAACACCAGATCCCCTTGATGATGCCCAAAGGTATCATTGATGTTTTTGAAGTGATCGATATCCAACAATACTGCTGCTACTTGAGCGGAAGGATCGCGGTCTTGCAGATCGCAAAGCCGTTGCACAGCATCCTGCATATAAATTCGATTGAACAAGCCCGTCAGCGGATCACGAATCGAGCGTTCAAATATCTGCTTACGCTCCTTCTCTATTCGCTGATAGATGCCTTCACGCTCCAAAGCCACATGAAGCGGCATACTGATCTGCCGGAGTATTTGTTCCACCTCTGGTGTGATGGCGATCGCCTTTTCCAGTTGAATCAATGCCAATGACTCAGCGATGCCGGTATCAGGAGAAAATAGCGGCACAGACCAGGTGGGCGGCTCACCGGAGGAAATATTGATCGTAAAACGGTCGTCTGTGGATATATGAAGTGACTCATCCACCGCCCGCGCGCGCCATTGAATGGCATCCATACCAAGCCATTGCCTGACCTCCGCATGCTCCTCCAACTCAACCCCGGAGAAACGGGTATGGGGTGAAAACTCGAGGACGACGCCATTACCTATATGGCTATAGTAGTGGATATTTCGTACTGGTAGATTACGCTGGACCAGCCGATGCAAGTGTCCGGCAATATCCCGAAAATCCCGATACAGCATCATCGCTTCGGTAATCTCAACCAGGGTGCGATTGAGTTTTGAAAGTTGGTGTATGTCAGTATTTCCGTGCGCCATCAAGTAAATACCGCACTCGAGATGCCGAAGTCTTTCTGTGATGTTGGAGATAAGTCGCTCCGGTATCAAAGACCCGTGCTGTGGGGCAATCAGGCGCACCGCATGTTTCTTGATCTGCGTGAGTGCAAAATCCAGGATATCGCGGCTGGGCATATAGTGTTCATGGAAGGGCCGCATCTGCTCAAAGTAGGATTCATCCTTGGCATACAGGGAGAACTCTTCAGTAAACCCCCCAAACAAGTCACTGGAGAAGAGTGTCTGGGATTTGCTGTCAAAGGTGCAGAAGGCACCGGGAAAATGTGCATAGGGTGTGAAAACGAATTTTAACAATCGATCCTTAAGCTGCAGTTCCCAACCATTTTCCTCAACCAGCCAGAACGGATGCTGCACTCCATAATGCTTGAGCAGTGCCTTGGCGCGACCATGAACGACATACACCGCATCGTCCCGGTCGATCATCTGGTCGATCTGGGGCAGCGAGGCAGTGATATCAGGATCCTGGTGGTGACACACGAAGTATCGAATCGATGAAAAGGGAATGACCTCTTCGATCTTCCGCAACGTCTCTGCGAAAGTCAGTTGTGATCCCGGATCGAACAGAACAGACTGATCGCCCTGCTCGATCAGATAAACATGGCACTGGAAGCTATCATCAGACAGTGGGCTACCAACCCACCAAGTCCTTGGTGCGATCTGGACGGCATGTGACAAATCATCATGCCCTGTTTGATCCTGTACTTTTTCCATTTTCGCATCTTACCTGGGATTCGAACTGGTATCGGCACATTACCCAAAAATTTGATATTGACAGGAGCAAGGATCCGTATACAGAACAGTCGCAAAGCGATGAATCAGGGCTAGCACCCCGTTCAAGCCTATTTTACTTCTTGCCCTGTACCGAAGCCTGCTGATAGGCTTTATCGAATGAGCAACTAAGATCCAGTGCGGAGGCGGCGATGCGGCATTTTTCTACATTGACCCATTCCTTACAAAAATCCAAGCAACTCAGGGATCTGCAGCAGATAATATCCCCTCCTGAAGAAATGGATGATACTCCCGCCGTTGATGTTGTCTCCAGCCACGGTAAGCGGAAAATCAATAATGCAATGTTAGAGGATTTTCTCGATCTCTGTGAGTCAGATCCTGTGTTTGTAAAAATCCAAGCTGATTACAGTCTTTCACGAGACGAGCTCATAGGCATCCATACCCAACTGATGGACGCCGGACTGGGCCAATGGATCAACGGACATCACGCTGCGCTTTCGTCAATCGCATATCCTGAACCACTACTCTACATTTTGGAGTCAGAACGCAGGGGAACCCCCCGCAGCGAAATTGCCTTTGTTTTGCTGCAATACTGGGGAGGGGATATAGCGCAAGACGAACTGTTGGAACAACTCAGTTCATGACACAGGACGGTTGACAACACAAACATGCGGCATGTCCGACGATAGCGCCACGGTGCTCAAACCTGTGCCGACCAAGGCTATCACCTGGGCCGCGAACAGCTTGCGGAAACTGGCATTGTGTAGCGGATTCAATTGGTCCTTGGATGTCTCCTTCGAGTCGAAAACACTCGTTCGCCACCCGAAAAATCTCCCTGGCTTTTCCATTCCGTTCATGTTGAGGTGCGTCGGTAATCTTGATATTTACATAAGGCATTGATTCATTTCTCCCTAGTTGATTGTACTTTGAGCCTGTCAGCACTGACGGAAACGCTCTCCAGCGTGTGCAAATGCGCGAACCGGAGCACTCTCGTTAAGCTGCGGACGGGGTGTGAAGAAGCTTCTCCCTCGCGGGTAAGAGTAACGCGACCAGGAAAATCGCGGATGCAGCGACCGCCAATACACTGAACAACGCCCCGAATCCCCATGAGCCATGTATCCAGGCGATCAGTGGCAGCGCCGATGCCATCACTGAAAATGTCACGATGTATCGAAGCGCGTAAGCGCGACTTCTCCAGTCACTACGTGCTATTCGCCCTACGAGAACGTCATTGATGGGAATCTGCCCAAACACGACAAGCATGAACGCAATGGCCACCAGAAGTGCGGCGACACCCTCAAGCTGAGTCATGGCGAAGAAGAACACAGCCTGTAAAAACGCCACCGTTGCCAACACGGTGCGCACTGAATGATTGTCTACCAGGTAGCCCACAAGCAACTGTGCAAATGCGGCCACGGAGAAAACGAGGAACGCATACAAGCCAACCAAAGTCGTACTTCCGGCTATGTTGCTCAGTCGCTCGTCAAAAAGCTTGGGGAGGGCGAAAGTTGTACTCTGAAATACAAGTCCACCCACGGCGGTTGTGAACAGGATAATGCCGAAGATGCGAACAAGCATATGCTTTGGAAGTACCACCGCTTGCACCGCCTTCATGGTTCCGGCTGAATCGGTTACCCCTTCCATGCGACCCCTCCGAATGAAGAATAGGTAGAGCACGCCGATCACAATTGAAACCGCGCCGGGAACGATGAAGGCACTTCTCCAACCGGATACATCCACGAGAAAGCCAGTGAGCAGCGCGGCACTGGCCACTCCCATATTGCCGAATATGCCATTAACGGCGAGCGGCACTCCCGTTTTCTCCAGTCCCTGTACGATTATCGCCAAGCCTACTGGATGATATATCGCGGCGAACATGCCGACGAGTGCCAGGCAGATGGCCATCTCTATGGGTGAACCGGCCACGCTTCCGAGAATCGAGCAACTGCCAATGCCGATAAAGAAGACGGCCATCATGCCTTCGCGGTTCCACTTGTCAGCGAGCCATCCGGCTGGAATGGCACATAGGCCGAACGCAATAAACCCCGGCGTTGCGTAAGGGATCAATTCGGCGTAGTCCAGTCCCCAGTCTGTCGTCAGGCGCAGGGCGGCGGTAGCGAATATCAGCATGAAGAGGTGATCCAGATAATGCCCGATGTTCATGAAAAAGAATTCCAACCTGCTTTTTTGCATGGGTTTTGCCTCAAGCGGATCTGGCTGGCATTATCCTGGAAGAGTAGGATGGCGCGATATTCCTCAAACGCCAAATAATGCCGCGAATACGCCAATCTTTGCCCCCTCTCGATATAAAAGCAGACAGGTTCCAGGACCTGCCACAGGCTGTCATCGCCTATGGTCGCGATCTGGTGGCGGGCTCTGTACTCCCATTTCACCGGCATCGGCGCGCGCATCTCGTGTATGCAAGATGCGGAGTTATGACGGTCACCACACCATCGCCCGCCTACGTCGTTCCGCCTCAACGGGCGGTTTGGATGACGTCCGGTGTTACGCACCGAATTGACGCCCGAAGCGATGTCGAAATGCGCTCGTTATATATATCGGAAGCAGCGGCGACTGCTCCGTGCATTAGAACTCCTGGCCTCAGGCAACAACCTGGCGGCAGTTGCGCTTGAGCTTGGCGGGCTGGATGCAGGAGCAACGAGGCATTCTACCAATGCTGGCAATGTCAGATTTGCTGTTCGAAGTGCCTCATTGAACGGCTGTTCATAATTGTCCGTTTCAAACATGCTCCTTGAATCTGGCTTTTTGTGACGAAGCGGTCCGCACCCGACTTATTCTCCGGGGACGATCCTGTATTGTCGCATACGGGTCCAAATATATAGTCTGAAAATGCGGGTCGTTACCCAACCTGGGAATTGCAGCAAATTTAGAATTGTCATTGAATTTATGATTGCTGCAGTGCACAATCAGGTGCCAGGCACGAATAATGCTTATTTTACAGTTCAGCCCCAGAGTACAGAGGTAGTCAGAATGTTGGAGTCCACTCAGGAAATCCTGGAGAAAATTGATCCGCTGCTTGATGACGGCGATACGGAATCGGCCGGTAAACTACTCGTTGCGCTAGACATGACTTCACTTAAGGCCTTGCTGATCCATATCCTATGGGACAGAGGCACTTCGGTAGCGGATGCGGTCGGGAAAGCCTATCTTCATGAACAGGCGGCCTGGATGCAGGAGCACAACAAGGCATCCTAACGTGGAGAACGTCTGACCTCAGCTTCTGGGTTCGTTCCGAGCCACTCGCGGGGGTGGTGGATTTCACCAGCCTCGCCGGTCGGGTACGTTTGCAGGAATAGAACCATAAACATCAATGAGGAAAAAAAGGACACCATTTCGCCATACATAGTGCATACCCCCCCTTTCCACAGTGGCGGCAGGGATCGGAACGATACGCCTCGGGATCCTCCCAATGCCATTGTTTGCGCTGCTCCAAGGCCTAGTGGCAGTGTACGGGCCATAGGTCGGTCTCCTCTGTCGCCGTGTATGCGTTAGCACATGCCACGTTAACAAAGGACGACTGGCCTGTCTTTTTAACGCCTGTGTCTCGGAATCCACAGGGGAATGTTTCCGAAGAGATCCTAGCGGACCGTGGAATATCTCAGTCGGCAGGACCCATACGAAGGGATGACACAACAATTACCTGCTCGTGCATCTGTCGCAGGCAGAGCGGAACCGAGTGTCGAACGACATTTCTCATGGTTGGACAAAAGCTTGCTGAATTTTTTAACTCGATCATATTGTCAGCCAAGGGGTGACCCCATATCCGCATATCTCGCACATCTTCCAGAACCCCGTAATAGCGGTGTATTCTGTGGCTGTAATTAGTCGTTCAAAACAGGTTCGTGAATATCGAATCACCAGCACGCGGCTTTCCGCGAAGCGAATAAATATGCAGACAGCAACTGTTGAACAAGTTCTCCAGTGGATCGCGGCGGCACGCCCTTTTGAGGCCACGCTTGAGGACGGCAGCCTCTATGTTCGCGCCGGAGATTATCCGGCTTATCTTGCCACCGCGATTCACGACGGTCACCGGCTGCGCGAGGATCTGCGCCAATCCTGCCTGCTGAACGAGCAGCAGCGGCTGCATGAGGAGGATCCCCACACCGGGGCAATGATCAGCTCTCTGCCACTGGTGATGATCGCACGCGATTCGCGCTACGAGTATGACCTCAACCGTGCACCCGAAGAGTGCGTCTACGAGCAGGCGTGGGGTCAGCAGGTGTGGAGTTCGCCACTGCCGGAAGCGCAGCGGGAACTGGGTGTCGCCAAACACTCGCAGGTCTATCGGGTATACCGGGCGCTGCTGGAATGCATTGAAAAGCGTCATGGCCGTTGTCTGGTGTTCGATATGCACAGTTACAACACAGAGCGGCTGGAACGCGATGACTGGCCGCATTTCAACCTGGGGACCAGCCAGGTGTCTCGCCACCGGTTTCGCGGGACCATAGCCTTTTGGCTGCAGCAGCTGGCGGGATTCACCGTGGCGGGGAGTACACCCAGGGTCGCCGAGAATGATGTATTCCAGGGTCGCGGCTACATTTCCCGGTTTACCCGGGAGCACTTCAACAACACGCTGGTGCTCTCCACCGAGCTCGCAAAATTTTATTGTGACGAAAACAGCGGTGATGCGTACCCGTCTGTTGTGCAATCCATCGGTGAACAGTTGCACTCGGCAGTACAGTTGACGGCGGCCAGGTTTACCGGACAGAGCAGACGGCGACGGCAGCTGGAAACTTCCAGCAACCGCATCGATCCGCTGCTGAAGCGCCTCGATCGTGATCTTTATCATCTGGTGGGTAAAATGGATGTGCTCGATCACGTCAATCCCAGCAATCAGATCGAGGCGCGCAGCAAGTTCTACCGCGACCACTACCACAAGGATCCGCAGTTTCACTACCGACCGATCCAGCTGGACCCGTTCAAACTGAAGGAGCAGCTCTATCGATTACCGGTGGACGAGATAAGCGATCCACTGCTGCAGCGACTCTATCGGGATGTCATCAACGCTTACGCCGACAAAGTGGAGCAGCTCGCCAGCATCGGCAGCGACAAATTCCTCTACAACAGCCTGCGCTACTACGGCGAACCTTCGGTACGCGACATTGCCA
>RRYU01003648.1_pt1 | contig 12350 bp, 11 predicted proteins | sample 2162651 | NCBI WGS metagenome assembly RRYU01 (sample SAMN10267283, study PRJNA491782) | microbial mat metagenome | isolation source: biomat in the production well | place: Japan: Minami-Kanto gas field, natural gas well KTG3 | collected 2017-06 | reverse complement strand
CCCCCCGAGGTGGACACCGGCAACGGCGTCATCCTCGACCTGGAAAACCTGAACTGGGGCTTCGGCAATTTCGACCTCAATCCCAAGTGGAATGACGATCCCGGCGCCCTTGATTCTAATTTGGATAGCCAAGATCCACGTCAGAACCGCAATATCATCTCCATGCGTTTCCAGGGGAATCTCGACCTGGGCCTGCGCCTTCGCTCGGCCCTGTCCCCCCGATTGGGCGTTGAGGCTTACCTCAAGTACACGCCCGCAGATCTGATCATCGATTTCAATGGCAACACACTTCCCGCCGCCAGTTTCACGCGCTATCAGGGTGTGAGCAACCCCATGGAAACCGACAGTCAAAATCTCAACTGGGTGGAAGGCGACTACCCGACTTATCACATCTTCCGCTTCGGCTTGAATCTCGATTACGTGTATCTCCGTAGCGACAACAATGTCTGGAATTTCTACGGATCCCTGGGTGGCGGAGTGGTGGCTTATCACCGCTCGGGCAATCTTCTTGTTCCGGTGGATTTCAACGCCGACCTGCAGGAGTATCCCAGCGCACCATTAGATGTGACCTGGCTGCTGCCCAACGACACCTACCCCAGCATCAGCATCGGAACCGGCGGCATATTCTTCATCCACCGCTACTTCGGATTGAACTTCGAGGTTCGCGCCAACTGGACCACCTTCGAGTTCACACGGGCGGGGTTCGAGAGCAGCGATCACTGGATCATGGGTGCCAGCCTGGGCTATTCCATCAGGCTCTAATCGCCTTCCCGAATACATGAAGCCCCCGGCCTGGGTCGGGGGCTTTTGCATAGGTGGAAGTACGAGGGAGAACTATTTCTCGTGCATGGAGAAGAAGGGAAGCTTGTACTTCTTGTCGATAAGGCGGAGGGCGTCGAAGACTTCTTTTATCTCGCCCTGGAAGGTGGTCACGTCGGGCACGTCCTCGCCGGGAGTGCCTTTAGCGTGCCAGTAGGCCTTGTACTTCACACGTAGCAGATCTTTGAGTCGCGCTTCCAGGCGCTCGATTTCCTGCTGCTGATCCATGTTGGTGCCGGTTTCATCCGCCATGGGCATCCCCCTTCTTGACAGTTCGGCGAGCAATATAGCACGCTGCCGGCCGATTACCAGAGAAATGGAGCTAGCTTGCGAATCGCCTTGGTCTCGGACAGTCATGGGAAAATACCCAGGGAGTTACTCGGCGCTATTGCCGGTGCCGATCGCATTCTTCACTTGGGCGATCTGGGGCCTGTGCACTTGCTCTATGAGTTGGAGACGGTTGCGCCGGTGGCGGCCGTGCAGGGAAACAACGATGCGCCGGGCCAGCCCGAGCTTCCGCCCTTGCGTCGATTTGAGGAAAGCGGCGTTCACTTCCATCTACGACATTTTCCCTGGAACGAGCACAGCATGCTGCAGGCCGCGGCGCCATCCATCTTCCTTCACGGGCACACCCACAAACCGCGCATTGAAGAGGTCCCCATGGGTTTCCAGGTTTGCCCGGGCTCCCTTCGCCTGCCGCGGGGAGGCTTCCCGCCGAGCTATGGATGGATCATTTTAGAAGATGGAAGCTTGAGAATCAGCCTGCGGAGTTTGCACACTCGCGAGATCATCGACGAACACATCACGAAACTGTAGAAACCCGCGCCCTTTAAGGACGATCTTGACATCGGGCCTGGCTGTTTGCTATGCTCAAACGTTGCATGAGGAGTGGGGAGTTGTCAATCGGGCTAGGTTGCAGAGCATCTCCCCGGTGCAGCAGACATAGTTCTTCTCCTTTATTCCGGCCACCTGCGATTCCCACCTTGGCCGGCAATCTAGGGATCCCGAGTCTCATTGAGGCTCGGGTTTTTTATGCAAAAACCCGAGTCGCTAGGACTCGGGTTTTATTTTCGGTGCCCGGGACGAGAGTCGAACTCGTACGGACTTTCGTCCACTGCCCCCTCAAGACAGCGTGTCTACCAATTCCACCACCCGGGCGGGGGCCTTACTTAGGGAGTCGTGGGCTCAGGATCGCCGATGGGCGTATCCTCAGCCGTTTCGGCGGGAGCTGTCTCTCCACCTTCAACGTTCACACCTTCGGTTTCGATCTGATCGAGGATCGAAGCGCCAGGCGCAACATCGAGTTCGCTACCGGCGGTCTCGCGCTGTTGCTGCGCGATCACACCTTCCTGCGTCGTCGTGCCGCCACGCGAAGACAGGAGCGAAAGTAGAAGCGCCAGCACCATGAAGCCGCCGGCCAGGTATCCCGTGGCACGGCTGAGCAGGTTGCCGGCACTGCGGCCACCCAGCAAAGCGGCATCACTAGATCCGCCGAAGGCACCGGCAAGACCGCCGCCCTTACTGGATTGCATCAGGACAACGATAACCAGCGCGAGACAGTCGAGAAGAAAAATGGTCAGCAGAATGGCGTACATCGCCTACTCCCATAAGCTTGGGTCAAGGAACGGGCAAGTTATCAAAAGGTTTAGGGCCTGTCAAGACGCCGCGTATGGCGGGACCAGGGCCAGGAAGCTGTCAGCCTCGAGACTGGCGCCGCCCACCAGGGCTCCGTCCACATCCGCGCAGCCCATAAGCTCGGAAACGTTGCTGGGCTTCACACTACCACCGTAGAGGATCCGCATGCCCCCGGCCAGATCGGCCCCCACCAGCTCGGCCACCTTGGCCCGCATGGCCGCATGGACTTCCTGAGCTTGAGCGGGGCTTGCCGTCAGGCCCGTTCCAATGGCCCAAACCGGCTCATAGGCCAGCACCACCTTGGACAGGCGCTCCTCGCTCATCCCCGCAAGCACCCCGGCGGTCTGGCCGAGCACCACATCCAAAGTGCGCCCAGCCTCGCGCTCTTCCAGAGTTTCCCCCACACACAGGATGGGCAGGAGTCCCGCATCGAAGGCCGCCGCAGCTTTCTCGGCCACACCGGCGTCGGTCTCCCCGAAGAAACTCCGTCGCTCGGAGTGCCCCAGGATTACCCAATCGGCACCCGCGGCCCTGAGCATGGGACCGGACACTTCGCCGGTGAAGGCACCCGATGGCGCGGGATGAAGATTCTGTCCCGCCACGCCGATGCCCGAACCCGTGAGCACTCCGGCCACTACGGGAAGTGCCAGGAAGGTGGGTCCCACGACGACGTCGGCTTCGAGCTTCTTGCCTTCCAGGCCCAGACGAATACCGTCGGCCAAGGATGCACCGGCCGCGGGATCGAGATTCATTTTCCAGTTTCCCGCGATGAGTAATCGTCGGTTGTTCACGAGACCACCTCTTCCGCGCTCGATAGCGCGTCCACACCCGGTAGAAGTTTGCCCTCCATGAGCTCAAGGCTCGCGCCCCCGCCCGTGGAGATGTGACTCATGCCCTTTTCCAATCCCAGTTGTTTCACCGCGGCTACGGAATCGCCGCCACCCACCACCGTGACCGCGCCCTTGGCCGTGGCATCATCCATGGCCCGTGCCATTTCCAGCGTGCCTTGGGCGAAGGGCTTCACTTCGAACACGCCCATGGGGCCGTTCCAGAAGATGGTCTTGGCCGCCCTCAACTTGCTACCGAACAGTTCCATGGTGGCGGGTCCTATATCCAGGCCCATCCAGCCATCGGGAATATCGGTGGGAAGCACCACGCGGGTTTCGGCGTCGGCCTTGACCTCGGGGGCGACCAACACATCCACGGGGAGCAAGAGTTCCTTGCCCAGTTCCTTGGCCTTGCGGGTTATGGTGAGCGCTGTCTCGAGCAGTTGCTCATCCAGAATGCTCGCCCCCACCGAAAGACCCATGGCCTTGAAGAAGGTGAAGGTCATGCCACCGCCGATGAGAATGCTGTCCACATGCTCCATGAGGTTTTCGACCACGGGAATCTTGCCCATGATCTTAGCGCCGCCCAGCAGGGCCACCGCCGGACGCTGCGGGTTCGTGAGCAGCCCGCCCAGGAACTCGAGTTCTTTTTCCATGAGCAGACCGGCGGCACGGGTGTCCATGAGACGCGCCATGCCCTCGGTGGATGCATGGGCACGATGAGCCGTGCCGAATGCGTCGTTCACATAGATATCGGCCATGGCCGCTAGCTGCCCCGCGAAGGCCGGATCGTTGCCCTCTTCCTCAGGGTGGAAACGTAGATTCTCCAGCAGCAGCACTTCGCCGGCTTTTAGATCGGCCACGGAGTTCTTGGCATCTTCCCCCACACAGTCGCGGGCGAAGTGAACCGGCGCATCCAGCAATTCAGCCAGACGATCGGCCACGGGCGCCAGGCTCATTTCAAAAACGTACTTGCCCTTGGGACGGCCCAGGTGGCTGGCCAAGACAACCTTGGCTCCAGAGTCCACGAGCATCTGAATGGTGGGCAGCGCCGAGCGGATGCGCGTGTCGTCGGTCACTTCCTGCCGGTCGTTGAGGGGAACATTGAAATCAACGCGAACAAAGACGGTCTTTCCGACGGTCTTGATGTCGCGGATGCTGAGTTTGTCGAGCATGTCTTCCTCCCGAACTGCCTGAGTATCCGAAATTTGGCGGGAAGCCTTGTCAAAAAGGTAGTCAGGGCGCGTTCGGACTGTCAAGGGAGGATCCCGGTGATCGGGAACACGACCCGCCACCAAGGCCACCGTTCGGCCCTGTGCCTCAGGGCCCAATGCAGCTCGGCAGGCCATGAGGGTTGCTCCAGTGGTCGCGAGATCATCCACCAGAATGATGGTCCCGCCCGCCGGCAGGACCCGCCGACGCCGAAACTCTCCCGCGGCCAAAAGGTGTCGCTGCCTGCGGCTACGGCCGGCCTGGCGGCCCGAGAACAGGCCCCGCGCCAGTAGTTTTCGCGGGCGGGAAAGCCCCAGGTGACGGGCGATGTCCACCGCGAGTATTTCGCTCTGGTTGAAGCCGCGACTCAGGGCGCGCAGTGGCGACAGGGGAACCGGGCAAAGATGCCAGGGCCGTGGCCAGCTTTCCCCCATCAAGCGCTGGGACATTGCCCGGGTGAGGAAAGTTACCGGTGCGTCGTCCGATCCGTACTTCCAAGCTTTCACCAAACCGATCAATCGCCGCTCGGCCTCGAAGGCATAGAGCAGAGGGAAATCCGGAGCGAGCTTGAAGAGTCCTCTTCGGGCGCGAAGATCGCCACGGCAATTTTCACAGAGCAGGGGAATTCGACCGCTCTCGAACTTTGCGTAGGGCAGCACGTCTCCGCAGCCGTGACATCGCGTGGGAAGGAGTCTTCCCAGAAGATCGTCAAACATGGTGCCTATTGGGTGAAGCTTGCGGAAGGATCTTGGAATCTAGAGCGCGCGGCGCATGGCCTCGCGGGGAGCGGTCATTCCCGTCCAATAGCTGAAAGCCGCGGCGCCTTGTCCGAGAAGCATATCCCGGCCATCGGCGGTTTTGAGCCCGAGCTCACGGCAGGCGGCCAGCCAGGGTGTATCGTGGGTGACAAGGTCCATGACGGCGGCAGCGCATTCACTGACTGGCAGCGGTGGAAGCGCATCCTCTTTGTGAAGACCCAAACTGGTGGCTTGCACCACCAAATCCGCCCTGGCCCAGGACGCCTCGGCATCCTCACTCAGAGCAAGTTCGACACCGCCCGAGGCGAAGGATTCAAGCAGCCTATCAGCGCGTTCCCTGCTGCGATTCCAAAGCTCGATGCCAGCGACTTTCGCGTCCGCAAGGGCCGCCAAGACCGCCCGAGCTGCACCACCTGCTCCCAGGACTAGCACCTGCCTGCCCTTCATGTCACCGAAGTGTGCGGCCGCGGCTGTGGCGAATCCTTCAAGATCGCTGTTGTGTCCATGCCATTTGCCCTTCACCCAGCGGAGGGTGTTCACAGCCTCAAGGCGCTGCGCCTCGGCACTGAGATCTTTCAGCAACCGGAAGCCCTCTTCTTTCAGGGGAACCGTGAGATTGAGACCCGTGAAGCCTTCGCCCGCAAGCCGGGGAAGTCGTTCCGCCAGTTCGCCCGCCGGGCAGCGGATGAGTTCGTATCCACCTTCCAGGCCCAGGGCGGCAAGAGCCGCGTTCTGCATGGCCGGCGACTTGGAATGGGCAACCGGATCGCCCAGGAGGGCCAGTTTCAATGGCGCGCTCACGCCACGGCCTCGCGGCGCTTCAGGGCGTAGATCCAAACAAGTATTCCGGTAACAATGAACCCTACGCTCACCCACTGGCTGACGGTCAGACCCCAGAAACCGCTGCTGGCCGAATCGTACCAACGAAAGCGATCCATGAGAATGCGGTGGATGCCATAGAGCGTTAGAAACTCGGCGAACATGGCGCCACGAAATTTCACGGCCTTCTCCACGACTAGCACCAGCAGGAAAATGATCAGTGCGCCAAAGGCCGAGTAGAGTTGACTGGGGTGCAGCATTGGGCTAGCCGGTAGATCGGCAAAATGATGCCCATGCTCGATCATCAGTTGACGCCCGGTCTCGCTGGCTTCGGATCCTTCGGGGAAATGCATGCCCAAGGGCGAATCGGTGGGAAGGCCGAAACAGCATCCACGCAGGAAGCAACCCACACGCCCGATGGCGATACCCATTGCCAGACTGGGTGCGACCCCGTCACTCACATCCAGGAAGGAGAGTCCCTTCTTTCTCACGTAGTAGCCGATGGTCAAAACGGGCAGAAGGATGCCGCCGTAGAGAGTCATCCCCCCTTCCCAGATGGCGAAGATGCGAAGGGGATTGTCCGCGAAAAACTCCCAGTGGAAGGCCACGAAGAAGAAGCGGGCGCCGAAAATGGAACTGATGAGAATGATCTGGAAAATATCGAGGATCACTCCCTGGCCCACATTCGCCCGTTTGCGAATTTTTGCGCCCGAAAACCAAAGGGCGAAGAGAAAGGCCAGGGCCAGTAGCACACCATAGGGATGCAGGTGCAGGGGACCGAGTTTCAGAGTATCGGGAAACATGTCATCCTTCCTTTCCCGCAAAACTAGTCGCAAGAGGGCGGGCGGGCAAGCTCGCTAGTAGCGCGTCCAGTTCCGGGAAATGTTCATCTGCACGCCCACCAGAAAGCAGGTGGACATGAGCACGCTGCCACCGAAGCTGAGTCCTGGCAAAGGCAGCCCCGTGACCGGGGCCAGGCCTATGGTCATGGCCACGTTGACGAAGACGTGAAAAAGCAGATAGGCGCTTACGCCCACCGAGAGCAGGGCGGCAAAGGGTTGGCGCACCTTGGCGGCCAACCTAATACCCTCCATGATCAAAAATGCGTAAACGCCTAATATTATGACTGTTCCGAGGAAGCCAAACTCCTCGCCCAGCACGGAGAAGATGAAGTCGGTATGCCGGGCGGGTAAGAATGCCAGGCCCTTCTGCGTGCCCTCCAGAAAGCCACGGCCCAGCATGCCTCCTGATCCGATGGCCACTTTTGATTGGAAAATCTGATAGCCCGCGCCCAATCGATCCAGGTCGGGATCGAAGAAAACCAGGATGCGCTTCTGCTGATAAGCCCTGAGCGACCCCCAAAGCAAAGGCACCATGAGCCCCGTGCCCACGCTGACCACAAACCAGAGAATGCGCTCCAGGCGTCTCATGGCCGGGTAGATCAGTGTCACTACCAATAGCCCGACCATGAATGTCCCCCAGGCCCAATGCGGCATGCCGAAGCCCTCGCTGCCCACGGTCTGGCCATAGAGCACAATGAACGCACTAAGCGCAGGCGCACTCATGATGAGCAGGCGGCGAAGATCGAATCCCTTCCAGACCAGCATGGGAATGAGCAACCACAGGAAGGTCATGGCCGTGCCAAGATCCGGTTGCTGCAGAACCAGGAAGGCCGGCGGCAAGACAAGAGCCAGGCCGCCCAGGACAACCCTCAATCGATTGGGATCGCCCTTCCTGCTGGCCAGGAAGGAGGCGAGCATGAAGATCATCAAGATCTTGAAGAACTCCGAGGGCTGCACGCCCACGGGGCCGAGCACCAGCCAGCGATGGGTGTCCCCGCGCATGGGTGGCAGAATGAGTACGGCCAGAAGCACGGCCAGGCCCAGGCCGTAGAGGATCTTGGAAAGGCTGTCCTTGAAAACCCAGAAGGGAATCATGGATCCGGCGAGCGTGGCCACGAGGCCCAGGAATACCCACATGAGCTGCCGGTGGAAGAAGGCACGGCTGATGGTGTAGCTGTTGCGGGCCTCGTCCAGGCTATAGGTACCGGGAGGTGATGTGACCGAGTAGAGCATGAGCAAGCCCGTGCCCAAGATGAGCAGGAGCGGCAATAGAAAGCGTGGATTCAGCACGGCCGGCTGCAGGCGAAAACTCATGGTAGATCCTCGCTTAGGCCTTCCAGCTCGCGCCACTTCTCAACTAAATCCCGGAAGATTGGTGCCACGTCGCTGCCGTGTTCCGCATGTTCCACCAAGATGGCGATGGCGATCTGCGGATCATCCGCCGGTGCATAGCCGCAGAACCATCCATGCTCCAGGCCATGGGGATTTTGAACCGTGCCCGTTTTTCCCGCCGCCCTCATGCCCGGCACGGCGCTGGCCCGCGCAGTGCCCCAGGTGCCATGAAGAACCAATTCCAAGCCCTCCCGAACCCGTTCAAGATGGCTGCTGCGGATCGATAGATCTTCAGGCGGCGCCGGACGCACAGGCTCGGCTCCCTCCACTCCTTCGCTTCGAAGTAAGAGCTGAGGCACGGGCAGGCGATTTCCACTGGCCAATCCCGCAAAGAAACGAGCCATCTGGATGGGCGTCACCAAGACTTCGCCCTGACCAATGGCAATGTTCCAGAGCAACCCGCGGCTCCACTTTCGTTTTCCGAAACGCTCGTTGTAGTAATCCACATCGGGAATGAGGCCACGGGATTCATAACCCAGGTCCAAACCTGTTGGACTGCCCAGACCGAATCGCCGAGCCATACGGGCCATGGCGTCGGCACCCAAGCCGTCGCCCACCTGATAGAACCACACGTCGCAACTGCGCTCCATGGCATGCTCAAGATCCAAAGCGCCGTGGCCCTGCTCGAACCAACAGCGGAAGTAGCGGCGTCCCAATTGCAATCCGCCGTAGCAGGATTCCAATTGCCCCAGTTTTTGAAGGGTATTGTGCTCCAAGGCAGCCAAGGAAATCACCGGTTTGTAAATACTTCCCGGCGAGTAAGTGGCTTGCAGCGCCCGATTGAAAAGGGGGCGGCCTGGATCGTTTGTCAGCGCTTCCCAAACCTGCGTGGGAATGCCGCCGGTAAACAGATTGGGATCATAGGATGGACGGCTGCTCATGGCGAGCACCTGCCCGGTGTTCACATCCATGACCACGCCCGCACCCTGGCCCCAGGCGGCTAGCGCACTATCGAGAAGGGCCGTCAGTTCGATGTCCAGGCTCAGCACCAAGGTTTCCCCGGGCACCGGCGGCACGAACTCCACGGTTTCCAGCAGGGTGCCGCGAGCATTCACCAGGAAAAGTTCCTTGCCGTCACGCCCACGAAGGCGATCCTGCCAGCGCTGCTCGGCACCGGAACGCCCCACCAAGTCACCGGGGAAAAAGGGCTCGTCGCTGCCGCGCTTGGCCAGCACTTCGCTCTCGCTCACTTCCCCCACATAACCCAGGAAATGCGCACCCAAATCTCCCATGGGATAATTCCGCCGCGCCCAATCCTGCAGCTTGATGCCTGGAAGGTTGTGCAGTTTTTCCTCAACGGCCATCAGGGAAACCTGGGGAAGATCGCGCTCGAGTACCGCCCGGGGCAGGCTGTTTTCGCGGGCGAACTCCACGCGAGCCAGCAATTCGGCGATAGGTCGCTCGAGAATGTGCGCAACTCGCACGATCAAAGTTGAATCGGCATCGTGAGCAGCCAGCGACAAAGACAGTTCACAGGCGGTCAGATTCTCCGCCAGCACTCGTCCCTTGCGATCCAGAATGCGGCCTCGGGCCGAGGGAATGCGCCGCTGCTCGAAACGATTTTCACGGGAATGACGCTTATAGTTTTCGAAGTCGAGAATTTGCAGATAGAAGAGCCGCCCCACCAGGACGGCCATCATCAAGGCCACCATGAGTAGAAGCCGACCCTGGGGCCCCTGGAAGTGCTTGCCGCTAGAAGTCAACATCGTCTTCTTGGCGGAATAGGCGAAGTCCGCCGCCGGCTACGAATACCACGAGAAGAATGAGCAGGTAGGCGAGCAGACTCATAAGAGCCACCGGCATTCCATGCTTGATCCATTGCATGAAGAGAAAGAGTGGCGATCCGCCGAATGACACAATGAGGAAAAGGGCCTGAGCCAGAAGAGCGCCCGGCACGAAGAGCATGATGCGCATGGCCAAGCTGCCGCGATCCACTCGATCGCGCATGGCGCCCAGGAAATATCCGCTGACGCTCAGAGCGAGGGAACTGGCACCCAGAATCTGATAGTCAGCCAGGTCGCGCAGAAGGCCAATGGCCAGGCCCCAGAACATGGCCGGCAGTTTGCCGCGGCGGATGGCGATCCAGAAAATGAGTAGATAGGGAAAATCCGGGGCGATGCCCCAGGGAGATATCCAGCGCTCGAGCAGTGGGTGCAGTAGGAAACATCCCAGAATTACGGCCAGTTGGGGGCGGCTATCCTTCACGGTGCCTCCCCCTCTTCAACAGCTTCGGTATCGTGGGGAAATCCCGCGGCGTCTTCACCGACACGGGTTACGACAAAGATGTTTTCCAAGCTGCTCAGCGACGCAGCCGGCCTGATAAGGATTTCCATGCGCAGGCTGCCCGGCGTGTGCTTCACTTCGCGCACGGTGCCAAGGAGGAAACCACCGGGGAATTCGCTCCCGAGGCCGCTGGTGACGAAGCGGTCGCCCACCTGGACATCTTCACCGGGATCCACACGATCCACATGAAAGCCCAGGCGCGGATTCCATTTGAAAGCGCCCAGCACTCGGCTGCGCAGATTGCGGGCTCCCAGGGTGAAGGTTTTACTGCTCAGCAGTAGCACCTGTGACCGATGAGGCTCCACGAATTCCACACGACCTACCAAACCCTTATAGCCCACCACCGGCATGCCTGGCTCCAGGCCCTGAGCCGAACCCTTGTCGATGCGCACGAGATTTCGATCCTGGAAGCTGAGCGGATAACTCAGAAGTTCGGCCGGTAGGAATTGGTAGGCCTCTGAGCTGGCGAAGCCCAGGATGCCACGCAGGCGCTCGTTCTCGCGCCGCACTTCCTGGATGTGCGCCCACTGATGTTCCTGGTCGCGCAAACGGGCGCGCAGGTCTTCGTTCTCGAAACCCCATTGGCCCAGGGTGTGCCCCAGCCAGGTTAAGCCGTCAGACGGCGCGTAAAAGACCGTGGCGGCACGCCTGGCCAACTGAAAGCGGAATTCCTCGGAGCTGGATCTGAGTACGAAGGCGAGGATGACGCAGAGCAGCAAGAGACCGCGGTCCCGATATCTATGCAGCAGTACCGCGGGTCGGGGCATCTTAGCTTTCCGAGCCGTGCATGACGACTTGCTCGTACTCGTCGAGATTGTCCAGGATCTTGCCCGCCCCCAGCACCACGCAGGTGAGAGGATCGTCCACAAGATTCACGGGAAGATTGGTTTCGTCCTTGAAGCGCTCCTCGATGCCCTTGAGCAGGCTACCGCCGCCTGTGAGCACAATGCCCCGATCTACGATATCAGCGGCCAACTCGGGAGGAGTATGCTCTAGAGCGCCCTTGAGAGCTCCTACGATGGCCGAGAGCGGCTCTTCCAGGGCTTCGCGTATCTCGTCGCTGGTTATTCGCAAAGTGCGAGGGAGACCGTCTCCCTGGTGCAGACCCTTGACCTCCATAGCCAGGGTCTTCACCGAAGGATGGGCATTGCCGATCTGCTTCTTAATGGCCTCGGCGGTCTGTTGGCCGATCATCAAGTTGTACTTACGACGAATGAAGTGGACGATGGCGTCGTCCAGTTCGTCGCCCGCCACGCGAATGGACTGGTCGGTGACGATGCCATTGAGTGCGATTACCGCGATTTCGCTCGTGCCACCACCAATGTCCACCACCATGTTGCCGGCGGGCTTATCCACTGGAAGACCCACGCCGATGGCCGCAGCGATGGGCTCGCTGACCAGATAGACCTCGCGTGCCCCCGCATGCTCGGCGGAGTCACGCACTGCGCGCTTCTCCACCTCGGTGATGCCGCTGGGCACGCAAATGATGATGCGCGGGCGAATGAAGGTCTGCCGCTTGCGCGCCTTCTCGATGAACTGACGCAGCATGATTTCCACCACGGAAAAATCGGCGATCACACCGTCTTTCATGGGGCGAATGGCCTCGATATCCGGATGGGTACGCCCCAGCATCAGCTTGGCGTCTTCGCCTACGGCGTGGACTTTTCGCGTGCTGGCATTGAGCGCCACCACGCTGGGCTCATTCAAAACGATGCCCTCGCCCCTCACGAAGATAAGGGTGTTGGCTGTGCCGAGGTCGATGG
>RRYU01006034.1_pt1 | contig 12354 bp, 7 predicted proteins | sample 2162651 | NCBI WGS metagenome assembly RRYU01 (sample SAMN10267283, study PRJNA491782) | microbial mat metagenome | isolation source: biomat in the production well | place: Japan: Minami-Kanto gas field, natural gas well KTG3 | collected 2017-06 | reverse complement strand
CCATTCGAGGTGCGCAAGGATGTTGGGGTCAAGTGGTTTTGACATACTACAGCTACTAATTACTCTCCGGCCACAGATAGATCAACCCCACCGGCTCAATCCGCTGCGCACGCACCTCATAGAACATACGCACACGCTGGGGTTCACTCGCCAACTCACGCTCAAACAACTCCAAACGCTGCTGCCAAGATCGGCGATCCAGATCAAACTGCCGCTTCTCCTCGGCGGTATACCCAAGGGTAAGTTGCTGATAATCACCCTGAGAATACTCCAACTGCGTGCGCACACGCTGCTGCTGCTCAACAAGCATCACCTGAAGATCCTGCGCCTCCTTCTCCCCGCGCTCGCGCAACTTCGCCACCGCATCAGCGGCCGCCTGCTCAGCCCGTGGGCGCAAATGGGGTTCAAGATCGGCCACATCCGCCGCTGCCGACGCCAAGAGACGATCCTGCGTCACCCGGCTCGGCATCTGGTGGGCAACCTGCGCCAATGCCGCATCCAACACCTGCAACGTGCGTTGTTCACCATCGCGGCCATAGGGAGTAAGCGGGCCAGTGCGTTGGCCAGGATCGATCCAACGCGCCGTCACCGCCACCAACTCATCATGTAAGCGTTCCGCCCCCTGCCCATAGAGCGACAAGCGGCCATACAAGATGACACGAGGAATCGCATCACTCGACTGGAAGAGACAGGCGCGTGAGAGATCCTCGGAAAAGCCCTGGGCACGGAAGCGCACCAACAACCGTTGGGCGACGCGATGTTCAAGGTGGAGATGCACCGTGGCGTCAGACAAGACACCGGCATCAGCAAAGACCACCGGACGGATCGGGGCTTCGCGTCGCCAATCGCTGAGACTCTGCTTAGCGGGGCGCGGCGCACGCAGCGTATCGAGCGTCACATGCCAACTAGGATCAACCGCAGCTTGGGACTGAAGGGACGGCAACTGCCAGAGATCCTTACCCTGCGCATCGGTCGTATACTGCAATGGTGGTGCGTGGATCATCTGCAACGCAGAAGAGAGCGCCTGACGAAAATGGGCAGCATCAAAATTCGTCCAGCGTTGCGAACGTTCGAGCAAATCTTGGCAACGCTTAATCTGGCGTTGGAGATCGGACTCACGCTCACGTGCTCCTTCCAATTCATCGGCGACCGTTTGGCGGGTAAGCGCCGCCAGATCCATCTGTTCCAACTCCTGCACCAACGCGGTAACATCACGATGGCGGATACCCCGGCTCAAGCGGCGTTCAACATCATCATCAATCACCTTCGAGAGGCTACCCAACTCGCGCTTAATCGTCTCCGTCTTCTTAATCAACACCTCCAAGACGCGATCCTCAACCCGTTGGGGCAGCACGAAATAGTGACAACGCACCTCAGGCGCAGGTTGAAGTTTACGATCAATGCGGCCATTGCGCTGCTCAATCCGGCCAGGGTTCCAGGGCAAGTCAAAATGGAAGAGATCGGCACAATGCGCCTGGAAATTGAGTCCCTCGCGAGCAGCATCAGTAGCCAACAGAATCCGCAACGGCTCGTGGGCAGGATCGGCATTAAAGCGGCGCTGGATCTCCTGGCGGTTGGTACTACTCGTCAAGCCATCAATCACCGCAATCCGCTCTTCAGCCTGATCCGTACCTTCAATCGCCCGCATCAACATATTGAAGAGGTACCGCTTCGTCCCCTCGCGATTCTCGGTAAAGATAAGCACGCGGCGCTCATTCCATTGAGGAGGCGCGCCAGTGGGAGCTTGGCCAAAAGGTGGCAGATCGGGGCACATATGCGAGCGAATCCACTCAACCAGATAGGTCAACTTCGCATCAAGCTGATCGCGATACTGCGATGCAACCTTCTCCATCTGATCGAGCAAGGCACGCTCCTGCTGGCGCAACGCCTCAGCCTGCACCGAATGGGGCACCTCAGCCTCACTACTCGCCGTCACCGCCGCAACATCGTCCGCCTCAGCTTGCTCGGCATCATCCGCCTCAAGCAGACTGCGCTCATCATCAGCATCAGGAGCCTGGGTAAAGAGCAGCGCCGCATCCTGCGCATGGGGAAGGGCAGCAGCCTTCTGGGCATCCCACTGACGTTCCACCGTAGCCCGATGCACCTTCAAACTCCGCACAAACGCCTCAATTGAAGAGAGCAACCGCTGCTGCAACCCCACCGTCAACAACCCGGCCGCCGTCTGAGCGCGGCGCGACGCAGTAGCGAAGCGTTCATCACGCAGATCACAATACTGATCGAGTAACTGCGACAAGACCAACTCCGGGGCATCGGGTGGCAGATTAGCCAACTCAACACGCACCACCCGACGCAGAGGAAAGCCGCCCTGGACAGCGCGAATATCCTCCTTAATACGGCGCACCATCACCTGATCGAGCGCCTTTTTGCGCACCTTCACCCCACGGGTAAAACGCACGGGGTCAAGCAGTTCGAGCAGGGTAGAGAAACTATTCGAGTGGCCATTATGCGGCGTTGCAGAGAGAAAGAGGCGATGTTCAAAACGCGCCGCCAGATCGCGCACTGCCTTGGTAAAGCCCGACTCGATCCCATAGCGGCCACCCGAAGAGGGTGCTGCATGGTGTGCCTCATCGAGCACCAAAAGGCTCCCCGGCAGGAACGAACCCAGCCACTCACGCAGCGGATCGGCATAGGTAGGATCAGCGAGCAAATGATGCGAGATCAAGAAGCGGCTATGGGTACGCCACGGATTGACCCCAAAGCCCCGTTCGCGGCGCATCCGCGAGAAGTAGGCGCGGTCGAGCAACACAAAGATGAGACCGAAGCGATCTTCGAGTTCCGCCTTCCACTGTTCGAGCACCGAAGGCGGCGCAGCCACCACCACCGTGCGCACCTTCTTACGTAACAAGAGTTCCCGCAGAATCAGGCCAGCCTCAATCGTTTTGCCCAGGCCGGTATCATCAGCAATAAAGAGATTGACCCGTGGCAAATGCAGCGCCTTACGCAAGGGTTCCATCTGGTAGGCATCAATTTTGATGCCTGCACGGAAGGGAGCCTGGAAGAGATTTGGATCGGTCGCAGTGACACAATTCCAGCGCAGCGTATGCAGAAAGGCCGCAAAGCGATCCGGCGGATCAAAGCCCCGCTGGGCCACATTCGTCCAGCCCTCAGAATGAAGGATCTGGCGATCCAGTTCATACTCCCAGAAGACCTCCAGCGATTGCCCCTGGGCATCGTCATCAGCACAGGAGAGCAGCACACGGCAAGAATCACCGCGCTGTGCGGGCGGAATGACCTGATCCACCAACCACATACGCGAGCGCACCCGCACCAGTTGGCCAACCTCAGGCACATGTATAGGAAGATCGGGATATAACACAGGATTGCTCCGAATATACCTGCTGACATTCAATCAACAATGATTGTAGCATAGGCTTCAGTGCAATGGTGGAGAAGTGAGATACTACCCGCGCACCACCACCACCTCGCGCCCGCCGGGGGTGGTGGCCGGGGCGGCACTGGTACGCTCAGCAATCGGCGGCTGGCCGGGGCGTTGGTCGAAGATGACCAGCCACCCGGTAGGTAGCCCCAACCCGGCCAGGTAGCCATCGAGTTGCGCCAAGCCATCGGCGAGAGGATCGGGCATACCGGCACGCCAGACCTTCACCTCGATGGGGAGGCGCACCCCACCCAACTCCAGCCGCAGATCGAGCCGCCCGCGCCCCACCGCATACTCACGTTCAACCCGCCCACCACCGTTGGCCACCCGATCCAGAAACGCCATCAGCACGAGATGTGGTGCAATCTCGTGGTAGGCGGCGGTGCCCAACAGGGGCTGGCCGTGCTGCCGCCAGAAGGCGAGGAAGGCGTCCAAGAGCCGATCAGGATCGAGATGTCCCGTCGCAGTCAGCCATGTTGGAGCCACCGAGGGGAAGAAGGATCGGGTAGTAAAGGTGAGCGTGCGCGGGATGACCGCCGCATAGATCGGGTTGGCGATCACGAGGCCGTGGGTCGCGTCCATACGCACCAACCCCAAGTCCAACACGAACTGAATGTCATCGGGGGGCAGGGCGGCGGGTACCATATTAGCCAACAACGGCTCAATCACCGCCCGCACACGGGGTTCACGCAGCCGCTCGGCGAGGCTGTCCAAGTGGGTATCCTGGCGCTGGATCAGCACCTCCTTGGCGGCATCAATCACGTCGGGGGTGATCGGCGTGGCCGGATCGGGAGCCAGATCTTCCACCGCCACCTTGGCGAGGGCATTCACCAACCAGGGCTGGCCCTGGGTCAAGTGGAAGGCGTGCGCGGTCGCCTCCGGGGTAAAGATCTGGCCGGTGGCGTGGGTGTGCTGGGTGTAGAGCGCAACCACCTCGCTAGGGCTGAAGTTGCCCAAGGTGAGCGAGCGGCTCTTGATATTGAAGGGGCTGGCGGTGCCCAAGCGGCTACTTCCACCCGCCGCAACCTTATAGTCGCGCACGTCCCGCATACCGATCAGCGCCAAGGCGTGTGGGAAGGCGTGGGGGCGATCATAGTAGCCCGTTCGGATCTGGCGCAAAACGGAGATGAGCGTAGCATCCTGCAAGGAGTCGATCTCGTCAATCAACACCACCAGCGGGCGGGGCGAGGCTTGTGCCCATGCGCGCAGCGCGGCCCGAATTGCCGATCCTGGTTCTGCGGCAGGCCATGCCGGGGGTTGGAGTTCCGCAGGGAGGCGCACCAAGGCATCTTCACGCCACGAACTCAGGATGGCCGATTCGGCGAGGCTGGGTTGGTCGGAAAAGGATGCGGCAACCTCCACCGAGAGCAGCACCGCCGTCCACTGGCCGCTGGCGGTGAGTTCCTGGGCCAATGCGAGCATCGCTGTCGTCTTACCGGTTTGGCGCGGGGCGTGCAGCACAAAGTAGCTCTGCTGCACAATCAGGCGCGTGAGATCGGGTAAGCGATCCAGCGCCGAGAGCATGTAGTGAATATCGGGGTGGCACGGGCCAGCTACGTTGAACCAGCGGATCATGGGAAGCCTCCTCTGGTTTCAGTGTATAGCATGGGCGGTAGCGCCGCAATAGCTTGCGGCGCTACTCCCCCGAACCCGGCATCAAAAAGCGCAGCCCGATCTCCAGCGCAATGGGGATGATCAGCAGGCTCAGGAGCGGTGCCCAGATGGGGCTGAGAGCGAAGTAGAGGACTGCCGGAGGGATGGCAACGATGATGGCGAAGATGGTCATGCCGAGGCTGCCCCAGCCGGTGGCGATGATGACGCCGATGATCGTTAACCCCACGATGAAGCCGTCAGCACAGGTGTTGATGGCGAAACCGTTGTAGCAGGATAAGAGTGCGGATGGGCCGGCGATGTCGAAGGGGATGCCTTCGGTCTCGAAGAAGGTGGGTAGCGCGTAGCGCCGTAGCATGTAGAGGATCGCGCCCATGGCGATCACGAGGTAGGCGCGGACGATTCGATTCTCTAAAATTGGCATAGTCTTCCATGAGCATGCGCCGCCCCTTGGGGGCGGCGCATGCGGTTTATCCCACTACAACGTTGACCAGTTTGCCCGGTACGACGATCACTCTACGGATGTTCTTCTCACCCACGTAGCCCTTGACACGCTCGCTGGCCATGGCGTGGGCACGCAGTTCTTCTTCACTCGCCCCCACAGGCACGGTGAGTTTGTCGCGCACTTTGCCGTTGACTTGCAGCACCACTTCAATCTCGTCCTCGGCGGCGAGCGCCGGGTCGGCAATGGGCCAACGCTGCTGATGGACACTGTAGCTGTGGCCACTGCGCATCCACAGCTCTTCGGCGATGTGCGGCGCTACCGGGGCGATGAGCAGCATCAGCGTGTGGATCGCTTCATCCCAGGCGGGAGTACCGAGCAACCCGGCGTCGCGGGCTTTGTAGAGTGCGTTGGTAAACTCCATCAGCGCCGAGACGATGGTGTTGAACTTGAACTCGCCAATGTCCCGTTCCACCCGCATTATCGTCTGGTGGGTGACGCGGCGCAGTTGGCGCTCGGTCATCTCGCCGGTTTGCCCGCCATCTTCGGGGGTGCTCAGCACAATCCGCCAGACGCGATCAAGCCAGCGGCGAATACCGGGTACGCCGTCGGTGTTCCAGGGTACTGCGGCTTCAAAGTCGGAGATGAAGCATTCGTAGCCACGCAGCGCGTCGGCTCCATGTTTGGCTACCACCTCGTCGGGGGTGATGACGTTGCCCTTCGACTTGGACATCTTCTCGATGATGATCTTGCCCTCTTCTTCGCGTGCCGGGGCTAAGATCAGCCCTTGGTTGCGTAGGCGCTGGAAGGGTTCGGCAAACGGCACGACTTCCAGATCGTAGAGTACCTTCGTCCAGAAGCGCGAGTAGAGTAGGTGCATCACCGCATGTTCGGCCCCGCCGACATACATGTCTACCGGCAGCCAGTAGTTCAACTCCTCTGGCGTAGCCAACTGCTGCGGATTCTTGGGGTCGGTGAAGCGCATGTAGTACCACGACGAGCATGCAAAGGTGCCCATCGTGTCGGTCTCGCGCCGCCCGCGCCGCCCGTCGGGCAGCGTAACGTTGACCCACTCGTCAATCAGGGCCAGTGGCGATTCGCCGGTGGCGCTGGGTTCATAGCTCTCGACGCCCGGTAGGGTGAGCGGCAGTTGGTCGTCGGGGATGGGGATCTCCAGTCCATCCTCGGTGTGAATGATCGGGATGGGCGTGCCCCAGTATCGCTGGCGGCTGATCAGCCAGTCGCGCATCTTGTAGTTCTGGCGACCTTTGCCGGTACCCTGTTCTTCCAAATAGGCCACGGTGCGGCTGATGGCCTCGTCACCGGGAAGACCGTTGATCGGCCCGGAGTTGATCGGGCTGCCATATTCGGCATGGAAGAGCAGATCCTGGTAGGCGGGGATGCTATTCAGATAGGCCATATAGCTAGGCCACGCACCCTCCATGCGGGCCACGAGTGCCGTATCGGCGGCCTGCGAGTCGAAGGGGAGGATCGCGTCGGGGAAGATGGCCAACCAGGCTGCCCCGACCACCTCGCTCCACCCGGCGAGCAGGTTGGGGCGCACCAACTCGGCGTAGCTCTGCGCTTGGTCGCCGCGCATCTCGGTGATGAGTGCGCCATCTTCCTGCACCACCGGCGCGAAACCGGCTGCCCGCAGCGCGTCGGGCAACGCCTCGGTGTAGCTACCCGCCCGCAACAGTGAACGCGCACGGTCGTCGGTGCGCGCAATCACGGGGATGATCGGCAAACCAAACTTGATCGCAAAGGCAAAGTCGCGCTCATCATGGGCGGGGACGGCCATAATCGCGCCGGTGCCGTAGCCCATCAGCACATAGTCGGCAACCCAGATCGGGATACGCGCCCCATTGACCGGGTTGATCGCGTAGCCGCCGGTAAAGACGCCGGTCTTCTCTTTGTCCTCGACCGGGACGACCACGGTACCTTTGCTCTTGGCCTCGGCAATGTATGCCTCCACCGCTGGGCGCTGCGCATCGCTGGTGATGCTGTCCAGCAGCGGATGTTCGGGCGAGAGCACCATGAAGGTCGCGCCCCAGAGCGTATCCGGGCGGGTGGTGTAGATGATGATCGGCGCACCCTGCTCGGTGGTGAAGATCACCTCGGCACCCTGCGAGCGCCCAATCCAGTTGCGCTGCATCGTAACGATGCGCCCCGGCCAATCTACGGTGTCGAGGTCACGATCTAGGCGATCCGAGTAGGCGGAGATGCGGAAGAACCACTGCTTGAGCCGCTTACGCTCCACCAACGCCCCCGAACGCCACGCGGTACCATCGGGCTGCACCTCCTCGTTGGCCAGCACCGTCTTGTCCACCGGGTCCCAGTTGACGGTCGCTTCGCCCCGGTAGGCGAGACGGAAACGCTTGAGCACCTCCTGCTTTTGCAGGGCTGTGTAGGCGTTCCACTCCTCCGCCGTAATCTGCTGGTCGGAGAGTGCGAGGCCGAGTTGGCTGGTGCCGTGGGTAGCCAATTCGGCTTCCAGATGCTCAATCGGGCGCGCACGATCCACGCGGGTGTCGTACCAGGAATTATAGAGGCGCAAGAAGATCCACTGTGTCCAGTGGTAATACTCCGGGGTAGAGGAGTTGATCTCGCGGCTCCAGTCATAGCTGGCCCCAATGAGCGACATCTGGCGCTTATAGTTATCGGCGAAGCGACGGATGAGGATGGCTGGGTTGGTCTTGAGCTTGATCGCCGCATTCTCGGCAGGCAGACCGAAGGCATCCCAGCCCATCGGGTGCATGACGTTATAGCCCTTCATGCGGTAGTAGCGGGCGATCAGGTCGGTGGGTATGTAGTTGCGGCAATGACCAACGCTCAATCCCTCGCCGCTCGGATAGGGAAAGAAGTCCAGAATATAGTACTTTGGACGATCATCAGCGGGGGTGGTGCGGTAGAGATCATCGGCGGCCCAACGCTGTTGCCACTTCGACTCGATAGCAGCGGGATCGTAGCGATCGGTGCGATCAGGTTTGATGTCGCTCATAGTGTTTATAGTATCTAAAAATGGTATTATAGCAACGCTGGGTATTATAGCACAGTTATACCAAGGAATCCGCTCTATGCCACTGCCTGCGTTGCTCCTACTACTAGGTGCGATCACGAGTGAAGTGATCGGCACAACGGCGCTCAAATACTCGGACGGTTTCAGTAAATTAGTACCGAGTCTGATCGTGATTGTCGGGTATGGCTTGGCCTTCTACCTACTCTCACTCAGCCTGCGCCACATTCCGTTGGGCAGCGCCTATGCGATCTGGTCGGGGTTGGGCACCGCCGCCACCGCTGCGATTGGGGTCTGGTTGTGGCAGGAGAGTGTGAGTCCGCTGCGGATCATGGGGATCGTGCTGATCATTGCTGGGGTGGTGGTGTTGAATCTGGCCCAGGGGGGCAAGGGGTAGCTTGCAACATCATGCCAAAGATCGGCTATGATGCGTGAAGCAACATGTTGACCTCTCATACCAACAGATCTACCCTACCCAAAGGAAGACCACGCATGAACCTCCAGGCGATGCTTGTCGATCCACAGCGGTTCGTGACACTCTACGGTTCAGTGCCGCCCCGCGCCACCGCCAGCCCCGAAAAGATTGAGCGTGCCGCCGACCTGTTGGCCGAGCGGGTGCGCAACCTGCCGATTGATGGCCTCGTGGTGTATGATGTGCAGGAGGAGACGGGCCGCACTAGTGAACCCCGCCCCTTCCCCTACCAGCCCACGATTGACCCGCGTATCTACAGCCGGATGTTGCAGGATCGCACCGGCTTGCAGGCGATCACCTATAAGAGTGTGGGTGAACTGGGTGAGGCGGGCTGGGTCGAGTGGCTGCACGCGGCCCATCATGACTACCAGATCGGCCAGTTTATTCTGGTCGGCTCGTCCATCCCGGTGCCGCCACCAGACACGCTCTTTGTGGATCGCGCCATGCAGTTGGCGCAGGAGAACGTGACGACCGCGATGCTGGGTGGGGTGGTGATTGCCGAACGCCACACCCCGGAGTATAACGAGAGCCAGCGATTGGTACTCAAGGCTGCCCGTGGCAGTCGCTTCTTCGTCTCGCAGGTGGTCTACGATCCGGCTCCAACCCTGCAACTGCTCAGCGACTATGTGCAGGCGTGCCGCGAGCATAGCCAGACCCCGCGCCGCATTGTCCTAACCTTCTCGCCGTGTGGTCGCCCCGGCACCATGACCTTCCTCAAGTGGCTGGGGGTGGCGGTGAATCCCGATGCCGAGCGGGCGATCTTTGCGAGTGCTGCGCCCTTTAGTACCTCGATTGAGATCTGTAGCAACTACTTGCGCACGATCTTCGAGCAGGTAGACGAGAGCATCCCACTAGGCGTGAATATCGAGAGTGTCTCGACCCACCCCGATGAGATGGCGGCCTCGGCTGAGTTGGTGTATGCGCTGCGCGCCGTCGCTGATGAGTACCGCAAAGAACAAGTAGTGTCGTCGTCGTAATTATTCAACCGCAGAGGAACGCAGAGGTGGAAGGCTGTAATTGATAACCCTCTGCGCCCCTCTGCGTCCTCTGCGGTTGTACCGGGCTAATCTGCGTAATCTGCGGATACTACCGCCCCATCCAGTGCTGGAACTGCTCCCGCTGCTGCTCGGTCGGGCTGGACACTGCCACCACCTCCAGCCGGTCATACGGCGCAGCCGTGAGGGTCACGGGCACCTCAATCAGCGCGTCACCCCGGAAGAGACTCAGGCGTACCGTGCTGCCGGGGGCATATTCGGCCAGCCGCGCCTGCAACTGCTCCTCGTCCACCCGCCAGCCATTCAGAGCCACCAGTTCATCATCGGCGTAGACCCCGGCGCTGTAGGCGGGGCTATCTGAGCGTACCGAGGATACAAGAGTGCGCTCGCCCTTGCGCTTGAATGTCGCACCCAGCCATGCCGGGGCGCTGCCATCAGGGCGGGGGGCACGGTAACTCCAGCGCAGTTCGAGACCCACCACGGCCAGGCCGGAGCTATAGTCAAGCTCGGTCGTCCCGGCGATCATCTGGGCGAAGAAGTCGCGGAACAGCCCCGCATGCTCCCCGGCGATCTCCTCCACCGCTGCCAGCACCGCGCCCGCTTCGGGGATGCCGGGGCCACTGATCGGGTATCGCTGGTAGAGTAGGCGCACGACATCTTCTAGGCAGTGGGTACCCTCGGTGACACGGCGGATCTGCATGTCGAGCAGCATGCTCACCAATGAACCCTTCAGATAGTAGGAGATGCTAGTATTAGCCGAGTTCTCATCGGGGCGGTAATACTTGATCCAGGCGTCAAAGCTACTCTCCTCCAGCGTCTGCAACTGGCGGCCCGGCTGGCTCTGGAGGTTAAGGATCTCATCGGCGAGGCGTTCGAGGAAGCGTTCAGGCTGCATCAGCCCACCGCGCACCAGCAGCAACTCGTCATAGTAGCTAGTTACCCCCTCCACAAACCAGATCAGGCGGGTATAGTTCTCCTGGCTATAGTCGAAGGGGCCGAGTGCGGCGGGGCGCAACCGCTTCACATTCCACACATGGAACAACTCGTGCGAGGTGAGCGAGAGGTAGCGTTCGTAGGAACGTTCCGGCTGGAAACTCCAGCGATCCACCATGTTGGTGACACTGTTACGATGCTCCAGCCCCCCCCCGCGCCCATCGGTGAGGTGCAGGATGAAGAGGTAGTGCGGGTAAGGCAGGCTGCCGAACATGTCGCGCTGGGATTCCACAATGCGCTGGGTATCGCGCAACAGCCGCGCTTCATCCTCGTTCCCATAGCCATAGATAGCGATCTCGTGAGGAATACCATCCACACTGAAGGTCAACACACGCTGCGTCCCGCACTCAAAGGGGCTATCCACCAACTCGTCATAGTCGCTGGCGCGGTAGCACCACGGCCCCGATCCGTCCGGCTCAAGGGCAGTACTGACCCGCCAGCCCTCGGCGGGGAGCACGCGCAGGGTCAGTGGCTCGTGGCTGCGTTCGGGGAGATACATGCAGAGGTTGCCGGGATTGAAGTAGCCGTGGCTGGAATCGAGGTAACTGGTGCGCACGGTCTGTTCAAAGGCATAGACCTTATACCTGAGCCGCACCTCCGCAACACCCTCGGTATCCACCTGCCAGAGCGCCTTCGCCGTCTTGCGCCAGGAGAGCGGCTGGCCATCCGGGTCAGTGGCACTGAACTGCTGCACATGGCGGGCATACTCGCGGATCATGTAGGAGCCAGGAGTCCATGCGGGCAGGTGGAGGTCGAGGTGGGGGCTGGAAACAGCGTCAATCGCCACCTCAACATGAAAGAGGTGGGTGTGGGGTTCAGGCATCGAGACAGTATAGGTAAGCATCAATCACCAATCACAAAATAGCGCGTATTGAGTTCATTATTGGCAAAACTCGGCCCAAAGGCGAGGCGAGCGGAGGGGGTATCCTTGGGGATCTCGACTGTCACCCAGCCACTAGCGCGCCCACCCGGATAGAGATAGTGCGAGAGGCTCGGTTCGGGATCAACCACAGAGGGGTAGCGAATGGCCGTAGACTGCACATCCTCGGCATTGCCGATCACCGAGAAGAAATCGCTATCATTGACCAAGATCGTCTCGTCCTTGGTCGAGATGGAGCGCACTTCAACCCAGGCAAGCACATACTCATGGCCTTCACGCGGGGGATCATTGAACTGGTTGGTATCGAGAAGTTGCTGGTAGGCTTCCTCACCGCGCACCTGGCGGATCACCGTCACCTCAAAATCCTCGGTCGTCACCATCTCACCAAGCTCGGCTGGCTCACGCGGATCTTCACCCAGGGGAGTTGGGCGAAGATCGCGCAGACGCATATCCACAGAGATACTGGCTCCGGCATCGAGCGCCACAAAGACCGGTGCCTGGGTTGAACTACCCAGATCATCAACCACCAGCATCAGGTTGCCCTCATC
>RRYU01000795.1_pt1 | contig 12361 bp, 10 predicted proteins | sample 2162651 | NCBI WGS metagenome assembly RRYU01 (sample SAMN10267283, study PRJNA491782) | microbial mat metagenome | isolation source: biomat in the production well | place: Japan: Minami-Kanto gas field, natural gas well KTG3 | collected 2017-06 | reverse complement strand
GCTGTAGTATCTGATCCACCGCGTCCCAGGGTGGTGATATTTCCATCTGTATCCACACCTTGGAATCCAGCAACCACTACTACTCTACCCGCGTCCAGATCGGCCCGTACCGAAGCATCATCTATATCCTTGATTCGCGCCTTGCCGTATGCCTGATCTGTCAGAATACGAATCTGTCCACCGGTGTACGAACGAGCCGGACAACCAGCCTTTTTCAATGCCATACAAAGCAAAGCGATAGTGACCTGTTCCCCAGTGGAGACCAGCACATCCATCTCACGCGGGTCTGGACGCTCATCTATATCATTGGCCAATCCGATAAGACGGTTAGTCTCTCCAGACATAGCAGATACCACGACAACTACATCATCTCCGCGATTACGTGCAGCGGCCACTTTATGTGCAACCGCTTTGATGCGTTCGATAGTACCAACTGAGGTACCACCATATTTCTGGACAATCAGTGACATGTCTTTATTAAGCTCTCAAGAGTCTCAAACAATAGCAGCCAAAAACAGTTTCAGGCTGCGCAAAGGGCAATAATTAAACACTAATTTATTGATTGGATAAATAGTATTAGGGCGAAAAGCGCACTATTTTGTCTATATTCATGCGTCTTTAGTGCGCATGGGAATATAAATCTAATAATTCTTATGGTTCTGTCCCTGGGCTTTGTGTAAACAATATCTGTATAGATTAACTCTAGAGTCGCTCCTCTACCCACGGCTGAACGGATTCTAATGCCTTAGGCAAAGCATCTGGCTGGTTTCCTCCGGCCTGAGCCATATCCGGACGACCTCCGCCCTTTCCACCGACCTGTTCGGCCACCATTTTGATCAGATCACCCGCCTTTACTTTTCCGGTCTGATCCTTGGTGACTCCAGCAACCAAGCTTACCTTATCACCGCTTACCGTTGCCAACACGATTATGGCAGATCCAAGCTTGTTCTTGAGATGATCCAAGGTATCACGTAGGGACTTTGGATCTGCACCATCCAGGTTTGCAGCCAGGAGTTTTACTCCAGCTATATCCACTGCGCTAGAGGCAAGATCACTTCCTGCCGAGCTGGCCAGTTTGGACTTAAGCTGTTCCAGCTCTTTTTCCAGTTTGCGATTACGTTCTACCAGTTGAGCAACCTTGGTATCCAGGTCTTCGCGACCAGACTTAACCAGATCGGCAATCCGCCGCAAGCGCTCTTCATCGGCCTCCACCCATTCAATGGCTCGCTCTGCCACAACCGCCTCGATACGTCGAACACCTGACGCAATGCCACTCTCTGATATTATCTTGAACAGACCGATATCTCCCACTGCCTTGGCATGGATGCCGCCGCACAGTTCGGTTGAAAAGTCTCCCATGCGCAGCACTCTTACGTGCTCGTCATATTTCTCACCAAACAGAGCCATGGCACCACTCTCTTTGGCATCTTCCAAAGACATGATTCTGGTCTCTACAGGTTCGTTGCCACGGATTTTTGCGTTGACCAGACGCTCTATCTCACGCAGTTGCTCTGTGCTGACTGGCTCAAAATGGGAGAAATCAAACCTCAAGCGTTCGGAATCGACCAAGGAGCCTTTCTGCTGTACATGATCACCTAACACTTTACGCAGGGCTGCATGCATTAAATGAGTGGCGGAGTGATTAAGAGCGGTTCTACCCTGCTTTTCCGCATCGACTTTAGAGACAACTGTATCGCCAACCTGCAACACATCACCGCTAAAGCTGCCTATGTGCACTATCACGCCGCTGGCTAGCTTCTGGGTATCCTTTACAATGAAACGCTTATCTTGTAATTCCAGAACGCCGGTATCGCCTACCTGACCACCAGACTCAGCATAGAATGGCGTAGAGTCTAGCACCACCATTCCCTTTTCCTGATTTCCTAGCGTATCTACTGTTTGACCATCTTGGATGATGGCAATTACTGTAGCTTCATTTTCTTTACGGTCATAACCAACAAAATCTGTTGTTCCCTCAAGCGTTATCGAAGACTCGTCGACAGCTCCAAACTGACTGGCTGCGCGGGCGCGTTCGCGCTGGGCCTCCATCTCACGCTCAAATCCGTCCACATCGAGGGTCAACTCGCGTTCTCTGGCTATATCGGCGGTCAAATCCACCGGAAAACCATACGTATCGTATAGTTTGAAAGCGGTCTCGCCAGCTATCTGCTTACCTTCCATATCAGCAATAGCTTGATCCAGTATCTTCATCCCCTGTTCCAGGGTCTCTTCAAAGCGCTCTTCTTCCAGCTTCAAAATACGCTCTACCTGTTCCTTGGCCTGACGAAGCTCTGGGTATGCGTCACCCATCTCCTTTGATAGCGGCTCCACCAGACGATGGAAGAAACTATCTTTCATACCCAGCATATAGCCGTGGCGGATTGCGCGGCGAATGATACGACGCAGCACATAGCCACGGCCCTCATTGGACGGAAGAACTCCGTCTACAATAAGAAAAGCGCAAGAACGGATATGGTCTGCTATGACTCTTAGTGACTTGTCTTCAAAGCTTTTACATCCGGTAGCTTGTGCCGCGGCCTTGATTAGATGGTCAAACAGGTCGATCTCATAGTTGCTGTGCACCTTCTGCATCACGGCGGCCAGACGTTCCAATCCCATGCCAGTATCTACTGAAGGGTGTGGTAGTGGAGTCATGTTGCCAGATGCATCGCGATTGTATTGCATGAAGACCAGGTTCCAGATCTCAATATAGCGATCTCCGTCCTCGTCAGGCGTTCCAGGCGGGCCACCCCAGATATCAGCTCCATGATCATAGAATATCTCAGAGCATGGCCCGCAAGGACCAGTGTCTCCCATGGACCAGAAATTATCCTTGGCTCCGCATCTGGAAAAACGATCAGGGCTCACCCCAATCTCCTTTAGCCAGATATCCGCCGCCTCGTCATCTTCCTCATATACCGTAATCCATAGTTTCTCATGGGGAAGCTTTAGATCTACAGTGAGAAACTCCCAGGCATACTGAATAGCCTCGCGCTTGAAATAGTCCCCGAAGCTAAAATTTCCCAGCATCTCAAAAAATGTGTGGTGGCGTGCGGTATAGCCGACATTCTCCAGGTCATTGTGCTTACCACCGGCGCGAACACAACGCTGCGAGCTGGTCGCCTTGTTATAGCTCCGCTTGTCACGGCCCAAAAACACCTCTTTGAACTGAACCATACCCGCATTGGCAAATAATAGGGTCGGATCATCATGGGGCACTAATGAACTGCTAGATACCTGTTCATGTCCACGGTTGACGAAAAAATCTAGGAAAGCCTTACGAAGTTCTGCGCTGGTCATCATTCACTGTTAAATTAAGGTGTTACCGGAGTGGGAATGGTATGCAGAACTGACGAGAATGTCACTCTTGATATTGAAAATAATCCATTAATTTACAGACTTTAGGAATATATAAGGCATTAAACCTCAAATAACTTCGGACAATACGTAAAAAACAAGCACACATCAGTATCAAATCCTGAACATGGTCACTGTTTTTTATGTAATATTCTGTTGCTATGCCGAGTGGCAGAATATAATTTCCAATTTGAATATCTAAAATCTTCAAAATAACAAAAATAATAGGGGCTGGAAGTACAATGAATACAGACCTGTATATCAGCAGCAAGAACAGTTAACCAATGCGCCAACGTCTGCATAGCGCATTAGAGATCTCAGGCATATCCGACACCGGGTGCTCACGCCCTAATAATGAAGATTGCATCGCCTGGAACACCGGGCTTGGACTGGCAATACTTACAGATGGGATGGGTGGTGCCAAAGCCGGCGAAGTGGCCAGTCGCATAGCTGCTGAAACAGTTCTTAAAGAAGTACGCGAAAATATTGAAAAACTGTCTTCTAGTTCACACACAACATCCAACGGAGATGAGTGCAGTCCGTCTGGTCTGCTTCTATGTAAAGCTCTAAAAAAGGCAAACAGAGTAATTCTAGGAATTGCCGAAGATCAGCCAGGATGTAAGGGCATGGGTGCCACCTCTGTGGCAGTTTTATTCCATGATAACCTGATATCAGTCGGCCACGTGGGGGACTCAAGACTTTACCTATTGCGGGACGGGCTGCTAAGACAGATCACTGAAGATCATACAGTCATCTACGAACTTATAAAGTGCGGCCTATATACCCTAGAGCAAGCCAAAGAGACCGTAAATAAGAACATTGTTACGCGCGCTGTAGGCGTTACAGCTGATCTAAGAGTAGATATACTGGAGGAACCAACCCTTCCGGATGATATATTTATGCTCTGTTCTGACGGGCTCACGGATCTTGTATCAGACACTGAAATACAAGAGATATTGGGGATGCTGAATGATCTAAACTACGCCGCACAAAAACTTGTAGATCTAGCGAAAAAATATGGCGGCAGTGATAATATCTCAGTAATACTAATCAGAGTGCTAACACCATATCCCGCAAAACGTGGTTTTAGACAAAAAATACTAGACTGGCTGTCCTAAAGGGGGAGAAATGCCAAAGCTGGTGATTACAAAGGAAGGACAATCCATCGATGAATACCTCGTAGAAGACGAAGATACCATCATCGGTCGCGCGCAAGAATGTGACATAACCGTATCAGACGAATCTGTCAGCCGCCGCCATCTACGCATAATCTGTATTCTTGGTGACTGCTTCCTGGAAGACCTGAATAGCGCTAACGGAACACTGGTTAACAGCCGACTAACAAAAAAATGCCCGCTTGAAGATGGAGACATTATCTCCATAGGTCATCACGAAATAGTCTATAAAGCTGCGACCACGCAACAGGGAACATCAGAGGAAGAATTTGATAAAACCCGCGTCAAGCTGATAAAACAGCTTGGCAAACCAGGTGAAACAGAAGCCGGTTCAGGGCAAGGGGAAGCTGATTCAACAGAGCCTGAATCCACCTTAGATGCGCATTCATCAAAACACAACTACGAGGATTTGCACGATACCACAGTAGTCGCAAGCCAGAACGATACAACAATCCAAGAACCGGCGCAGACAGTAGAACCGGAGCCAGAGTCGGAAATAGTATCAGAAGCAGAGCCTGGCCTTACACCAAGAACCAAGGCCGAAAACCCAAAGGAACGGATTGGAAACCTCAAAGTCATCTCAGGCAGAAGAGAGGGGCATAATATGATCCTGAGTAAGTCTGTCACTGGTATAGACAAGTCCGGCCAACGTGTAGCTGCAATCACCCGCAGGCCAGACGGCTACTTTCTGGTACCTCTTGGTGATGGCGACTCCGATAACGTAACGGTTTTGATTAATGGCAATGAGATAAAACGCAAAATCTATCCACTCTGGTCTAATGACATCATTGAGTTAGGTGAAACAGAGATGGAATTTCTGCTTGAGGAATGAGGCGCTAGGCGTCAGATACTGCATCTTGCAGATCATTGTAGATTGGAAATACCTTATCCAAGTGTGCTAACTGAAGCACCGTCAATGCAGGACGACTAACACTTACCAGTGCAAAACGACGCTCTTTGTCCTTGGATATCTGATACCCCTCAACCAGACTCGCCACACCAGAGCTATCCAAATAATCGACCGCAGAAAGATCAATCAGTAAGTCTCCTTTGTTCAGACTATCAAGGATTGTTTCGCGTGTCTGTGGAAAGCTGGCGAGGTCAACATCTCCATGCAGAGACGCGATTATATAGCCATCCTTTTCACTGATTTCACAATTCATTCTGGTTCATCCTCTTACGCATTTCTACCATATTTCCCTGTCCAGCAGGAGCCGGCATAAATTCAACGCTATCCATCAATTCGCGCATAAAATATATCCCCAAACCACCTGGACGGATATCATCAAGGCTACGCGAACGAAGCTCATTCCCATTGAACGAAGGTGCATTATCCAACAGCCTGAGTATCAACTGATCTTCCTCGGTGTCAATATCTAGCCTGATCATTCCATCATCGGATCCACCATTGAAGCCATGTTTAACGATATTCATGGCAGCTTCCCCTATTGATAGAAGCACCGCATCTACCACCGACGACTCAACTCCGTGAGCACTGAGAGTATCTTTTATCACAGTTCTGAGCTGCTTCAGATTCTCTGGAAGCGCTACAATCTCAACCGTTGTAATCCCGTCTTCAGTCATAGTTATAACCGCTGATCAAACAACACCTAACCCTATGGTGAATCATTGTCATCCACAGACTGTCACTACAAACTTACCGTCCATTATCCAATCATGTTCAGTGTTTTTCATAGAGAAGACTAAGATGATTCGTCGTTGCACCGAGAACCATTCAGACACATGGCAGATAGGAAATTATTGGATATGTGCTGTAGTTATTCTGCTATCTGAATGACCAAAAAGCAATCAGGCAGATTTCAACAGATTGCCTGCCCGGCGGGAAATTTACTCGCTATCCCATAAATAGCGTCTTATCATCGAAGCCGGAAATCCACGATATTCTAAGAAGCGCGCGATCTGTTGCTGGGTTTTGTGGTTAAAGTTAGGAGAAACGCCTACCTTTCTGGCAGCTGCATCCTGCATTAGTTGGAACCAATCAACGTCATCATCCATCATGTGCTTGGAGATCAGATCATTACTGACCCCCCTTTCCTGAAGCTCGGCCTTTATCCGTAAAGGACCATAACCCTTACGTTTGCGGCTCTTTAGATACTCTTCGACAAAACGTTCATCGCTCAGGTAGTTCCGTTCTTCCAAATCATTGAGGACTGACTCGATTTCTGCAGAATCTGGAAATCTAGTTTGAAGCTTTCTGCACAGCTCCGCACGCGAATGCTCGCGGTAAACGAGCAGGCGCATGGCCGACTGCTCTATCTCATCTGATGTAAGGCTACTCAGACCTCGATCTCCTCAGGTTCGGATGTCTCAGGCATGCTCGTATTTTCAGGTTTTGGGAAGACCAAGTCCCGAATCCTTCCCTCTATCTCCTGGGAAATATCTAGGTTCTCTTTCAAGAACCCTCGCACATTATCTTTGCCCTGGCCGATTCTATCGCCGTTGTAGCTATACCATGATCCGGATTTGTCTATGATGTCATGCTTAACACCAAGCTCTATAATCTCACCCTCACGGGAGATGCCTTCTCCATATAAGATTTCAAAATTCGCCTGTTTGAACGGTGGTGCCACCTTGTTCTTGACCACTTTTACTCTGGTCTCATTGCCGACAACCTCATCACCTTTTTTTATTGCTCCTGTTCGCCGTATATCCAATCGCACCGAGGCATAAAATTTGAGGGCATTACCACCGGTTGTGGTTTCAGGAGAGCCAAACATTACCCCGATCTTCATGCGAATCTGGTTGATAAAAATTACCATGCAGTTGGAGCGTTTGATGTTTGCAGTGAGTTTACGCAGGGCCTGGGACATTAGCCTTGCCTGGAGCCCAACATGGGTGTCACCCATCTCGCCCTCGATCTCAGCCTTGGGGGTAAGTGCCGCAACTGAGTCCACCACCACCACATCCACAGCACCTGAGCGCACCAGCATGTCGGTAATCTCTAGCGCCTGTTCACCGGTATCCGGTTGTGATACCAGCAGATCATCCATATCCACACCAAGTTTTTCGGCATATTGCGGATCTAAGGCATGTTCGGCGTCGACAAAAGCAGCTGTTCCGCCCAATTTCTGGATCTCTGAGACTACATGCAGTGTCAGCGTAGTCTTACCTGATGATTCAGGTCCGTATATCTCAATCACCCGTCCCCGTGGAACCCCTCCTATTCCAAGAGCAATATCCAAGCTGAGGGAACCGGTGGACACCACGCCAATATTACGCACGGCACTGGCATCTCCCATCCGCATGACAGATCCTTTACCGAACTGCTTTTCAATCTGGCTGAGTGCTGCACTAAGTGCTTTTTTGCGATTTTCGTCCATCTTATCCCCCGGTTACGATTAGGCCTATAACTCCATGTCAAACGGCAATGTTCTATTGATGTTCTCTATTATGGCACAACCATTAGACCATGTCATCCCGAGATCTAAACTCAGTAAAAGACGCATATCTAAGAATTAATCTGAATCGCCCATCTGTTCAGTATTCTATAGCGTGGAGGTTTTGGCCCGGAGTGAGACCCTGCCAGCACAAACTCTTTTGGCCTCCAGATAATTGACTCTTCCAACTGCTGAGGCTGTGCTGGACCGGACTTGCGCGCCAGAGTCACATGGGGTTGATATGTTTGTTTTTCTGGCTCAAACCCGCAACCGGCCAGGCCCTGCTGTAGATCCAGCACTAGCTGTTTTAGCGAATCTGGCGTTAAATCAGGGCCGCACCAGGAAATACGGGGCTTCTTCCAATAGTCTATTCTGGTGAGATCTAAGGTGAATATCTCCGATTCAATAGTGCTAGCCACTTCTCTGATACAAGCGAGCTGTTGTGGGTTTATTCTGCCCAGAAACACCAGAGTCATATGCAGATCCTGCGGATGTTGCATACGACCATTCTGTGCCGAAAGACTATGCTGTATCTGTGACAACTCAGCTCTTACCGCATCATCCGGCCAAAGCGCAAAAAACAGGTTCTGTAGTTTTTCTTCAGTCAATTAGATCCAGCACCCCTTTAAGTGCGACCATTACGGATTGATAGCGCACAGTTTCTCGGTCACCGGAAAGCATCTCTTTACGGGTAACAATATCTCCATCCCTGCTACCCCATGCGAACCAGATAGTACCAACAGGCTTATCCTCACTACCGCCATCCGGGCCAGCTATACCACTGACGGACGCGGCAACAAATGCATTACTTCTTTCCAACGCTCCCTGAACCATCTCTCGAACAACTTCCTCGCTCACTGCACCATTGGCATCCAGTGTTACTGCGGATACGCCCAGCATCTCCTTTTTAGCTTCGTTGCTATAAGTAACAAATCCGCGATCAAAACAAGCGCTACTTCCAGGGATATCTGTCATGGCTTTCGCGATCCAGCCACCGGTACACGACTCTGCACTGACCATGCTCTGGCCACTATTAATAAGCCGTTGACTTAATCGCTCTGCGACTCGATTCAGTTCATCAGACATAGCCACGAGTATTACCAAGAAATCAGCTGAAAGCAATGCAGCGCATAGGCTATAAATCGGATAAAATGCCTTTCTTATACGCACTCAGACGAATAACTACAGATTAGAGGAATACAGATGGCATCCATCAGCTATGAACGCCAGCCGGCACCAGCAAAACTGGAGATACTTGGGGTATTTGACTGGCCGATCTGGGAGAAAGAGGTATCTGAATTCCCATGGTCATACGACAAAGAAGAGACATGCTATTTCCTGCGTGGCCAGGTGATTATCACCCCGGATGGAGGTGAACCCATGGAGCTTGGGCGAGGCGATCTGGTGACTTTTCCGGCTGGTATGTCCTGTACCTGGAAGATCCTGAAGCCGGTAGAGAAACACTATAGCTTTGGATAATCAACGGACTTGAGCTAAACAGCCACTGGTGACCACATAATCCTTTAAAGATAGATAGATGCCGTCTACCCCCACCCCCGATCACACTCCCATGATGCAGCAATATCTGCGCATCAAGGCGGAGTACCCGGATATGCTGGTTTTCTACCGCATGGGTGATTTTTACGAGCTGTTCTTTGGCGATGCAGAAAAAGCGGCCCGACTGCTGGATATTACTCTGACTAAACGCGGCAAGAGCGGTGGCCAGCCAATCCCTATGTGTGGTGTGCCACACCATGCGGCGGAAAACTACTTGGCACGGCTAGTACGACAGGGCGAATCCATAGCCATCTGTGAACAGATCGGCGACCCGGCCACCAGCAAGGGTCCGGTGGAACGCAAGGTTATGCGTGTAGTTACACCCGGCACAGTTACAGACGAGGCTCTGCTGGAAGAACGTAGAGATAACCTTCTGGCCGCTTTGTTTGATTCAGGAGATGGATTTGGACTAGCCACATTGGATCTGTGCAGTGGACGTTTTCTTGTCCAGCAACTCAACTCAAATGAAGCCCTTGCCGGTGAGCTGGAACGACTGCGTCCTGCCGAGTTACTGATGACAGAAGATTACCAACTGTCCAGAGGAATTCCCGAACAGCGCGGTATCACTCGACGGCCAATCTGGCATTTTGATCTGGAGACTGCGCAGCGGCTTCTGACCAAGCAGTTCGGCACCAGGGACCTGGGTGGTTTTGGTTGTAGTGATCAGCCTCTGGGCATAATCGCAGCGGGCTGTCTGTTGCAGTATGTGAGCGAGACCCAGCGCAGTAGCTTGCCGCATATCAGAGGTCTTTCAGTTGAGAGACGTGAAGACGCCGTCATCATAGATGCTGCAACTCGCCGCAATCTGGAGCTGGAACACAGTCTTGGCGGCCAGCCACAGCACACCCTGTCTGGCATCCTGGACCGAACCGCAACCGCCATGGGCAGTCGTATGTTACGCCGCTGGATCAGTCGTCCACTTCGCGACATTACCCAGGTACGTGAACGCCATAATGCCATCGGCCTGTTGTTGGAAAAACATGCCCATAGTGATCTGCATGATGAACTGCGAGGTGTGGGTGACATTGAACGCATCCTCTCCCGTGTCGCCCTAAAGAGTGCGCGTCCGCGTGATCTATCCACATTAACAGACTCCCTCGCCCGCCTGCCACACCTACAGAAGATACTGGCCAAGCTGGATTCTGTATTAATAAAAAATCTCGCAAACGAAGCAAGCACTCATTCGGAAGTGGTGACGCTTTTACAACGCGCAATCATCGATACTCCGCCGGTACTACTTAGAGATGGCGGAGTGATTGCCGAGGGTTATGACGCCGAACTAGATAAACTACGTAATCTTTCACGAAACTCAGAACAGTTTCTGCTGGACCTGGAACAGCGGGAACGGGAACGCACCGGGATTAATAACCTAAAAGTCAGCTACAACCGGGTCCACGGTTACTACATAGAGATAAGCCGTCTGCAGTCAGATTCAGTTCCTGATGAGTATGTACGCCGCCAGACCCTCAAGTCAGCCGAACGCTTTATCATTCCCGAGCTAAAGAAGTTTGAAGACCAGGTACTGTCAGCGCGTGAGCGATCTCTTGCAAGAGAGAAGGCGCTGTACGATGAACTTCTGGAGATGCTGCAACAGCATATTCCTACGCTTCAGCAGTGCGCATCCGCACTAGCTGCTCTGGATGTAATCACCACCTTTGCGGAGCGGGCAGATAAACTAAATTTCAACGCGCCTGAGTTAGATGACCAACCTGGCATATCTATCAAAGATGGTCGCCACCCAGTAGTTGAGCAGATCAACACCACACCATTTGTGGCCAACGACGTGGAGTTTAACGATGAGCGTCGCATACTGATAATTACCGGCCCGAACATGGGCGGTAAGTCCACATACATGCGACAGATTGCATTGATTGCGCTATTAGCATATGCCGGCAGCTTTGTACCTGCAGCAAGCGCCAAGATTGGCCCCATCGATAGAATATTCTCCCGCATCGGCGCTTCGGATGACCTGGCAGGTGGACGTTCGACCTTTATGGTAGAGATGGAAGAGACTGCCAATATTCTGCACAACGCCACCGGGAACAGCTTGGTATTGATGGATGAGATCGGTCGTGGCACCAGCACCTTTGACGGCCTCTCTCTGGCTTGGTCTTGCGGTGTTGAGCTGACCACAAAGATTCGGGCATATACTCTATTTGCGACCCATTACTTTGAGCTGACTACACTACCGGATGAATATCCGGGAATAGCCAACGTTCATCTGGATGCGGTAGAACACGGTGATTCCATCGTGTTCCTACATGCTGTCACCGATGGTCCAGCCAATCAAAGCTATGGCCTGCAAGTAGCGGCATTGGCTGGTGTACCGAGAGATATTATAAAACGCGCCCGAACCCGACTGCACGAACTGGAACAATCAGCACACCAACATGCAGAACAACAGGCGAATCAGCTGTCGCTGTTCGGTGCTGATTCAGCCAATAGCGAAGGCAATGCAGAAGATATTGTTCTGAAAGAATTGAGTTTGATAGAACCGGACGAACTGTCACCAAAACAAGCCCTGGAACAGCTCTACCGTCTGAAGAAGTTATATGAAGATGGCAGCTAGGTGAACATTCAACTGGCGAAAGAAATCTCAACCCTGTTCTCACCAACCTCCACTACATCACCCTCTTCCAGCTTGACACCGCCGCCCACATCAACTTTTTTATTATTTATCGTAGGAAAGGAGTTATTGCCAATCTTTAACAGGTAGAACCCCTGTGGACGGCGAGCAATAACAGCCACATCACCACCTGGCTTACCCAGAGTATAGAGGGATCTGTCTATCATTTCTGACTCTCCCTTCTTTGGCCCACTAAAGTATCTTATAGTGGCGGTCTTTGGCACCACCAGCTTCAGCTTGGGTTGTTC
>RRYU01018496.1_pt1 | contig 12373 bp, 16 predicted proteins | sample 2162651 | NCBI WGS metagenome assembly RRYU01 (sample SAMN10267283, study PRJNA491782) | microbial mat metagenome | isolation source: biomat in the production well | place: Japan: Minami-Kanto gas field, natural gas well KTG3 | collected 2017-06 | reverse complement strand
AATCGTGCCGAAACGGCATCGATGATTGCCATCGAAGCCGTAACTTTCTTATATAAAAGCGATTACATTAAAAACAATAAGGCGGTCCCCCAGGGCGGGAGCGGTGCGGACATCGCTGCCGACCGGAACACGTGTGTCGAAAACGCGCATTGCGCGCGCATCAGCCGCGCGATATCGACACAGTAATGCGGAAGGGCGGAGAGGAGGCTTCCTTGCCGTTAGGGCGCGTTCGTCCGCGGGGCGTTTCGCACGTGCGACGTTATTTTTCGGGAAAGGAGGTTCTTTGGTTGGCCGGCGGGGATTGAGCGGGTCAGATCGTTTCCGCCGTGATCTTGTACTGGCCGCCGGTATGAAGTCCGGCTCTCGTGGTTTCGGAAAAGTCGAGCGTCATCCGGACGTTGCCGATGGTCGCTTCCGCGGTACCAATGCCGTTGAGGTTCGTGTTGATGTTCGTGCCCGAGTGGCCGTAGTTGTCCTCGATTTCAATGTTTCCGGAGCCCGATGCGATGGTTATCCTCGATGGGCCGGATATCAGGTGCCGCCGCGTGACCGCGATTGATACCTTGGCGTTTCCGGAAGGAGAGAGTCCCCTGATGGCCCAGACGTTGGGGAGTTCGAGCGATACCCTGTTCGGAATGGACAGCTCCCTGCTTTCGGTCCCGATGTCTTGCCTTTCCTGGGTCTCGCCGGTAAACTGCACGTCGAACTCTGCCGCGCCTTCGTCGATAGACGAGGAGAATTGCTCGAAGTTGATCGTCAGGCCGGAATAGTAATGAAGAATGATGCAATCAGGCAACCTGATCGACACGTTTGTTGTCGCGACGGTTTCATTCTTGTTCTTTGCATGCGCCGGCAAAACGGCAAGCAGCAAAGCAAGAAAAACCCCAAGGCCCCGAAATGTTCTCAGCCTGGCGATGATTGCGCTCCCGTCGTTTTGGGGGTTGGCGAGACACACGACAATAAATAGTATTTTAATGAAATGCCGACTCATATCAAAAATAACGTTTTTTCTCCGGTCATTCTTTTGAGAGCCCTGGTTTTTTCTTTATTTCTTTTGTTTTTCGAATGCCGGAACCGGTGGTCTGGTTCACGGGTGTCGAACCGCACGCTCACTATCGCGCAATGAATTCATGAAGGATATCGTTTTTCTGACAGGAGGGGCGAGGAGCGGTAAAAGCTCTTTCGCCCTTGAACGCGCTTCCGGATACCGGAGGAAGGCTTTTCTGGCGACTGCCGAGGCGTTCGACGAGGAAATGGAGCGGCGTATCCGGCATCACAGGCAAGAGCGGGGAGAGGAGTTCGTTACGATCGAAGAGCCTCTCCATATCGACGTCGCTCTAAGGAAGCTTACTTCCGAACATGTCGACGTGGTTGTTCTCGACTGCCTTACGGTGTGGATTGCCAACCTGATGCATCATGCCGGGAGCGAGGAGGGCGTGCGTGACGGCATGGAAAGGTTTCTCGATGTGTTCGCCGACCCTCCGGTCAATATCATCGCGGTGTCGAACGAAGTCGGCATGGGCATCGTGCCTGAAAACGCCATGGCGAGGACTTTTCGCGATCTTGCCGGGAGCCTGAACCAGAAAACCGCAGCGGTATCCACCGAGGCGTGGATGTTGTGCAGCGGTATCCCGCTGCGGTTGAAATAGCTTTGGAATGTCGATTCGTTGAGTTGTTGAATCGGGAGGATGGCAAGCGAGTCCTGATGCAGGCGTTCGGGCCGTTGAAGCACCGCTCGGCAGCGGGTTGGTTACATAACGTTTAATGCAAAAAGAAAAAAGAGTTTTCATGATCGAACAGTATCAGAACATGCTCGCGGCGATCAGCGGCGTGGACATGTCCCTTGCGGCTGAGGTGCGGGCGCATCTCGACGATCTCACAAAACCCAGAGGCAGTCTCGGCCGTCTCGAGGATATCGCGCTGAAATATTCTCTTGCGCGGGGAACGGCCAGACCGGTCCTGAAAAAGAAGAAAGTGTTCTGTTTCGCGGGCGATCACGGCGTGGCCGACGAGGGCGTTTCCGCCTTTCCCGCCGAAGTCACTCCGCAGATGGTCTACAACATGCTCTCTGGCGGCGCGGCCATCAATGTTCTGTCGGCGAGCGCGGGAGCGGATATCGACGTGGTTGATATGGGCGTGAACCATGATTTTCCGGATCATCCCCGTCTGAGGAAGTACAAGATCCGGCCAGGCACATCGAATATCGCGGCGGGTCCTGCGATGAGCGTCGGAGAGGCGTTGCAGGCGATCATGGCGGGAGCCGGGCTTGCGCGCGAGGCGGCGGAGCAGGGATACGACCTTCTCGCGACCGGAGAAATGGGCATAGCCAATACCACTTCGGCAACAGCGCTCTACGCTTCGATGCTCGACCTTCCGGTCGAGACCATTACCGGCAGGGGAACGGGGATAGACGATACGACGCTTGCGCGCAAGGCGTCGGTGATCCGGCGAGCACTCGACGTCAATGCCGGAACGCTTGCTACCCCGCTGGAAAAACTCGCTTCCCTGGGCGGTTTCGAGATCGCCGGTATCTGCGGCCTTATCCTCGGCGCGGCATCGGTCCGTTTGCCGGTCGTTGTCGACGGTTTCATTTCCTCTGCCGGTGCAGTCGCGGCCATGCAGCTTTCCTGCAAGGTTTCTGATTATCTCTTTTTCAGCCATCTCTCCAACGAGCAGGGTCACAAGGCAGTCATGAAAAGCCTTGGAGCTAAGCCGATACTCGACCTTGATCTCCGCCTCGGCGAGGGTACGGGGGCGGCATTGGCCATGCAGGTCATCGAGGCCGCCGTGAGGATCTACAACGAGATGGCGACCTTCAGTTCAGCCAGCGTTTCCGGAGAATCAGCTTGACGACAGGATGAATGAACGCATTCGATCGCATACAGCAGGAGAAGGCTGACGCCGACAGCCGTTTCATTGACTGCAATGGTTTCCGGGTCCATTACAAGCTGTTCGGCAGGGGAGACATCCTCATCGTGCTTCTGCACGGCAGTTTTCTCAGTATCCGTTCCTGGCGTGAGGTCGCCGGGCCTCTCTCGGAAAACGCAACGGTCCTGATATTCGACCGTCCCGCTTTCGGGCTTACGTCGAGGCCACTGCCCGGCAAGCATGGCGTGCCGCGTTACAGCCCCGAAGCACAGAGCGATCTGATCGTCGATCTGATGCGTGCGCTGGGGTTTGAAAAAGGGGTGCTCGTCGGCAATTCGACCGGAGGCACCCTAGCGCTTTTGACCGCGTTGCGTCACCCGGAATCGGTCATGGCGCTGGTGCTTGCCGGAGCCATGGTCTACAGCGGCTACGCTACCAGCGAAGTTCCCCGTCCTGTTCTGCCTGCGCTGCGTGCCATGTCGCCTTTTTTTTTCAGGGGTGATGCGATCGCTCATCACCCGCCTCTACGACCGTAATATCCGTGGTTTCTGGCATGATCCCTCGCGGCTGAACGACTCGACGCTCGCTGACTTTCGCGGCGATCTCATGGTCGGCGACTGGTCGAGGGCATTCTGGGAGCTTTTCCTGGAGACGCACCATTTGCGTCTCGACCGGAACATGTCGAGAGTGAGCGTTCCTTCGCTTGTGATTACCGGAGCGCGGGACCTTACGGTGAAGACAGAGGAAAGCCGTCGCCTCTCCCGCGAGCTGCCGGGAGCCGAACTCTCCGTGATACCTGATTGCGCCCACCTGCCCCAGGAGGAGGCTCCGGAAGCGTTCGTCGAAGCCGTGCGCGCCTTCCTGAAAAAGAACTCGATACGATGCTGAACGGACTCGTCACCGCTCTCAGGACGCTCAGCGTTCTGCCCGTGCCCGGCAGGGATGCTCAACGCTTCAGCGATTCCCTTTACTGGTTTCCCCTCGTCGGCCTGCTGCTCGGTTTTCTGGAAGCGGGGACCGGCTGGTTGTTCATGCGAGCGGATTGGCCTGAATTTGCGGCGTTCGCCGCTCTCCTGGCCGGAGTCGTTCTGACGAGAGGGATGCATATGGACGGTGCGGCCGATGTCGCCGACGGCTTCTTCGGCGGGAGGAATCCCGATGACCGCATGCGGATCATGAAGGACCCGGCGGTCGGTTCGTTCGGGGCCATGGCCCTTGTGCTCCTTTTTCTGCTGAAATGGATCGTACTGGTTCGCCTGCTTGCCCTGGACGGCTATGCCTGGATCGTCGCGGGGGTCGTTCTCGCCCGTTTTGTTCAGGTGTGTCTGGCTGCAGCGCTTCCCTACGCCCGCCGGGAAGGCGGAACCGCCTCGGGTTTCGTCGCCGGTGCACGGGGAGGGCATGTCGCCGCGGGATTGCTTTTCACCCTGGCCGCGCTCATCCTGCTCATTCCTTTTCCCCTGCACTATCCTCTGCTGGCCGTTATGGCCGCCTGCGCAACGTCGATGCTCGTCGGTCTGGCGAGCCAGAGAAAGATCGGCGGCGTAACCGGCGATGTGCTGGGAGCTTCGAGCGAGCTTGTCGAGGCTGTTGTCTGGTTGACCGGTGCCCTGTGCCTCTTGTCCTGATTCTCCGGCCCCTCGCGTCGGTCCGTTGTCTCCTCAAGACATAAACCACGTTGTATTTGCCGGGAATTTTTTCCAGTATTCTTTCCTGTCCGCAACGACGGATGTTACCGCCCCTTGCAACATTACCCGAAAGCAGCCGTGCCGGGAAACTGTCACGGAGCGAGAATTGTCATGAACTTGTCGACGATCCGCTCGTCGACCTCCGCAAGCCATGACGAATCCTGCCTTGTTTCCGTGAAAAACCGGAGAACGACGGAATGTATCATGGGATTAACGGGGTGTTTGCCGTCGCCATGAGCGCTCGGCAACGAAACGGTTCACGAAGAGGATTTCGGCGAAGCGTACTGCCCCATGCGTGCAGTTCGATAACGAAGGGAGTGCGCCCCGTGACTGGAGAATGAAAGGGGGACTCGTGGCGACGTTTCCTTTGTTTTCCGAAGCCGAAAAAAAGCTCATCAGGCCTCTAACCGTCGCGTTTATCGCCTGCGTTCGACAGTCGAAGGGCGAGCTTCGGGCATCGGCGAAATTCGCTCACTTTGGTGTTGGTAAATACCGGGCATATGCTTATAATCATGGGCAATTGATTAGTTGTCCGGTTGTAAATGAATAGAGTCGGCGCGCATCGTCGATGCCGCGCCGGTTTCATCAAGGGACATTTTTGTAATAACGCTCCCCATACAGGCCATGAGCAATACCATGATCATCACTTCCGGAGGCGGCAAGAAGGTCAACGCCGAATACCGGGGCCTTACCATCGAAACAGACCAGTCCGAACGCAACGGCGGAGAAGGATCGGCGCCCGAACCGTTTTCGCTGTTCCTCGCCTCGATCGGCACCTGCGCCGGGATCTATGTTTTCTCTTTCTGTCAGCAGCGCGGTATCCCGACCGAGGGCGTGCGCATCGTTCAGAACCACCATCGCAAAGAGGAGGGCGCGGGTATCGGAAAGATATCTATCGATATCGAGGTGCCGGAAGATTTTCCGGAAAAATACCGCGACGCTCTCGTCAAGGCGGCGAATCTTTGCGCCGTCAAAAAGCATATCCAGGACCCGCCTGTTTTCGAGGTTGTGACAAAAGTGGCCGGGGCCTGAACATCGAACGTTTTCATCAACCGACAAACACAAACGACAATGAGTAACAACGCGGTTTCGCCTTCGCATGAAACGCCGCTGCGATTGCAGAATTTCCATATCACCTTTTTTGCCATCGTGCTCGGCATGGCCGGTTTCTCCCTCGCGGTCCAGAAGGTGGGCGGGCAGGACGGAAAAGGTATTCTTCCCGTGCTCGAAACACCTGCGACGGTACTGCTCTACATTACGATAGCGCTGTTCGCGTTCGTCACCCTGATCTATCTCTTCAAGGTCGTCAGGTATCCCGAATCCCTCAGGAAAGAGTTCAACCATCCGGTGAAGATCAACTTCTTTCCGCTCATAGCGAAAGTCTTCCTGGTGCTGAGCGTTGCCTATCTCGACAGGGACATGCAGGTTTCGCTCTATCTCTGGATCGTCGGCGCGTTCCTGCAGTTCATCGCCTCGCTCGTGATCATCTCCATCTGGATACGGCACACCCATTTCAAGATCGAACAGATGACGCCTGGCTGGTTCATTCCCATCGTTGGCTCGCTCATCGTGCCCATCGCCGGCGTACCGCACGGTTTCATCGAAATCTCGTGGTTTTTCTTCTCGGTTGGCCTGATTTTCTGGATTGCGCTTTTCACCATCGTCATGTACCGGATGTTTTTCCATTCGCCGATTCCCGACAGGCTTTTGCCGACTCTCTTTATTCTCTTTGCGCCGCCTGCCATTGCGTTTATCGCCTACGTAAAACTGGCCGGTCTCATGGCGCATGACGGCGCCGGTCTGGATGCGTTCGCCAGAATCATGTACTATTTTTCGCTGTTCATGTTTATCCTGATCCTGTTCAAGGTGCAGATTCTCGCCAAGATCAATTTCTTTCTGTCATGGTGGGCATATTCATTCCCGTTGGCTGCCAAGAGGCTGGCCACGGTAGTGATGCTGCACATGACGCAAAGTGCATTCTACAGGAATCTCGCCCTTTTCGAGCTCGGACTGCTCGCGCTGGTTATCATGCTGCTCATCGCGGTTACCGCGAAGGCTATCGGGAAAGCCGAGATCTGCGTGGAGGACTGACGGACTGTTTCCTGAAAGAGCCGGCGGCATGTGCTCGCGCCGGCTTTTTCGTTGAAAAATAATGAGCATATGCTTACAATAAGGCATGAAGAAAAATCAGGCAGGAAGACCGAAAAGCTGTCGCTGGGTGAAGGATATGCCGAAGGTGCGCAGGTTCAAGCCCCAGGGAGTGCCCCTGACTGGGCTTGAGGAGGTTTCGCTAACGGTTGACGAGCTGGAGGCGCTGAGGCTGGCCGATCTCGACGGCCTCTACCAGTCGGAAGCGGCTGAAAGGATGAACGTGTCCCGCCAAACCTTCGGGCGGATCATCGACGCCGCCCGTAAAAAGGTTGCGGATGCGCTCGTCAACGGCAAGTCGGTGACGATCGAGGGCGGGGTAGTCGTCAGGAGACAGCGCCTCGCCGTGTCGGACGACGAGCATTGTATCTGCACCGGCTGCGGTTTAGAGACCGCTCACATACACGGAGTGCCCTGCCGTGAGACCGAATGTCCCGAATGCGGAGGTCTCATGGTGCGAAAGGGGCGTTGCGGGACGCAAAAGCCGGGGAGTGATGCCGATGCGTAGCTTCGTTTTTTCAGCGATGTGTTGCGGCATTATTCTCCTGTCGCTTTCGGCGGGATGTTCACGTCCTGCCGGAACTCCGGGGACGAACGATCCGGTTGCCGCAGAATCTCTCCAGGTAGCCTACAGGGACGGAAAGTTCGGCTATATCGATCCGAGGGGAAACATGGTCATCGAACCCCGTTTCGATATAGCCTATATCTTCCGGGACGGTCTCGCGCCGGTCAGGACAGATGAAGGATGGGGCTTTATCGACTCGACCGGACGATACGCCATAGATCCTTCCCATGAGAGCGTCACGCCTTTCAAGAACGGTTTCGCGCGCGCCAGTGTCGGTGACGGACAGGTCTATATCCGCAAGGACGGCTCGCGGGTTGGCGACCTGCTGGTGGACTTCGGCTATCACTTTTCCGAAGGCCTGGCCTTCGTCAAGACAGGAGGACTTTATGGCGCCGTCGATACCACGGGCAGGATGGTCATTCCTCCTGTTTTCGAGCTCGGTTATTTCTTTTCGCGCGGCAGGGGACTGGTGAAGAAAAACGGCAAATGGGGTTATATCGACAAACGCGGCAACATGGTCATTGCGGCGAATTATGTCGAAGCCGACAATTTCTGGGGCAGCCGCGCAAGGGTCAGGGTCGACGACCGCTGGGGTTTCATCGATACGGCCGGAGCGATGGTCATTGCGCCGGAGTACGACGATGCATGGAGTTTCATAGAGGAGAGGGCCAGAGTGAAGCTTGACGGGAAATGGGGATTCATCGACACGTCGGGCAAGCTTGTCGTCGATTGTGTCTATGACAGCGCCGAAAATTATTCCGGTGGCTACGCCCGGGTCCGTCGGCTCAACCGGTGGGGGTTCGTCGACAAAGAGGGCCGGGAGGTCGTGCCGGCCGCCTATCGTGACGTGAAACCTTTCAGCGCCGGTCTCGCACCGGTCAGGCAGGGAATGAAGTGGGGCTATGTCGATACGGCGGGAACCCTGGTGATAGAACCCGTCTTCGGCGAAGCGGCGAGTTTCCACAAAGGGCTCGCAAAGGTTACCCGGAAAGGCGTCCAGGCGTACATCGATTCCGAAGGCCGGGTAGTCTGGAGCGAAAAACCGCTTGATTACTAATGCGATGCTTTCGTGAAGAACAATCGGACAACCATACAGCAAACAAAAATGAACACACCCGGTAAAATGAACATGCTCGCAGGGACGGTCTACTTTGTGCTTACCCTCGGGCTCGGTATGTTTCTCATGAAGATGCTGCAGGCACAGGATCCGGCCTGGCTGGAGAGCCCTGTGCGCAGGATGCTGGCCGGCGCGCATCTGCACGGTAGCCTCGAAGCGCTGCTGAACGTCGTTTTCGGTTATCTGCTCTTTCGCTTCGGTTCCGCTGCGCCGCTCTTGTCGCGTGCCGCGTCGTGGCTGCTCCTGTTCGGATTCCTGCATTCTGGCGCGGGCTATCTTGCAGGCCTCGGCTTCGTCGCAGCGAAAATGATTGCGCCTTTGGGAGCAGTTTCGCTTATTACAGCGATGCTTGTCATGATTCCCGTGCTGGCAAAGGGAATCGTCGCGGAACCGTCCTCCGGACGCTGAAACGTTCCGGAAGCGCGACATGCGTGGCGCAATCCATACTACATGACATGGAACTATCCGGATTCAACTTGCTTCGCCAACCCCGCGTGGTTTTCGGTGCGGGAACCTTTCGCGAGCTGCCTTCTCTTTCATCAGGCTACGGCCGCCGGGCTTTGCTCGTCACGGGATCCGCAACGCTTTGTCGTTCAGGGCGTCTCGACGAACTTCTTTCGCTGATGTCGGCGAAGGGGATAGAATGCGAGTCGATGGAGGTCTCGCGCGAACCTTCGCCCGAACTCGTAGACCATGCCGTGCGGCGCTACCGGCCCGACGCAATAGCCGTTGTGGTCGCTGTCGGAGGTGGCAGCGTCATCGACGCCGGAAAGGCCGTGTCGGCCATGCTGCCTTGCGGAGAGCCAGTGGAACAGTACATCGAGGGCCTGGCGGGATACCGTCCTCACGATGGATCGAAAATTCCGTTCATCGCAGTGCCCACCACGGCCGGAACGGGTACGGAGGCGACGAACAACGCGGTGATCAGCCGCGTTGGCCGGGAGGGGTACAAGCGTTCTCTCCGTCATCGGGAGTTCGTGCCGGACATCGCGGTGATCGACCCGTCCCTCATGGTGGGGCTTCCCTCCGGCCTGACCGCTTCTTCAGGCATGGATGCGGTCACCCAGCTTCTCGAAGCCTACGTTTCTCCCGGCGCTTCCCCGTATACCGATGCCCTGGCCTGGAGCGGTCTCGAACATTTCGTCCGTTCTTTTTCTTCCGCCTGTTCCGCCGGCGCTTCCAGCATCGCCGTCAGGAGCGATATGGCTTATGCGGCCCTTGTATCGGGCATTGCGCTCGCCAACGCCGGGCTGGGGGTCGTGCACGGCTTCGCTTCATCCATCGGCGGCTACGTCGATATTCCGCACGGCACTCTCTGCGGGACGTTGCTGGCTTCAGCCACGAAAGAAAATATCAGGGTGCTCCGTATGTCCGGCGATCAGGCGCTTCCTTTCATCGCCAAGTATGCCCGCGCCGGAAGACTGTTCGCCGGCGATCCTTCGCTCGACGACAACGGTGCCTGCGATTCGCTTGTCGATATCGTCGAGTCATGGGTCGATCGTCTTGGTTTTCCGAGGCTCGGCCGCTATGGGATAACGGCCGGTGATGTCGACGTTCTCGCCGACCTTACCCGAGGCAAGAACAATCCGGCCGCGCTTGCGAAGGATAATCTCAAACGGATTCTAATGGAGAGGTTATGAAAAGGCGTTATTTTCTGTTCTTGTTTTTTCCGGTTCTTCTGCTCGGCGGATGTTCCCAGAAGTTTCAGCGCGGCGTCAAGGATTTTCAGTCAAAATGGGTCGGGCTGGAGAGGAAGGTGACGGTTTACTCCGCTTCGGGCGAGCCCGTCGGGAGCTATCAGGGACGCATCGATATCGAGCCGACCGAGTACGGCAACAAGATCAAGTTCGCCCATGACGGCAAGATGGTGCTGATTTACAATATGGGCGTCGTGGTGGAAGAAGTACAGTAACCGCCCCCTGGCGAGGATTTGTTTTCATGACGTTCAGTTTCGGTGAGATCAGGATGGCTTTCGATTTCGTCGACGAACGTCTACCGGAGGAATATTCGCTCGTGAGGGATATTTTCGCGGATACTGAAAATGCACGGGGACGTTTCCGGGAAATGCTCGAATCCTCCGGAGCGTTGCGGGAGCGGCTGGAATTCGAAACCTCCAGGGTCACGAAGGTGCTCGGTGACTGGTGCGAAGCGAGAGGGATCGTGTTCGAGGAGTGAGCGGTTGCAAGGGGGATTTAGGTATGTGGTTTTTATTGTTTACTTTTCTATGTGACGCAGTGCTCAATTGACCTTACAGGAAAGGAATGATCACAAAGGAAGAACTTATCAAAAAGATCAAGTCCGATATCAATACGGAAGAGTCTGGCGTTGCCCTCTATACGAAACATTTGAAGGATACCCTTTTTTTTTCAGGGATCAGCAAAGAGAAGAGAAAAAGAATCGTTGAACTTCTCGACAGGCTTGCCGATGAATCGAGAATACATGAAAAAACGATGAAGGCGCTGCTTTCCCGGATTATAAAAAGTGACAGGGATGTTTACTAAAGAGGTCTACAAGGAATACTTTCTGCAGATTCTCGATATCGAGAAGCAAATGGTCGAGGAATCGCGCGAACTTGCCGAAGTGTTGGATGATCCTCGGTTAAAGAAGTTTATGCTGCATCTCGTCAAGGACGAAATTCGGCATGTATCCTATGCCGAGGAGCTGATAAGAATGACAGAAGAGGACTCCCAGGACTCCTGAATTCGATATCCATGGTGTCATAAGCCCTTCGCGACCGACTCGAAGCGGCTTTGGCAGTAAATTTCGAAGTCATAATCCAGCTTGTGGCCCCCCATGCCATCTGCCAAGAAAAAGAACGGGCATACTCTCCTGTTCGCATTTGTCGCAATCCTTATTGTTGCAGGCACGGCGACATTGTTCTACCTCACACAGACGGCGGATATTCTATTTCATAAAGGAATGCGCTTCTACAGGGCAGGAAACTATCCTCAGGCTCTTCGCTGCTTTTCGGCCGCGCATGATGAAGATCCGGATAATCCTGAAACGATAGCAGCCCTTCTCGATGCGTTTGAGCTTCTCGACAGGGAAGATGAGGCGGACAAGCTTTTTGAGATGCTTATCGACAGCCGTACCGGGCGCCCCGAATTCTTTTCTTCGGTGGGTGACATTGCCTATGCGCGAAAAAAACACGGTATTGCAGAGCGTTATTATGCAAAAAGCCTTTCCGGTAAACAGGATCATGCGGTGCGGCGCCGTTACGCCGAGGTTCTTGCATGGCAGAAAAAATATACCCTTGCGCTCGATCAGATCGGTCTCTTACAGAAATCGGGAATAAGTGATTCCTCTCTTCTGGAGTTCAAGGCAGACGTGTTGTCCTGGAACAGGCAATACGAGGATGCCGTGAGGGATTACCTTGAACTGTATGAAGCCGGAAAAGGCGGGGATGACGTTTTCGAAAAACTTAAAGATATTATTGCATTTTCTCTCTGGGATGGAAAGCGGCTTGATTTTTATCTTGAAATTCTCGATCGCGACGCCTTTGCGGAAGAAGATTCCCTGAAGTTTCTTCTTGCCCGGAGCTTTGCAGGCAATCGTCGATATGAGGATGCGAAAGAGATCCTCGAGAAACTGCATTTGCAAAGTCCATCGGATAAACGGATTGCGCTCCAGTATGTCTCTGTGCTTGAAAACCTCGATTTGCCGAAAAAGACCTATGCGGTTATCGAACGATGTCTCGAATCGAATCCCGAGGACAGGAAATTGCTTGAACGATATGCTGCCGTGGCCGAAGCCTTCGGTGATGCGGAGACAGCGCTCGATGTGTATTACAGGTTGCTTGCTGCTTTTCCCGAAGATTCGCTTTTCAGGCTGAAGACCGCACGGACACTTGTCTGGGCAGGGCGTTACGGGGATGCCCTGCCGCTCTACAAGGGGCTTGTCGATTCCGGTGAGGCGAATCAGGATTTTCTCGACGAATACGTGGGCCTTCTTTTCCGGGAGAAGAAATACCGGGAAATCGTGCGGTTT
>RRYU01004905.1_pt1 | contig 12385 bp, 14 predicted proteins | sample 2162651 | NCBI WGS metagenome assembly RRYU01 (sample SAMN10267283, study PRJNA491782) | microbial mat metagenome | isolation source: biomat in the production well | place: Japan: Minami-Kanto gas field, natural gas well KTG3 | collected 2017-06 | reverse complement strand
ATGCCGTTCTTTTGCTGTTGATTTGCTATTATGAAGAGGTAGCAGCAAGAATAACAGCAGAAAAAGGGCTGTTTTGGCGGTTTTCAGGGCATAGGCTGGCGGTATAAAAGCCAGAAAAGAAATGACTTGCTGACATTCCATTTTGCTGTTGAGTCGAGCATCAAAAACAGGGGGAAACATGGATGTTTTGTCTGTCAAGTTGGCGAAGCGGAAGCAGGGGAATAGCGGGCGCATAAGCCTGTATCTCGTGTATTACAAAGGCACGGTTCCGGGGCCTGATGGGAAGGTGAAGGCGCTCAGAGATTATGAATACCTGAACCTCTACCTTGACGACAAGCCGAGAACATCCGCCGAAAAAGAGCACAACAAGAAGATACTTGAGCTTGCCAGGTCAATCAAGGCAAAGCGGGAACTTGAGATCAAGAACGGGCAGTTCGGTTTCGATGCCGGAGTGAAAGGGAAGTCTCTGTTCCTTGAGTATTTCAAGGCAGAGGCTGAAAAGAAAGCCAAGCCGGATGATACTGGCAATTGGGCCAGTACGCTGAAGCACCTTACCGGCTTTGTCGAAAAACGCTACTCTTCGAGAATTACCTTTCGGGAGATTGACAAAGTCTTCTGTGAGGGGTTCAAGGATTATCTCAGGGATGAAGCAGCCACCAAGACCGGGAAAAGCCTGTCAACGTCGTCTCAGGCAGCGTATTACGGCAAATTCAAGGCCTGTCTCAACAAAGCGATAAAGGACGGTATTCTTTCCGTCGATCCTGCAAAGGGTGTTGCACGTCCAAAGATCGAGTGCCGGAATCCGGCCTTGAAGCGGATGTTCCTGTTCTCGTGCCTTACCGGGTTGCGCTTCTCGGACTGTCACAAGCTGACCTGGGGCGAGGTTCAGCAGTACGGCGACGGGTGGCGGATCGTGTTTCACCAACAGAAGACGAAAGGGCTTCAGTACCATGATATTTCACAGCAGGCGCGGGAGCTTTTAGGCGAACAGGGCGGGCCCGATGAACGGGTGTTTTTCGCGATAAGCAAGTATTCGGCTTACCTCAGTATCGTGCTGAGGGAGTGGGCTTTGAAGGCGGGCATTGCAAAACACCTGACGTTTCATTCAGGCCGTCACACCTTCGCCGTGTTGCAGCTTGAGAACGGAACGGACATTTACACCCTGAGCAGACTTTTAGGTCACAGGGAGATCGAGGTAACGGCTATCTATGCCGATATTTTGGACAAGACGCGGCGTGAGGCGATGACGACGCGGATTCCCGAGCTTTCAGGGCTGAATATTTAACAGGAGCAAAAAGATGATGGGCGAGTATAAACCGGGTGACGGGGAATTGATTTTCGTGTTCGTACATGCGTTTGACGAGTGCGGGAAGTTTTTAGAGGCAATGCGAGATTCCGGCAAAGTCCCGCCGGGATCAGAGCTTGGTGTAATGCACAAGCGGCATTCCGAAGCCCTTGAGAAATACAAGGAGAGGCCGCAGGAGTGGTTTATTGCTTGGCGCACTGAGCGGAAAGGAATCGATGCGGTTGCAAAGGAATTGATGCAGAACGCTGATTTGTTTGAGCTGTCCAACTTCTCGTTAGCGCATTATCGGGTGCTGCAAATAGCGGAGGTAACAAAAAATATGGTCAATAACCTTTCCGCCTCAGATGCGACTAAAGCGCTGTTCAGCGCGGTCATAAACGGGCTGCCCGTCCGCGTGGACGACGTGAGGAGAACAGGGAGTGTCGCTGCAATGAATCTTTTAAGGCTTGATTCGTTAAGCGGACGGCTTGACGAGCTTATGAGCGGCGAGGGACTGGCAGAGCAGGCCGGAGAATCGACGGCAGATCGGCAGGGAGTAAAGCCTATAAAGTGGCGCGGCACACATGAACAACTGAAAGAGCTTGCAGGCCAATTGTGGGAGAGGGGGTATATCAAAGAATCACATTGGTTTGTTGAGCGGTTTGGTTCTGACTGCCCGCCTGATGTGGCTGGATGGGAAGGCAAGGTGAATTTGCTTGTTTACTTGCTCGAACAGCTTCAGCGGAAAAAGCTTTTTGTGCATGTTCCGCAATCGCGCCTTGAGAGCGTATTCAGAATAAAGAATTACAAGCAGTCAAAGGGCCAGTATGAAATCAATAAATCGAAAAAGCCAGCAGGCGCCGAAGAGATAGACCGCATTCTTTCCAGCGCACTCCCGGATTCATAGACCAGTATAGACCGTCTATACTGGTCTATACTTTTCCTCTACCTCTTTGATGAATTTGCTTGTAATCAGTCGCAAGGGCTGAGTTTGTCAATCAAACTTACAGGCAATATGTCATTACCAGAACTTGACCAGATGAATGAGCGCTTGGAGCGTATTGAGGGGCTTCTTGTTGCGAACAAGACGGTTCTCACGATGCGGGAAGCGGCGATTCTCACAGGGCTGAGTCTCAGCCATTTGTACAAGCTCACCAGCACGAACGGGATTCCGCACTATAAACCGACAGGTAAGGCCATTTACTTCAACCGTGAAGAGCTTGAAGGTTGGATGCTCCGAGGCCGCAAGCCGACGGCCGAAGAGGTCGGGGCGGCGGCTTGCACTCACGTCACGCTGAAGGGGAGGTGAGCATGACCGGAAATAAGAATGCCCTTCCGGGGGCGAGTCCGAAAGGGCAAAGGCGAGATTGTGCGGATGATCGGGCAAATGATCTTGATGCACGTCTGCATTATAGGCAAAATCCCCGATTCGAGCAATACCAGAAAAGCCCTAACGCTTACAGGCCCGCTGTCCGCTGCATGATGGGCGATGCCTTCGTGACGCTTCGCCAGTTCCCGGCGCGGCTGAGATTTTCGTATTACGTGGATCGGCGCGGAAAGCTCATTCCGAGAGCTGAGAGGAGGGTCGGAACATGACGGGATCGATCCTTGAGGCATTACAGGACGAGGCAACCCGCCACCCGGCGGCCGAAAAAAAATCTTCTGGCGGGGTTTCTGAACAAACAGATGTTCATAACGTTCAGGATGTTCAGGATTCCGGGTCGGATGAGCGGGAACTTGAAAGCTCCGTTTCCATCGTCGAGGATGTAATCCGACGCGGCAAGGATGAGCCAGGCCTGTACGGAGGCGATGCGTTCAAAGCCGCATGGCGGGCCATTTGCGAGAACTCAGATGAGCAGCGTTTCCGGTTGCGCGTAGAGATCAAGAAGAACAAACCTTCGGGCGTTCCTCTGGATGAAATCGACGGCTTCGGTTCCGGCGGCGAAGGCGGAGAAGAGCGGAACACGGCGGCGGAGTTGGTAGAGCTGGCGACAAGCGCCGGGCAATTGTTTTTCGATGAGACGACCGACAGCGGCTTTCTGGCCGTCGAGGGTGAAACCATGAAGATTGACAGCGCGGCGTGTTTCCGGTGGCTGAGTTACCGCTATTACCGGGAGTCCGGCGGATCGTCGGCGAGTGAATCGGCGATGAAACAGGCCGCCGTAACGCTGAGCGGAATCGCCCTGCACGATGGCAAGCGGGAACGGGTGTATCTCAGGGCCGGGAAGCACGAAGAGACCGGAGCCTATTACCTGCACGGGATCGGCGAGAAATCGCGGGTTGTCGAGGTGACGGCGACGGGCTGGCGGTTGCTTGATGCCGCGCCGGTGAAGTTCTGGCGCTCAGGTTCGGCAGTGCCGTTCCCTGAACCGATTGCAGGCGGCGACATTGGCAAGCTCTGGGAGCTGGTCAACGTTCCAGAGGCGGAGTGGTTGCTTGTACTGGCGTGGATGCTCGAAGCGTGGAGGCCGGACACCCCATTTCCGGGCCTTGAGTTGTGCGGCGTTCAGGGATCGGCGAAGTCCAGCACACAGAAGCGGCTCCGTTCGTTGATCGATGCCAGTTCAGCGCCATTGAGGGCCGCGCCAAAGACGGTTGAAGATGCTTTTGTTTCAGCCGGGAACAACTGGCTGGTGAGTCTGGACAACGTTTCCCACTTGAGCAGCGGTTTGCAGGATGCGTTCTGCATCATGGCGACAGATGGCGCGTATGCGGGTCGAACGCTGCACACCAATACCGACGAGACTGTGATAACGATCAAGAGGCCGGTGATGCTGTCCGGCATTAACAACGTCGTGACGGCGCAAGATTTGATTTCAAGGACGGTTCATATCGAGTTGCCGGTTATTGAGGGAAGGCGGCGGCTTGAATCTGAACTTGATGCGGCGTTCAACAAGGCATGGCCGGAGATGTTCGGCGGGTTGCTTGACCTGTTCGTGAAAACGCTTGTGATGTTGCCGGAAACAGAACTTCCGGCGGATGCGCTCAGGATGGCCGATTTCAACCACCTGGGAGAAGCGATGGCGCGGGCGCTGGGGCATGAGCCGGGAGCGTTCACAGCGCTGTATCGAGGGAATTACCGCGAATCCGTTCAACGGGCGATGGAATCCAGCCCGGTGGCGGTGGCCGTCGCGGAGATGGCCGAAGAATCACCTTATGGGTTGGTGTTCGATGGGACGTACAAAGAGCTGCTCGAAAAGCTCACCATGCGCAAGACCGACAACGAAGGATGGCCGCGAAGCGTGAAAGGGCTTGCCAGTGCACTGAAACGCCAGATGCCAGCCCTTCAAGAGGTTGGCGTTATCGTCAGTCCACAGGAACGGGGGGAACACGGCTACCGGATCGTTATCCGAAAGGCTGAACGTCCTGAACATACTGAATATGAAAACGTTCAAAAACCGCTGGAAGAAAAAAAATATCCGGCGGGCGGCGGGTTCATCGAGCATGACCGGGAGCCGTTTTGATGACTGAGCAGGTATTACAGGCTGTCCGGGAACGCTTGCCGGAGTACGTCGAGACCGTGACGACGAAGAGCAGGGGCGGGTACTACATCTGCCCGCTTTGTGGATCGGGAACCGGGCCGAACAAGTCCGGGGCATTTCGTATTCAGGGGGATCGGTGGCGCTGTTTCTCATGCGGGCGCGGCGGCGATGTGCTCGACCTTATCGGCGAGATCGAGAGAATACCGGACTTCCGGGGTCGGGCGCGGCGGGCCGAAGAGGTGTCCCGTATTGATGGCCGTATGAGACCGATAGGCGCGCCGATGATACGCAGAGAATCGAAGCCAAAGCCGGAGCCGTCCCTTATCCCCGAATCGGTCATGAGGGCCAGTTTCAAAGCATACGATCAGAATAATTTTGCCTTGTGGCTTGTCCGGGTATTTGGAGAGCCGAAGGCGCTTGAGGTTGCCTTTATGTATGGGATCGGAACTTCGAGGCACTGGCCGGGAGCCTGCGTGTTCTGGCAGATCGATGAAGCCGGGAAGATCAGACGCGGCAAGGTGATGCTTTACAACAGCGAGACGGGCCACCGGGTGAAAGAGCCGGGCAACATGGTGGCCGGAGTTCATTGGCTTCTTGGCATGGCTGACCGGAAGCCGGAGCCGTGTCTGTTCGGGCTTCACCTTGCGGCGGTGGATCGGTCGCAGCCGGTGGCCGTTGTCGAGTCGGAGAAGAGCGCCATTATCGGCGCGGGCTTCGTGCCGGGCTTCACGTGGATGGCCACCGGGGGCAAGGGCACGCTGCACAAATCGATGCTCGAACCACTTCAAGGCCGCCGGGTCGTGCTGTTCCCCGATTTGGGCGCGTTCGATGACTGGATGGAGAAGGCAAACTGCTGGCCGGGGGTTGAGGTGTCGCCCTTGCTCGAAAGCCGCGCCACCGCCGAAGATCGAGCCGCTGGGCTGGACGTGGCCGATTTCCTGTTGAGGGAACAAGGTGTCACCGCATAGCACGGGCCGAGATCGTTGATTCTGGGCGGTTTCTGGCCGTTTTTTGTGGGCCGAAAAGCTGGGAAAGTATTGTGAACACTGAGAAAAAGGAGGTACACCCCCTATGAGTAGAAAAAGACTCCAAACGTTGGGCGATGTCCGGCGATACATTGCCGGATTGCTGAACCGCTACGAAGCCGGAGAGATTGACGAAACCCACCTCAAGGCAGCGGCGTACGTCTCGAATATCCTTACCAGCACAATCAAGGATTCAGAGCTTGAGGGAAGGGTTTCGCGGCTGGAAAAAGAACTCAAAAGTGGCGGTGATTATGGCACGGTTAGAAGGGCGAGTTGAAGCTCTTGAGCGGCGGGGACTCATTGAGCCAATCGTTTATAACCTTAAGATCATCGTACTACATCCCCGTCACGATACCGAAAAGCCAAGCGACATGGATTTTGTAAGTGAGAGTGTAACGATTCCTGAAAAAAATGCTGGCTTCGGGGTTATTATTCGAATCTACCGGGCATATTGAACTTGTCAAGGCCAAGAATCGAGAGATGCTTATCTTTTACAGCGTGTCCAAGTCTTATTTCTTAACGAAACTTTGTGCTGATGCACTGGAGATCGAAAAAATTGACTGAACCTCAGAAGATATGCTTCAATTCGGGGTTAGTTCTTGCAGGAATGGCAATGGGGGTATACATGGTATTAGGAGATGAGGCCGAGGCTCTGCCCACTGGAACATGGGTGTTTGGCTCTCTTGCAGCCGGTTTGTTTTGGTGTGCTACGAAAATAAAACAGCACATTGAGCATATTGAAAAGCTCAGCGAAGATATCGAGCAGGTTTCACGTGGGCTCAAACACAAAAACTATTCTTACCTCTCACATGACCAGATCTTGGATGATCTGTACCAATTGGAAAAAACAAGCTTTTCGGAGATAATTGGCATTCCATACAGCGTCAGGGAGTTCTTTTCAACAGCAAGAAAATGGCAATGGAAAAAAATACTCATTAATGGGGGCTTATTGATTATGGCTGTATACTGCATTTTTGTGCTTGTGGCATTGGCTTACCAGCAACCATACACGACAGGAGGGAGGATAGCCGGAAAAATACTAATATGGGCCTTTATTGTATTTGTGGTATTTCTATTTGCAAACAGAAAAAGTAAGAATGGGAAAAACAACGATCAGGAACATCAATGATCGTTGTTCACCATGTAAAGGGACGGTAAGGACTTCGATAAGGGTCAAAAAGCAAGCGAATTTAATACCGGGTTCAGGCCCGGCTTTTTTATGCCCTAATAGGTGTCTTGCGTGTGTTTTTGCTGCTTTCTTGCTGTTTGTAGTGTCTTGCTGTTCGGTTATCCGCTTCATTATCAATCATTTGCATCTGTCACTACACATTCCACCACATGAGGTTCAGCGTTCTTTCCCCGGAGAACGTTGTCCGGGGGAAGAGCGCGGCGGTCAGCAGGAGAGGGACAATGAAGCGGCGGAGTGTTTTGAGTCGCATGGGCGCGGCCGGACAAAATTTTTTCTTTACAAGAATGATATGTAACTTATCACGGAATTTTCAACCACCTGAATATTCTGACATCAAACGACAACACAGCAGTATGGCGAACAGGTTCGATGTTAAGGAAAGGGCGAAGGACATCCTCGAGGAAGCGCTGGACAGGGAAGCGGTCAATGTGCTTGCGAACATATCCCGGGAAATGCAGCAAATTTTCAGGGACAATCCCGAACCGTCCATGCCTGAGGCCGTGAGCATTGTTACTGATTATTTCGTGAAAAACGGCAAATCCGAACAATTCATATCGAACTGGATCAGTACCGCCGGGGAGCATGGTCGTTCACGGGGTTTGCTCGAAGCGGACCAGCCGAAAGCCATGCTGTCCGATCTGGGCGTGTTTCGTTTCATGAATTTTCTCAAGGAAAAGGGCCTGAGCGACGATCAGGTGAACATCGTGCTTCGCGGAGCGGTTCAGCAGGCTACCGAGCATAAGGAGTGCTGACTCGCCCGAGCCTTGCGCGAAGGGATTCCTTTACTTCCAGATAAATTTTTGTGCCGGTCGGTTTCCGGGCCCGGAGGACATCCGGGCCCCGGTTTTTTGTTTTTCAACCATAAACAAACTGCAAGAAAATGAATAAAGATCGTTTACTGCACGAGGGCAAGGCCAAAAAAGTATTTCTGACCGAAAACAGCGATCTGGTCATCCAGGAATTCAAGGATGACGCAACAGCTTTCAACAACAAGAAGAAAGGCTCCATTCTCAACAAGGGGGTGGTCAACAATGCGGTTTCCTGCAAGCTCTTCACCTATCTCCAGGAGCAGGGCATTCCGACTCATTTCGTCGAGAAACTCTCCGACAGGGATATGCTCTGCAAGCATCTCGACATCATCAAGGTCGAGGTCGTCGTTCGCAACGTCGCAGCGGGGTCGCTTGTCCGCCGCTATGGTTTCCGGGAGGGAACGCTCCTCGATACACCTATCGTCGAACTCTATCTGAAGGATGATGAGCTCGACGATCCGCTGATGAACGAAAGCCATGCCGTCGCGCTGGGCCTGGCGAACCATGAGGAGCTTGAAACACTGAAATCCCTCGCAACGAGGATCAACTCGCTGCTGCAGGACTTTTTCGCAAGCCGCAAACTCAGGCTGGTGGATTTCAAACTCGAATTCGGCCGACACAAGGGAGGGATTCTTCTCGGCGACGAGATCAGCCCCGATACCTGCCGTTTCTGGGATCTGGATACCGGGGAGAAGATGGACAAGGACCGTTTCCGATTCGATCTCGGCGGCGTCGAGGATGCCTATGCGGAGGTCCAGCACCGTGTTCTCGACGAGAATTAGCCGATTCGGCAGGAAGAGGACCGCGTATGTTTGATACGGCGATAGAATTTCTAAAGAATGCTGATCCGTTCGCGGTCTACATCTTTCTGTTTTTCATTTCTTTTCTGGAAAACGTTGTGCCACCCGTTCCCGGCGATGTTCCCGTGGCTTTTATCGGTTATATGACCGTTTACAGCGACATCGACTTCGGATTGTCGGTGGCCGCGGCTTCGGCGGGTTCGACCCTGGGGTTCATGACCATGTTTCTTCTCAGCCGCAGGATCGGTCTGAAAATTTACGCCCGCGGGGAGAACCCTGTCCGCCACGGATTCGTCAGGGCGGCGCATCGCATGTTTCCTCCCGAACAGATGGAGCTTGCGCGGGGTCGTTTTTCTTCCCACGGTTATATCGCCGTGCTGGTCAACCGGTTTCTTTTCGGTTACCGGGCTGTCATCTCCATTCTCGCGGGTTTTCTGCATCTCAACGTTGCCGGAGTGTTTGCCGCCGCGCTCGCGAGCTCGGTGGTCTGGTACGTGATGTTGCTGCGCGGCGGGTATTTTCTCGGGGAGAACTGGCCTGATATCGTCGCATACATGACGCTCTACAGCGTGCCGGTCACCTTGGTTTTTCTCGGTATCGTCATGTTCGGACTGTTTCGTTTTTTCAGGGAGCGGGGCAGGAAAAGCGGCGGGTAGCCCTTGGATTTTTCTACGCTCGCCAGTACTTTTAGGCGCTTCTGCGAGGCGACTGCTGATGTGGTGATGTATCAGAAAGCATTACAAATAGTTGAAAAAAATGGCAAAAGACGTAAAGCCGTATCCCCGGGACAGGAGAGGACGGATTCAGAAGCTCGATTCGGTTTCCCGAATGGAGGAAATGTCCAGGCAGGTGCGCCGCGACGTGTTGCGGATGCTCACCATGGCCGCCTCGGGTCATACCGGCGGATCGCTCGGCATGGCTGACATGTTCACGGCCTTGTATTTCAGGGTTATGCATCACGATCCACACGCTTTCGCCAATCCCGGAGACCAGGACATGCTCTTTTTGTCGAACGGCCATATCGTGCCGGTATGGTACAGCGTGCTTGCCAGGTCGGGTTATTTCCCCCTCGATGAACTGAAGTCCTTTCGGCGGATCAACAGCTATCTTCAGGGACATCCCGCTTCCGAGTCTGGTCTGCCCGGAATACGCGTTGCTTCGGGTTCTCTCGGACAGGGGCTCTCCGTGGCGGCGGGCGCGGCGATGGCCAAACGCATGCAAGGCAGGCGGGGCGATGTGTTCTGCCTTATGGGCGACGGGGAGTGTCAGGAGGGTCAGGTATGGGAGGCTGCTATGAGCGCGGCCCATTACGGTCTCGGTAATCTCGTGGGGATCGTCGACTGCAACAACCAGCAGATCGACGGAGAGGTGAGCGACGTGATGAACGTTGAGCCTCTCGCTGAAAAATGGAAGGCTTTCGGCTGGGACGTTCATTCTTGCGACGGCAACGATATCGCCGATATCATCGATGTCATGGAGCGGGTTCGCTCACGGGAGGACCGGATCGGACCGGTCATGGTTCTCGCCTATACGGTTATGGGCAAGGGCGTGCCGTTTTTCGAAGGTACGATGCCCGACAAGTCAAACTGGCATGGCAAATCGCCTTCCGGGGAGCAGTGCGAAAAGGCGCTGGCCATTCTCGGCGAGACCTCCTTCGCGGATTTCTGACGGAGCGACCGGATTGCATATACAGGCAGGAATATTCAAGGGAAAAAGACTGCACGGCAGTGCGACGGGCGCGGTGCGTCCCTGCAGCGCCAGGGTGAAGAAATCTCTTTTCGATATCATTTCCGTGCGCATGGACCTGTCGGGCACCAGCGTGCTCGACCTTTTCGCCGGCTTCGGGTCGCTGGGTTTCGAGGCTCTCAGTCGCGGTGCGGACCGCGTGTGTTTCGTCGATTTGAACCAGGCGTCGTTGCGGGCTCTCAGATCGAGCGCCGGGGAACTCGGTGTCTTGTCTCGGGCGAGGATCGTCAAGCGTGATGTTTCGGGATTCATTGCGTCCGAACAGGCTGCATACGATCTCGTTTTCTGCGACCCGCCTTATCATTGGCCGGACTACGGGAAGCTTGTCAGGGGCATTTTCGACAAGGGACTGCTTGCCGAACACGGTATGCTGCTGATTGAGCACAGCCGGCGTCATTCTTTCGAAAACGATCCGCATTACGCCTTTCACAAGGATTACGGCAACACGAGAGTGACCTTTTTTCTGCATCCTGAAGACGCCGCGCCAGGGATATCGTGATGCATTCATCCTTTGGCCCGGCGGTCCTGGCGTTCTTGAATCCTTTGATCGTTTTGCGTATTGTGTTCTATGGTTAAGCTCGTGCACGCCATGGCAGTTCTTGTGATTTTCTCGCCGGCCATTCGCCACCTGTCGCTTCCCCAGGGCATTGCCGCCCGGCCGGAAACGGCGGCAACATTCTTTCGGGAGCCTGTTACATGAAACGAACCGCAATCTATCCGGGGACATTCGATCCCTTTACCAACGGGCATCTCGACGTGCTCGAGCGAGCGCTCACCATTTTCGAGCGGGTCGTCGTGGTGATTGCCGAAAACAGTCAGAAAAGCACGCTTTTCGACGTCGCGGAGAGGCAGGCGATGATCGAGACGGTGACCGCATCGCTCAAGGGGACGAGCGTGGAGGTGCTCCATGCCGGCCTGCTGGCCGAGTACGCCCACTCGAAGGGGGTCGCCGCAATCGTTCGCGGAGTGCGGCAGGTCAAGGATTTCGAATACGAATTCCAGATGTCCCTGCTCAACAGGCACCTCAATCCCGAGGTGACCACTGTTTTTTTGATGCCCAATGTTAAGTATACTTACGTGGCTTCCTCCATTATCAGGGAGGTCGCCATGCTGGGAGGTGACGTGAGTAAATTCGTGCATCCCTTCGTTCTCGAGATGCTGCAAAAAAAGTTCGAGGCGCAAAAGCCCCACTAAACGCAAACAACTACATATCGCCATGAGCACAAACAGTATTTCAGGAGAAAAATATCTGAGCAGGCGGGTTTTGAGCATGCAGGAATCCCAGACCATGAGGATTACGGGGCTGGCAAAGCAGATGCAGGCTGAAGGAAAGGATATCGTCAGCCTTTCGGCAGGCGAACCGGATTTCCCGACTCCCGATTTCGTCTGCGAGGCCGGCATAGAGGCCATACGTTCCGGTTTTACCCGGTATACGGCCAATGCCGGCATTCCGGAGCTCAAGGAGGCCATCGTCGAGAAGTTCAGGCGCGACAACCAGATCGAGTTCAAGCCGTCCGAGATCATCGTGAGCAACGGTGGCAAGCAGACCCTGGCCAACGCCATGCTGGCGCTTTGCGAGGAAGGCGACGAGGTGATCGTTCCCGCGCCCTTCTGGGTGAGTTTTCCCGAGATGGCAAGGCTATGCGGTGCTGAGCCGGTGATCGTGCGCACGACCATGGAAACCGGCTACAAGATGACGCCAGAACAGCTTGGCGCCGCCATCACGGAAAAGACCAAGATGCTCGTGCTGAATTCGCCCTCGAATCCCTCCGGTGCGGTGTATTCCGAAGCCGAGGTCCGTTCGCTCATGAATGTTCTCGAACAGCGGGAAATTTTCGTGCTTTCCGATGAAATGTACGACCGGATCGTCTACGGCGACGCCCGTCCGTTTTCCCCTGCAAGAATCCCTTCGATGAAGGACAGGGTTATCGTCAGTAACGGCGTCTCCAAAACCTATTCCATGACCGGCTGGCGCATCGGTTACCTGGCGGGGCCGAAATGGCTGATCGACGCCTGCGGCAAGGTGCAGTCGCAGACGACGTCGAACGC
>RRYU01009392.1_pt1 | contig 12391 bp, 8 predicted proteins | sample 2162651 | NCBI WGS metagenome assembly RRYU01 (sample SAMN10267283, study PRJNA491782) | microbial mat metagenome | isolation source: biomat in the production well | place: Japan: Minami-Kanto gas field, natural gas well KTG3 | collected 2017-06 | reverse complement strand
TGTCGAGAAGCTGGATGATATGATAGCCGAAACGGGTTTCGACCACGTCTGAAATCTGGCCTTCATCGAGCATGAACGCCACGTCTTCGAACGGTTTCACGAAATTGCCGCGCCGGTTGTAGCCGAGATCGCCGCCGAGCCTGGCAGAACCAGGGTCCTGGGAGTACTCTCTCGCAAGCGCCGGAAAATCGGCTCCATCCCGAAGCAGTTGCAGGATCTCGCGGCTCCTTGCCAGAGCCTGGGCTTTGACCGCTTCGGCTACCTGGGGGTATTTGATGATCTGAGCCACCTCGACGGATTCAGGAACAGGCGGAAGCCTGTCGCGGTTGCGACGGAAAAACTCCTCGACTTCATCGTAGGTAACCGTCACTCCGGCCATTTTCTTCCGCCTCAGATTATCGACAAGTTTCTGGTTTCTGATATCATCCTTTATCTCCTTTTCGATGACGGCGAAAGGCTTCGAGAACGTCGACTCCATCTCATCGATGCTCTTGAACTTTCTGCGAAGGGCGACCATCTTGGCGTCGGTCTCGCGATCGACCTCGGACTCGTTGACCGTCATGCTGTCGAGCCTTGCCTTGGCAAGCACGATTTTCCTGGCCACGAGATTCTGGAGAATGCGGGCGCGCAGATCGGGGGCCTTTGCCGCATCGGGATACTGATAACGGGAAAGCAGCTCCTGCTGATCTATTTCCGACTGCAGAATTATTTCGTTACCGACAACCGCCACAATCCTGTCGGCGACAGCCGCTCCAGCGGAGCTGAACAAAGCGAAGAAGAGGATTGCAATAAGAGCGATACCACCTGTCAGACGTTTTTTCATAATGATGTTGCTTTGCTTGCGGCCCGAGGACAGTTGCGGCCCCTGGCTACTGATACGTTTCCCTTGCCGTTTCCAGCAATGTAGTATAATACTGCTTTTGTTTCTCAACAATAAGAAGTTCCTCGATATCCCCGCGACATTGATCGAGCGTCATCCTCCCGCCCGTCTCCACCCTGTCGAGAAGCTGCATGACCACGATGAGCGAATCGTTCAGGGCTATGGGCCGCGAAACGTCCCCGGGAGTCATTTCCCTCAGGATCGAATGCATCCGGCCGTTTTCCAGGAACAGCCTGCTTTGCCGCCTCAGGCGTCTTCCAGCCGAAAAGCTCTTCCTGTTCAGTTCCGCATACTCCGGCACGGCATCACGCGCGCTGTCCGGCAGGCATGCGGCGCCGGTCTCGACAGCGATGGCGCGCAGCTTCGCGGCCTGCACCGCGGAAGCCGCGTAATATCGAACTAAAGCGACATGAGGTTCCGCGCAGACGAATGCGTCGGCATGGCGCTCGTAAAACGCGCTCACCTCTGAAGAATCGATGCGGAACAGACCGTTAGCGGAAGCCGCGGTTATCTTCCTGTCGATGAAACGCTGCACGGTGATCTGGCGCGACGCCTTCTCGATCAGCAGCTTCGTTTCCGGCTCCCTTTCGACGCCGTCCACGAGCGCCCTCTGATAGAGCGCCGCCATGTCACGCCAGTCTTCGATGTACATTGACGCCGCCGCAAGACTGTCCGAGGCGCCGTCGAAGCTGATCGACGCCAGCAGTTCGCCACGGGTCAGTTCGAGCTTGCCTGACCGTGCGACAACGTCGCCATCGGCTCCGCCGCATCCCGCCAGGCACGTCATCACCACAATCAGGGCTGCCCGCGGGTTAGCAAGCCGGCGCATGCAGGCTTATCCTCCGCGGAGTTTAATGGGGCGCCGGGTTTTGAGCTGCCAGTCAAGGGCGAGCGGCGCAGCGATAAAAATGGACGAGTAGGTGCCGACAGCGACGCCGAGCAGTATGGCGAAAGTGAAGCCCCTTATGGCCGGTCCTGCGAAGATGAACAGCACCAGAACCGTAAGCAGCGTCGTGCCCGCGGTGATGATAGTCCGGCTGAGGGTCTGATTGAGACTCGTATTGAAAATCCTCGGATAGTCGGAGGATTTTCCGGCTTTGATATTTTCGCGAATCCTGTCGTAGACGACAACCGTATCGTTGATCGAGTAACCGGCGATCGTCAGGAACGCCGCGATGATGCTCTGATCGATGCTCAGAGGCATGAAATCGAACATGCCGCCGAAAATACTGAAAATCCCGAGCACGATGAAGACATCGTGGAAGATGGCGACCACGCTGGTCGCCGCGAAGCGGAACTCGAAGCGGATGCTGACATAGAGCAGGATAGCCACAAGCGCTCCGACAAGCGCCTTGAAGGCCGCCCACTTGAGATCCGAGGCGATACTCGGCCCTACGGCATCGATGCGCAACACCTCGTGGGAATTGTCGCCCATCCTGTCGTTCAGCGAATTCGTCACGAGGTTTTTCAGCTTGTTGACCTCGCCGCTGAAATCGGCGCGGAGCAGAAAGGAGCGGTCGGCGCCGTAACGCTTGACCTCGGCGTTCACACCCGCTTCCCTGAGAACGGAACGGACCTGGCCGACGCCGACGTCCCTGTCGAAACGGACGACAACCTCCGTTCCTCCCTTGAAATCGATGCCGAAGTTCAGCCCCTTCACCACAAGTGAAGCAAGTCCGGCGACGATCAGGAAGATGGAGACTCCGTAGGCGATTTTTCGTGACTTGATGAAATCTATGCTGGTGTTGGCAAGTAAACGCATACTCTGCACTCTTTAAGGATTAACCAAAGCTTTTAATCGTCATAAGGTTCTTCGAAATCAGCAGGTCGAAAATCACTTTCGTTACGACCAGGGCTGAAAACAGGCTGGCCGCCGTGCCGATCATGAGGGTGACGGCAAAACCCTGAACAGGCCCGATTCCGTAAATATAGAGCAGAAATCCGGCGCCGAGCGTCGTTATCTGCGAATCCATGATCGAGGAAAAGGCTTTGCTGTAACCGTTGTCAACCGCTACGCGTACGTTGCGGCCCTCGGCTATCTCCTCACGTATCCTTTCGAAGATCAGCACATTGGCGTCTACCGCCATGCCGATGGTCAGAACGATACCGGCGATACCCGGCAACGTGAGCGCCGCGCTGAATCCCGCAAGCACGGAAAGCACGAACAGAATGTTGAGTATCAGCGCAAGATCGGCGGCCACGCCGGCCTTGCCGTAGTAGAGGATCATGAACAGCGCGACAGCGAACAAACCCCAGCTAACGGACATCAGACCCGAACGGATATAATCGGCTCCAAGGGACGGGCCAACCGTCCGCTCCTCGATGATACGCACCGGAGCCGGAAGGGCTCCGGCCTTGAGCACGATTTCGAGATCCTGCGCCTCCTCGATGCTCTCTATGCCGTTGATGACCGAACTGCCGCCAGGTATTTTCGACTCGACGACAGGGGCTGAATACACCGCGCCGTCAAGCACTATGGCGATCCTGCGCCCGATGTTGGCGCCGGTTATCCTGGCCCATTTAGCCGTTCCGTCGGGGTTCATTTTCATGGTAACCTCGGGCTGGACGGAAGAAGCCCCGAACGTCGCTTTCGCTTCGGTAATCACACCCCCGGTAAGTTCGGGCGTTTTCTTCAGAAGGTAGATATCGTAGAACTGTTCCCCGCTACGTCCCTCAGTCGGACGCGCCGACAGCCTCAGTTCGGAATCCTTTGGGAGCAATGCGACAATATCGCCGCGCTGGAACAGTCCGGTGAGATAGTCCCTGGAATACTCCGGCACGAATGCGCGCCCGTTTTCAAGGACGACGACGTGGTCGTAAAGAGGGTTGGCCTTGCCGTTCACAGGCGCCTTGGGCAGGAGCTCGGCGGCGGCGGTATCGGCAACCTCCTCAACGCTTCCGTCTTTCGGCGGCTTTTCGGCGAAGGCAAGATGAGCGTTGATCCGCTCGAAGGCGGAAAGCATGCTTTCGTTATCCCTCAGGAGTTTAAACTCGAGTTTCGCCGTACCCTTCAGGAGTTTTCGTATACGGTCCTCGTCGGAAACTCCCGGCAGAGCGACAATCAGCCGCCGCGACCCCTGGGTCTGGATAAGCGCCTCGGCGACGCCGTACTGGTCCACGCGGTTGCGGATGATCTCCTTGGCCCTGACGACGGCCTCTTCGGCCTCCCGCGAAAGCTTGGCGATCACCTCTTCATCGGTATCACGCACGTCGTAGAAGTAGCGGCTCATCCTGATGCCTCGTTGCGAGAATTCGCCGGCAAGCAGATCGATGACCGACATGTTGGAATCGGCCGACTTCCGGTCGATGGAGTCCATTATTTCGTTGAAGGCCCCGTCCTTGTTCCACGCGCGTTCCCTGAGCAGGTCCACCAGATCGACATCGAGCACGAGGTACATCCCGCCCCTCAGGTCGAGACCGAGTTTCAGGCTTTTCGCGGCGGACTGCTCGATCTCCTCGCGGTGTTTCTGGACGAATGCGACACTGTCCTCCGCCGATGTGAGCCGTTCGAGACGGCGGTTGAAGGAATAATCCTGGTAGGAAGGCCAAAGGGACCACAAGGCGAGCGCTGTCAACGCAACGATAAGAAAGCCTTTGAAGCGGTAATTATGTTTCATTACATGCGGATGTATTACTGTCAAACAAGAAAGGACCCCCCGTGGAGATCGCGGATGCCGTCTTCCGTGCCGGGACCCGCCCGGTTTCGCTGGTGCTCACGGTCCAGCCAATATATAAAACGGGGTTATGATTAACAATCAGTGCGGGATAGCGTGGACCACCGTTGCTGGCAACGGCCGCATGAAGCGTCTGACGAGGGCATAGCGGTTTCTGAGGCGATAAAAAAGCCCGGCATCCCTGCCGGGCTCCGCAGATGAAGCAGGGGTCGTTATCCCCAGATATCCTGGGTTATGTTGTTATACCAGCCCCGGGCATAGGTCGCTTCTTCGGTAAGCTGGTCGTCGTCAGCATCCATCGGCGTAAGGCCTCCGGCGCCTTCGATACCGACAATACCGTCGCTCGTCAGCTTGTAAACGGCAGCGACCGAAATCCCGTAACCTGGACCGACAAGGCTGTAACAGGTGTTGACCAGCGAAGGCGGCGCGGGAACCTTGCCCTGCATCAATCGAATGACGCCTGCTGCCGTGACCTTGCCCTGGCTGCTTGCCGCGAAACCGGATTTCGGCATCTTGCCCGCGATGCAGGCATCGCCGATAACGTGAATGCCTGGGTGAATCGTTGACTCGAAGGTGATCGGGGTTATCGGACACCATCCGCTCGCATCGACCAGTCCTGCGTTAAAAGCTATTTTACCTGCCTGCTGGGGAGGAATGACATTGATGACGCCACCTTTTTCCGGACCAAACTCGGTTTCGACGGTCATCGCTGCGGAATCTACAGAAAGGACCTTCCCACCCATCGACGCCGCGCGCCACTCGATGACGTCTCCATAAAGCTTTTCCCAGCCCTTGGTGAAGAGTCCTTGCTTGGAGAACTTTTCCTTTGCATCGAGGATGATGACTTTCGAGCCGGGCTTGTTTTTCTTCAGGTAGTTCGCCACGAGACTCGCCCGCTCGTAGGGCCCCGGAGGGCAGCGGAACGGATTGTCCGGCGGACAGATCAGCACGTTCTCGCCGGCCTTAAGTTCACTGAGCTGTCTTGTTATCAACTCTGTCTGCGGTCCCGCCTTGTATGCGTGCGGCATCTGGCTGTTGGCCACCTCCTCGCTGTAACCTTCGATCGCATCGTAGTTAAAGTCGATCCCCGGCGAAACTATCAGACGATCGTAGTTAAGGGTCTTGCCGCCCTTGAGCTTTACCGTATTTTTCGCCGCGTCTATTTCTGTCGCGGTATCGTGAATGACCTCGACCTGGAATTTGTTTTTCAGAACGTCGAAGGTCTGGGCGATATCCTTCATCTCTTTCAAGCCTCCCATCACCCAGTTGCTGAAGGGACAGGTGTAAAAAGTACTGGCAGGCTCGACGAGCGTCACGGCAATCGAGGGATCGAGCTTTCTGATATATTTAGCCGCCGAGGCGCCGCCGAAACCTCCGCCTATAACGACGACCCGTTTCTGCTGGGCAAAAAGGGGAGTCACGCCGCCAAAGGCTCCCAGGGCTGAGCCGGCCGCACCGGCCGCGAAGAGCTTACCGAATTCCCTGCGTGTTAATTTCTGGCCCATGTTTCTCCTCCTCCTTAATTTGATGTGGTTTGCTGACAGACCCAGCCGAAGTAATCGGCGATAAGCTTGATCTCTTCATCCGAGTAGCCCTTGGCGTGGCGAGCCATGACGGTGGAATAGCGCTTGTCGGTCTTGAAATCGAGCAGCGCATTCTCGAGATACGTGGCGGATTTGCCGTGGAACCCGGGAATGATTCCCACGCTCTTGCCATCCTCGCCGTGACAGGACGCGCAGGAAAGCGCAAGGATCTGCCCTCTCGGGTCGAATTCCTCCTCCCCCGAAGCCTGCTGCGCCGTTTCTGTTTTTTCGGCCGTCTGAGTGTTGCATCCGGAGAGCGCGGCAGCAGAAATAAGGCCCGCTGCAAGCCACGAAGTCAGCTTTCTGGACATGGTCTGTCCTCCTTGTTGGTTGATTGACGAAGTAATGCTAATATCACTTGACGACGGTTTCGGTCGCCTACGTCTCAAGCTTGACGATTCTTAGCCTCATGACATAAACTTCTCTAGGGTTAGCAGGCCTGTGCGGAAACCTCGCAGTTCGCGGTCGCCCGGTAATACGTTTGTCCCGATTTTATAACAGCATGCACGGGTGAACTTTCACGCATCTTGATCCGCATGCTGAAATATGGCAGCATGGCCGCGCCGGGAGTGAGTTTGTATACGAGAGGGGTATAGTTTTTTTCGACGAAGAGGTAGATTTCGTCGGCCTTCACGGTTGCGGAGACCTCGACCGGAACCGCCGCGCTGTCGGTCGCAACGGCAGGAATCTTGAGTTTCACCTTTTCACTTACCGGCACGGAGGCCGTCCCGAGATTGCTTATCATCGCTTTCTGGAACCCTTCGCTTGCGAACCGGTTCTTTTCCCATGCCGCCAGCAGTTCGAAAGGAAAAAGCGCCGCTGCAGCGCCGAGGATTCCCGTATATTTTAAAAATGATCTTCTTTTCATATAACGGCGATTTGGTATCTGTTACGGCATGCGTCGCCATCGTGAAGCGGCGCCATAATAGGACAAGGCAACACTTACGGGCGACATATATAACTATATGATTATATAAATTTTTATCCGGTCTCGCAAATAATTAATTCCCGCTCGCCCTGACCCTCCCGGAGCGCTCTTTTCCGCATTCTTTGTATCTTCCAGTCCCTGTCGCCTTTTCTTGAAATTATTTCACGGTCGCAACACGGCGGGCGAAGGCGCACGCGCCACAGCAACAGGCGGCATAATTATATATAAAATAATAACTTAACAATCATAAGGCGCGCCCATTCATCACGTTTCACGTGAAACATTCACCGAAATGAAAGGTTACGATATCATAATCGCCGGAGCAGGCCATGCGGGATGCGAAGCGGCCCTGGCGGCGGCGCGCATGGGCATGGCCTGCCTTCTTGTCACCACGGACCTCATGGCGATAGCCAGGATGTCATGCAATCCCGCCATCGGCGGGGTTGCCAAAGGGCAGATGACGCGCGAAATAGACGCGCTCGGCGGCGAAATGGCAAAAGCCATCGACACAACCGGCATACAGTTCAGGATGCTCAACAGAAGCAAAGGGCCGGCGATGCACTCTCCAAGGGCACAGGCCGACCGGATGCTCTACACGACATATATGAAGAAGGTGATAGAGGCCGAGCCCAACATCCATCTTCTTCAGGACAGCGTAACGGGAGTTGTAACGAGCGGGGGCATCTGCGTCGGGGCAACGGTCAGTTCAGGACGGGAGATACGAGGCCGGGCGGTCGTGCTTGCCTGCGGCACGTTTCTGAACGGACTTATCCATGTAGGGTTGAAGCATTATCCTGGGGGCAGAACCATTGCCGAACCTCCTGTCGCGGACCTTACCGACAACCTCGCCTCACTCGGCTTCAGGCACGGAAGGCTGAAAACCGGAACACCACCGAGAATCGATCGGAGAACCGTCGACTACGGCAAGGTGAGGCCCCAGCCTGGTGACGAAGCCCCCGGCCCCTTTTCCTTTTCGACAACGGATCTTTCAGAAAAGCGACAGATAGAGTGCTATCTCACAGAAACAACTGAAGAGACGCATCGCATCCTTCAGAGTGGCTTCGAACGCTCGCCGTTGTTTACCGGCAAGGTGCAGGGTGTCGGACCAAGGTACTGTCCATCCATCGAGGACAAGATTCACCGGTTCCGCGAAAAGAGTAGCCATCATATTTTCCTGGAACCCGAAGGATTCGACACGAACGAGATGTATGTCAACGGCTTCTCCACCTCGCTTCCTGAGGACATCCAGGTCAGGGGCCTTCGCACGATCCCCGGCCTGGAAGAGGTAGTCATGATACGCCCGGGATATGCAATTGAATACGACTACTTCTATCCATACCAACTGAAAAATACACTTGAAACGAAGATCGTCGAAAACCTCTATTTCGCAGGGCAGATCAACGGCACGTCCGGTTACGAGGAAGCCGCGGCACAAGGCCTCATGGCGGGGATAAACGCGGCCCTGAAGCTTCAGGGCCGCGATGCTCTCGTGCTCGGCAGGGGAGAAGCATACATAGGCGTACTTATCGACGACCTCATCACAAAAGAGGCAAACGAACCCTACAGAATGTTTACCTCGTCAGCCGAACACAGGATCATTCTTCGCCAGGACAACGCTGACAGGAGGCTGATGCGACACGGCCATGAAGCGGGATTGATACCGGAAGGACTCTTCACCGCACTGCGGGAAAAAGAGCGGCGTATCGGAAAACTGATGGCTCTCATAGAACAGACGAAAGTTTCCGCGGAAGAAGCGAATCCTCTCCTTAAGAGCGTTGGCTACCCTCCACTTGAGGGAAGCGTAAAAATAGGCGCGCTTTTGAAACGTCCGAAGGTAACGCTCGCCGCAATACTGAAGGCGAGCGAGCAAGCGGCGTCAAGGATTAATGGCATAAGCAGTGACAACCGCATTCTGGAACAGGTCGAGATTGACTGTAAATATGAAGGCTACATTAAACGTGAGCGCATGACGGCCGAGCGAATCGAGCGCCTCGAATCTCACAGGATTCCGGAATCATTCGATTACGAGAAAGTAAGGGGCCTGTCAAACGAAGGAAGGGAAAAGCTTTCAAGGATTCAACCATCAACAATAGGACAGGCGTCGAGAATTCTTGGCGTCACTCCAGCGGATATTTCCGTATTGATGGTTAAAATAGGACGTTAGATGATCGAACCTGCATGTTTCACGTGAAACATGCAGGTTGATTCCACATGCCGCCAACAGAAGATAGAGTTTATCATGAGTGATACGCGTCAGGATCATATCACACTGAACCCACTTCTTTTCGGAAAAGACGGTGAAGAACATCTCGTTGGAATTCACCAGATACCGGAAAACAGGGTGCGTCTGTACACAAGAGAAGGTGCGACCGTTACCAGCCGTGACGAAGACTATTACCCCTATTTTTTTCTGTCGGATAAAGCTCTCCTCGACGGATTCGAGCCTGAAGGAGACGAAAAGTACTGGCTCATCAAGCTCCAGGGTAAAAATTACTACAGGTTTCTTGCAATTTTCAGGAGCATGCGGAACTGCCGTAACGCTCATAACCATATAAGTTCAGGAGCGAAAACCGGAGACGAAGATGAAAGCGGTGAGCAATTCAGCAATCTTTTTTACAACAGGGGTGACGCGGTTACGCAATACCTCCTGCAAACCGGCAAAACCCTCTTCAAGGGAATGGTTTTCGAGGATCTTTACCGGATACAGCTCGATATAGAGACCTATTACAAACCGGAAAAGGGAACAGCAAAAAAAGTGTCCATCGGACAGGACCCGATCATCATCGTGTCTCTTTGCGACAACCGGGGATGGGAGCATGTCATACACACGAAGGAGAAGAGCGAAAAGGAACTCCTGCAGGAACTGGTCAGAATCATCCAACTCAAGGACCCGGATGTCATCGAAGGTCACAACATCTTCAGTTTTGACCTTCCCTATATTCAGAGGCGATGCGAACTGCACGGGGTGGAATTCCGTACAGGGCGTGACGGATCCATACCAAGAACGTATCCGGCGAGCATACGGTTTGCGGAACGCCTGATAGACTACCCGTTCTGCGACATAGCCGGAAGACATGTCGTAGACACCTATTTCCTCGTTCAGAATTACGATGTCGCCCGGCGCGCAATGCCCGGATACGGCCTGAAAGCCGCCGCGAAGTTTTTCGGTGTCAATGCGCCCGACAGAACCTATATCGATTACAGTGAAATGGCCGATGTATGGGACAGCAATCCCGAAAGGCTTCTGGCGTATGCGCTTGACGACGTGAGAGAAACGCGGGAAATCTCCGCCATGCTTTCCGGCAGCAATTTTCACATGACGAAAATGATGCCCTATACATACGCGCAGACGTCACGAATGGGACCAGCGGCCAAGATAGAGGCGCTCTTCGTCAGGGAATACCTAAAGGAAAAGCATTCTATACCGCGCCCTGAAGTAGGGCAACAGCATACGGGAGGGTTTACCGAGGTTTTCCTCAAAGGTATTCTCGGTCCTATCGTCTACGCTGACGTCGAATCGCTCTATCCATCGATCATGCTTTCCTACGACATCTGCCCGAAAAGTGACGAACGCAAAATCTTTCCTCGGATATTGACCGAACTGAAAGACCTTCGCTTTTCAACGAAAAACAAGGCGAAAGAAGAAAGAAAAAGCGGCAACAACATCGTTGCCGACAACTACGAGGCCATGCAGTCATCGTTCAAGATTCTCATAAACGCCATGTACGGCTACCTCGGATTCGGTAGCGGGATCTTCAACGACTACGAGGAAGCCGACCGCGTCACCACGACAGGCCAGGAAATTGCGCGGAAAATGATCAGGGAATTCGAATCGAGAGGAAGCAGGGTTATCGAAGTCGACACAGACGGTATCCTGTTCGTCCCGCCGGCTGGAGTAACGACTGAGGAACAGGAAATCAGGCTCGTCGAAGAGGTTTCAGCCGTAATGCCGAAAGGAATAACCATCGGTTACGACGGAAGATTCAAAAAAATGATCTCTTATCTGAAAAAGAACTACGCATTGCTGGATTACAATGGAAGCATGAAACTCAAGGGCTCTTCACTTATCAGTCGAAGCGCCGAGAAATTCGGCAGGGAGTTTATCAGAAGAGGCTTTGAAAGGCTGCTCGAGGAAGATGTACAGGGACTGCACGACCTCTACGTGGAAAACCGCGAACGAATCATGAAGCACGACTGGTCCGTAGAGGATTTCTCCAGGGTCGAAACCCTGAAAAGCACCCTGGATCAATACCTTGCCTCGGTCAATAACGACAAACGTCCCCGATCGATAACCTATGAACTCGCCCTTCGGCGGAATCTCACGGTCAACAAGGGCGACAGGATAATCTACTATGTATCGGGGAGCGGACTCCAGAGCAGCCATTATGAAAAAGGAAAACTTGCGGACGAGTGGGAAAGCTCCAGACCCGACGAAAACACCCAGTTCTACCTGAAACGGCTCAACGAATTCACCCAGAAATTTCTTCCCTTCTTCAAGCCCCAGGATTTCAGTTCGATCTTTTCAGCAGATACGCTGTTCGGCTTCTCTCCCGATGGTATAGCACTGATCAAGGAGATAAGAAACAAGGAGACAGACTCCTTCAGTGAAGAAGATATCCCTTTTTAAAAAAAAGAGTTATAGGAAATTTCCGCCTATCGTTCTCACAATGTGGCGGGAAAGGTGCCTACTCTAAACAGGAATAATTCCTGTTTTTTTGTACCTTTAGCAAGGAACTTTCAAAGTTCATGGCACGTATGTTCTTGAAACAATACTGTACGTTTCTTGAAATCCCTTAACCATTGACTTTCCACACCATGATAGATAACAAGGTACTTCCGGTAACTGACGACGTCAGCTGGATAGGCATTCTCGATCCCGGCCTCGTCACGTTCGATATCGTTATGGAAACCAAGTACGGCACGACGTACAACTCCTACTTCATAAACGCGGATAAAAAGGCCGTGATCGAAACCTCGAAAGAGAAATTCTGGCCAATATATCTTGAAAAAATAAAACAAGTTACCGATCCCGCTGAAATCGAATACATTATTGTCGACCATACGGAGCCCGATCATTCGGGCAACGTAAAGAACCTGCTTCAGGTCGCCCCGAACGCTACGGTCGTCGGCAGCGCAAACGCAATCAAGTTCCTCAGGGACCTAATAGGCGAAGATTTCAGGTCCATGACCGTCAAGGACGGCGACACGCTCGACCTCGGCAACAAGACCCTGCGTTTCGTCAACGCGCTCAACCTGCACTGGCCGGACGCTATCTATACCTGGCTCGAAGAGGACCGCGTGCTTTTCACCTGCGATTCCTTCGGCT
>RRYU01008244.1_pt1 | contig 12394 bp, 15 predicted proteins | sample 2162651 | NCBI WGS metagenome assembly RRYU01 (sample SAMN10267283, study PRJNA491782) | microbial mat metagenome | isolation source: biomat in the production well | place: Japan: Minami-Kanto gas field, natural gas well KTG3 | collected 2017-06 | reverse complement strand
AAACTGGAGTTGTGGCAAAACGATGCGCTTCAGATAATCGATGAAGCCCAGTCAGCCTTCGAAAGCGGCCTGACGAAAGGCCAGCACGCACTCGATGTTTTTGTGGAAAATCCTGCCGCGGTGGCCGACGATGCTTATGAATCGATTGTTATTTCCTACCAGCAAGCCGAGGCCGCTTCACTGGAGTTATTGGCTGAAATTGAACAACAAATAACTGCTTTCATCGAGTTTTTGGCCAACCAGCCGCTGGAAACGTTGGAATCGGTCTATCTGGAAACCATTAACGCCCTGTTAAATGCCTATTTCGAGGTGGTTTCCACATTGATACAAACGCTTTAACAAAATTCTGATTAAATCAGAAGTTACCTGACACAGGGAGGAGTCTGCATTTTCAATCGCCACAAGTGATTGAAAAGTATAGAAAAGAAAAGCCGCATTTGTTCTTTTCATGCTTCTGATGAGCCTCGGACGGACTTATTCAGAGCCATCCTAATTAACTCTGCGCAGCCAACAGACTGATTTTGGCTGCATGGCTTATTGATAAGTCACGCCCTTGTGTTTCAACCAGCCTGGTTCATGCTTGCCTTTGGGATCATGATGGGTCCAGTGAATAACGCCGCCTCGCGCATTCCATTCATACTCGCCATTGAATTCAATGGTATCGCCTGGCTTGAGTGAGTTCAACCGTTTGGCCAGGTCAATATTGTGGGCAACCAGCAAGGTTTGGCCGGATGTCAGTTCAATGATAAATCTTTGATGCCGGCTGCCTTCGTTATCGTCACTGAGAAGGCGGATTACCTCGCCCCGTCCTTGTACCTGAAAATTGTTGCGCCGTTCTGCTATGGCCCTGGCAAGTCCGGCCTCGGAATGATTCTGGTCATAACCCGACTCTTGCTTAGTCGGTATCAGCGCATTTCCCGTACCCCAGAAATATGCGCCGGCAATGATGATGATGCAGATAGCAAAAAGCTTTTTCATGTTCCGAATAGGGCCTGATGTTGGGGCAAGTATATAAATTGAAGCGCTGGCCTATGGCCTTCATTGATCCATGGCTGGCTTGAGTGCAAACCAGCCTGGAGAAAACTTGAAACCACTCGTGGAATATCGTCCTTGATGACAAACGGCATTGATGGTATCGCTTGTAAAATTCAGATATGAGGCGATGCCGAGCAATATTTTGAGGGGTTTCTGAGCAGAAAAATTTGGCTGAATGCTAACCGGAAAGTATTGTCGACTAACATTGGCCGCCCCGAACAGATGGCCGGGGCGGCTCTGATACAGTTAATTTGTAATTTGTGGTTGAATTTCCTCGCTGGCTATAAAGCGATAAATCACCGCGCCAAGCATACCGCCAACGATCGGTGCTACCCAGAAAAGCCAAAGTTGAGCAATGGCCCAATCGCCCACAAATACTGCAACGGCGGTACTTCTAGCCGGGTTCACAGAGGTATTTGTTACCGGGATGCTGATCAGATGAATCAGGGTCAGGCACAGGCCGATAGCAATAGGCGCCAAGCCTTGTGGCGCGCGCTTGTCAGTGGCTCCCAGAATAACAAACAGGAAAATCATGGTCATAACAACTTCAGTCAACAGAGCGGACAATAATCCATAGCCGCCCGGTGAATGAATGCCATAGCCATTTGAAGCAAAACCGGCGGACAGATCAAAGCCGGTTTTTCCGCTGGCAATAAGATAAAGGATACCACCCGCGACAATTCCACCTAACACCTGCGCGACAATGTAGGAGGGTAATTCTTTTGCCGGAAAGCGACCTCCGGCCCAAAGGCCAAGCGACACCGCAGGATTAAGATGACAGCCGGAAATGTGTCCGATGGCAAGGCCATGGTGAGTACGGTGAGACCAAACGCCAGGGAGACACCAAGCAGTCCTATGCCAACATCGGGAAACGCGGCAGCCAAAACGGCACTGCCACACCCGCCAAGAACCAGCCAGAACGTTCCGATAAACTCTGCGAAATATTTTTTCATCAATTTACCTCGGACTAAATATAATTATTATCAAGTTCACTGGCAGCAATGGCGTACACCCTAATTGCCGTCCAATACTGTGTTTTATGCGTAGTAACCTAGGAACCTGTCCGAGAATAGCGATCGTTACCAGGGCGAGACTGATTGGCCGCAGTAGATCAGTCTATTCTCGGACAGGCTCCCAGGTGTAGATCGGCGATCAACCAAGCCGGGTGAGCACTTCTCCTGTTTTTGCCTGACCAAAACATGCACATCATCCAGTGCATGCGGCAAATGATAACTCATGACTCAAACATAAATCAAAAATCCGGTCAAATCGATTTTCTGCGGCCAACAAGTGTCTGTGTTTTGGTCGAAAACTTGAAACGCAGGGATGTCTGGAAGTTTTTAGGCCAGTGGTTATTTTGGGCTCGAATAAAGCGTGGGGGGGCAAGGAAGTTAAATTTTCAAGCCTTTTGGTATTTAGCTATGTTGTCTGGCGAAGCGTTGGTAGGTTCTTCGTAATTGTTGGCATGGCTCTTGGGTGGCACAACCGAAAAAAATTGCGCCGACAAGAAAGAAACTCAGTCAATAAACTTATCTTTCTTCATTTGCTTTTCACTGAGATACTCTCTGGCAATCAAGGCGGCGATGATGATGCCGCCGCCGATCAGAACCATTGTCAGGGTAATTTTCCAATACATTTCCACCGACATGATATCGCCCCAAATCCTGGCGACAGTGAGCGCGGACCATGACACAACTAACAGTATTCCGGTGATCGCGGCAAGCTTCATTTTTCTCGCTCCATAATGACCAGATAAGCCTCGCGCTTCCATAGCAGCAGCATGCGCCGGATATCTTTTTCCATGGTAACCACGCGCCAACCTTGTTCAGCATTGGCGTTAATAAAGTCGGTGAATTTTACCGGATTGACTTTGGAGCTGCCGAGTAAAAGCGAGCCCAGCATGCCTTCCTGATAGATAATCACTTTGTATTCAACCATGTGCGTTTCCTGATGGTGAGTATTGGCAATCAATCCCGTTTTCTATTTACGCCGTTTCGGCATGAATTACCGTAGAGTTGGCTGGCGTATATAAACAGACGGCCGGTTCGGCTATTTGCGCGTCTGCGTGCGCCAGTATTCGACGATTTTAGCGACATCCAGGTCTTCCGGGCCTTCGCGCCAGCCGGTGTAATAATCAACGTCGTTACATTTTGGTGGCGGCTCGGGTATGTAAATCTGCACCCGGGTGGGCAGGGGCGCGGCTTCGCCCAGAACCAGCGCCTCGCCCCGACCCAGCGAGGTCAGAATATCGGTAAGATCGCCTTCGGCTTCCGGTACCAGGCCGCGCACATAAGCCTGATCATCGGGGTTGGTGGTGCGCAGACAGAAAAAAGAGCTGCATTGCGACAGCATGGTTTCCGACAACTCCGTTGGCCGTTGGCTGATGACGCCGATGGAAACACCGTATTTACGACCTTCCTTGGCGATTCGTTCCATCATTCGTTTGGTGCCCTCAAACTGACCGCCTTTTCCCCTGGGGATGTAGGCGTGCGCTTCCTCGCAAATCAAGGTGATCGGAAATTCCCGTCGTCTGGGATTCCAGTAATTGAATTCATAGGCCAATCGGCCGACTTGTGCTGAAACCGCCGGGCGAACGTCGGTAGGCACCGAGCTTAAGTCAACGACAGTGATTTTCGCCTTGCGATCCGGCAACAGCCCGATGAATTGTCGCAAAATATCGGTCATGCTGGCCGAGTTGGTGTGTTTTTTCGGCTTTAATAGAAAGTCATAGCGAACATCATTGAACCGGCTTTGCATTCTGATCAGAAATTCGTCGAACTGGCCGAACAAAGCGCCTTTGGTCTTGCCGAAATCCTTGCGTTCTTCGTTGGCGGCCTTGAATTGGGCATACATTTCCACCAAAGAGAAATAAATCGGCGTGTCGATGGAAACCGAAGGCATGCCGATGGCCTTGCCTTCCTTGCGTTTGAGTTGCTGCAACACTTCGCGCATGAATGCCATTTGTATCGACGAGCCGGCTTCGCCGCGGTCGATGAACAGATCCACCAGTTCCGCGTAAGTCATCATCCAGTAAGGCATTTCCATTTCCACGGCATTGACATAATTGACTAGGTCTTCGGAAAACGCGGAATTGAGCTTACCTTGCTCGTCTTGCCAGCAATATTCGCCGTGCAGATCCAGCATGATCATATGGGCGTTAGGCATAGCCTTGATGGTATGCTGGATCAAGCTGGTGACGGTCCAGGATTTACCGGAGCCGGATTGGCCGATAATGGCGAAATGGCGGCCGTACAAGGCACGTGGATCCAGGCTCAAGTGATAGTCACTGTGCGCCGCCAGACGGCCGATGAAAAAGTTATAATCGCGAAATTTGGAAAAAATGGCGTTGATTTCACTGAGGCCGACGGCATAAACTTTCGCGCCCGGCGTTGGGTAATGGCGAACGCCGCGAATAAAATTGCCTTCCGAATCCAGTTCGCCGACCGGAATCAGTGACATGTACCGGTCGCTGTGACGCCTGCCCTGAGTGTCGTAACGATCCTTTTCCCACATCTTGAATACCAGGGCCAGGGCCTGAATTGATGCCTGACGGATGACCACATAAGAGCCTATTTGTCCGGCCAGCATTTCCTCGTCGCCGATTTTTATCAGCGGCAAATCGGTGGTGTAATCCAGATTCAGGCGGGCATCCATGCCATCGCCGCGGACTTCGGAAATGGTTGCGATGAGATTTACGGCAGTATCGGTCATGGTGATTGCGGCGTGGCAGTTTTGAATGGTAAAAGCTTAGTACAAAACCGACCAACACGCAGCCGAACACCGCTTGCTTAAGGGCTGTCGGCAAACAGCTGGCCCAGTGCCTGCATGTTTTTACTCTGGCTTTCGATCAGCTTTTGTTGCTGTTGTTGAATGAACAGCGCGGCTATGTTCTGTTCATCGGCGATGGCCAGCCCTTGTTCCACGCCCAGGCATAGCAAGGCGGTAGACCAGGCATCGGCCCGCACCGGGTCGGCATCGATTACCGTGACCAGCACGGTGTCATGGCTGACCGGCCGCCCGCTGCGGGCATCCAGGATATGACTGTAGCGCTGGCCGTCACGGTCAAAAAAATGCCGGTAAGTGCCGGAAGTCATCACCGCCAACGGTTGATCTTTGGGCATGGTCAGGATTTTGTGCAGTTTTTGCTCGTCCGGAAGTGGCCGTTCGATGGCGATGCGCCAGGCCTGACCATCCGGCTTGATACCGCGAGTTACCAATTCACCGCCGATTTCGACCAGATAGTTTTCCAGCCCGAAGCTTTCCAGAACCTCGGCGATTAGCGCCACGCTGTAACCTTGGGCGATGGAGGAAACATCGACATGCACATTGCCTTGGGTTTTTTGCAAAGTATCGTCGCCGGTGATCACCAGTTTAGCCATGCCGACGCGGGTCAGTGCTTGGGCAATAGCTGACTGATCGGGTACGTTCAGTTGGTCGTCGCCGAACCCCCATAATTGAAACAGCGGCTTGAACGTAAGATCATAACAGCCTTGGCTGGCGGTGGCGGTTTTCTGCGCTTGTTGGATCAACTGGATCAGCGTTGCGCCGACGGTTTGCGGTTCGGTGCTGGTGTTTTGGTTGAACTGTTCAATGTCCGAATCCGGTCGGTAATTGGATAAAGCCCGGTCGATTTCGGCAAAAGTTGTCACCACGTGCTGTTGCAATGCGGCCGAGTCCACCGGTTCCGCCGACCAGTAACTGATGTGGTAGCTGGTGCCCTGGGCGTAGCCTTGAAATTTTTCCACAACCGGTTGGCTGCAACCGGTGATCAATAACATCAGGGTCAGGCAAAGCGGGCGGAACATTGTTCAAACTCCTCTGGCGTCGATAATCAGAAAAGCGGTGTAGCTGATAAAGGTACTCAACAACAGCCCGCCTTCCCAGCGTTCGATCAAGCCTTCCGTCTTGCGGGCGTAACCGAAAACAAACACCGAAAAAGTCAGCACTGCCATCACCGGCCAATCCCGAAACAAGGCTTCCGGCGGTACCGGGATGGGCTCAATCACCCCGGCCAGACCGATCACCGCCGTGCTGTTGAACAGATTGGAGCCGATCACATTGCCGACCGCGATATCGTTTTCGCCTTTGCGGGTGGCGGCAATGGATGCGGCCAGTTCGGGCAGGGAGGTGCCGACAGCGACCACAGTCAGGCCAATAATCAGATCGCTGACACCAAGGCTTTGCGCGATAGTGACTGCGCCCCAGACCAACAACCGGGAGCTGCCGATCAGCAGCAGCAGGCCGGCAATCAGCCACAAGGTCGCGCGTTTCGGTGCCATGTGGATTGACGCCAATTCCTCGGTGAGCTCCTGATTCAGGCTGTCGGCATGGGTTTTGCGGCTTTGCAAAATGCTCCAGCCGATCACACCCGAAAATACCGCCAACAGGCCGAAGGCATCTACCCGGGAAATTTCGCCATCGTATATTTGCCAGAGTACCAGGACAGTGATCACGGTCAGAATCGGCAGTTCCCGCCGAATCACCTGCGAATGCACCGGTACCGGATTAAGCACCGCGATAAAACCCAGAATCAGGGCGATATTGGCGATATTCGAGCCAAAAGCATTGCCCAAGGCCAGGGCAGGGCGGCCATCCAGGGCGGAGATGGCCGAAACCGCCAATTCCGGAGCGGACGTGCCAAAGCCAAGAATCACCATGCCGATCAGCAGCGGGGAAATATTAAAATGCCGGGCCAGGGCGGCGGCGGCTTCGACAAAGCGGTCGGCGCTGAACACCAGGATAACCAAGCCGGCGATAATGGCGGCGAAAGCAGGCAGCATAACTCTCCAAAATTAACGGAAAAAACAGCGCTATTATAACGTGAAAGTGGACGGTGGCTCAGGCAGGTTCCAGTTCTTTTCGGCGAACCCAGTCGGTGAGTAAGGCAAAACCCGTGGCCAGTAACGTGGGGCCAAGAAACAAGCCAATGAAACCGAACGCCAGCAGACCGCCGAAGATGCCGAACATGATCAGAATGAATGGCAGTTCGATTTCCCGACTGATCAAGATGGGTCGTAGCCAGTTGTCGATGGTGCCGACCAAGGCAACAAACCAAATGGCGATGAACAGCGCCCAGCCGGTTTCGCCGATGGCCAGAAACCAAAGCGAAACCGGTATCCAAAGCAGATTCATCGCCGAAGGGATAATGGTCAGAAAAAAAGCGATCACGCCCAGAATGAACGGATAAGGCACATCGGCAATCACCAGCCCCAGAATCGACACCATAGCTTGAATCAGCGCGGTGCCTAAAATGCCATAAACCACCGCTTTCAGACTTGAATTGACCACGCCCAGAATGCGCTGGGTTTGCTCACCGGCCAGCTTTTCCATGATCAGGACAAAATGCCGGTAAATATTTTCACCATCCCGAAAGAAGAAAAACAGAACCACGATACTCAGTCCGACATGCAACACTTCGGTCATCAGTGATAAACCCTGCTCCAGCGCCCAGCGGCTGCTGGCCAGTGCATATTGACGAATCAGGATGAATACCCGTGATGAATCTTCGGTCAAAGCCAGCCAGCCTGCCGTCAGCTCATCGCCTAGATAAGGCACTTTGGCCAGCCAGGCCGGCGCCGGCGGTAAAGCTTGTTGGGATTGCAGCCAGCGCAGGATGTTTTTAATGTCGTCAGTCAAAGTCCAGGCAGCGGCAATGAATGGCGTTAACAGCACAATGCTGATGGGAATCACCATCACCAATGCCGCCCAGGTCGGCCTGACGCCGCTTTTCCTTAATTTCAGATACAGCGGCGAACTGACCGAGGCCAGAATCCCCGCCCAGATCAGATCAAACAGAAACGGCGCCAAAATCTGATAGCAAGCCAACAGTAGCAAAAAAAGCGCGCTCAGGCTGGCGTAGCGTTCGTACCGGGTCAGGGCGTTGGCCATGGTTGCTTGGAGGGACTATGAAGTAAGCAGGTTATTATAGCGTGATCGCGTTTTGTAAACTCGCATTGAAACGTTACCCATTGCCGGTTAACTGTTTTAAACGATAGTGAGCCGGTTAAGTCGGATGGCTAACCGGCCTTCAATCCAGACATGGCGGTCGCTGATGACTTGGCAAGCAAAATCAAGCCCGGCGTCATGGAGTTGTTGTTCGATCTCAGTCACGGTGAATGCCGCTCTCAGGGAGTGATAGAAATCCCGTTTTAATATATCTGGGGCGTCATAGGCGTATTGGGCAACCAGTTGCCGAGCGCGTTCCGGCGATTCCGGACGCAGTAAATCCATAACCGCAACCACCGCGCCCGGGCGTCCGTGGCGTTTAATAACCTGCCATAACACTTGAGGCCGGGGCAGGTGATGCAGCAGGCTGTTGCTGATCAGGGTGGCGTAATGATGCGTGGGCAAGGGTAAATCCGGCAGTTTGGCGGCGATTAACTCAAGCCGGTTGGCCAGTTCGGGCGGAGTGGTTTTTTGCGCTTGGGCCAGCATCGGCACCGAGCCGTCCACGGCATCCAGCTGTACTTCCGGAAATGCGCTCAGGAACCGGTGGCTGATATCGCAAGGCCCGCAGCCCAAGTCCAGCGCCGGGCTGTCGGCAACGCCGAACCGGTGTTTAAAGCGCTGGATAAAACCTTGATGCGCGTCGGAAAAATCGGCGTCGGCGTAGGCTATGACCTGCGCCGGGTCAAGCATCAATTCAGGTTCTAATTGTCTTTCCATGGCCATTTACCAGCTGAACAAAATGTAGCGGCGATAGGGCGAGTCTTTTTTCCAGGTAAACGATTCGCTGTAATAGTGCATCAACGCCAGATAACCTACCAGGCCCAGACTTGCCGCTCTGGGCACGGGGTTGTCGAACATGATTTGCGTAAGCGGGGCCAGCCAGGCGTCGGCGTAATTTTGCAGGATCAGCGCGAAAGCGATAGACAGAGCCGGTAACACGGCCAGCGTTGGGATTTTCAGACGCTGAGCGATTCGGTACAGTCCGTTTGCCGGGCGCCGATGATGACGGTTGTAGTCGTGGCACAGGTAAAAATAATAAGCGGTCAGGTCATGGATCAGACGCGGCGCCAGAATCGCCAAAACATAATAACTTTCGCTGTAAAACCAGAAGCTGCTGACAATCATCACCGGATTAACCCAGAGAAAGCCGGCCGCCAGCGGCTCGCGGATGTCTTTTTGGCAAAACCCGGTGATCACGATCAACGCCAGGCATAAGCCGGAGAGGGTGATCTTAAACGCCGAAAGCTGGTCGGGGTTAAGTCTGTAGTCGGCAAAAATCCCCAGATAGATCAGAAGGCCGGTCAGCGCGCTGATCGCCAGCAAGCTGTTGAATTGGCCTTCAGATAAACGACAAACGCCCCGGGCAATGCCGTATTGTTGTTTCAACACATGAAACACCGTCCAGGCGGCGACTATTCCATACAAAACCCAGTACGGCAAAAACACCGAACCCAGGCCGAACACCAGCGCCAGCGCTAGGGTCATCAGTAGCAATCGTGTTTTATAAAGCTGCCGATAGTCAGGGTTGCCGAACAGAATGATGGTGCTGGCAATGATATGCGGGGTGCCGAAAATGATTTGCAGCACGAAAAAATACCCCGGACTGTGCGGCAGAGTGCGGTTGAGTTCGCCGTTAAACCAACCAAGATCAAGGCCGTAGAGCAGCCAGCATAACGGCACAATCAAATAAAGTGCGAGAATGCCTTTGAACGATACGCTTAAGTTTGGCACGGGGCCGGGTTGGGTTGCGGACATAACGGTTCTTTAAGACGGTAGCGACTTTGCGGCAGGGTTAAAGGTCGGTATAGTTAGCCAAAACTTCGGACAATAAACAAATGAATTTTCAACTCCATCCGCAGCTGGTCAGCGATTGCGCGCTGGTTACCGAATTAGCCTTGTGTACGTTGCTGCTGATGAATGAGCGGCGTTACCCCTGGTTTATACTGGTGCCGCGTGTTGCCGGAATGACTGAACTTTATCAGCTTGAACAGGACCGGCGTGAACAATTTCTGGCCGAATCCTGCTGGCTGGCCGAGCGCCTGAACAGTATTTACCGGCCGGACAAGCTGAATATCGCCAGCATCGGCAACCAGGTTGCCCAGCTGCATGTACATCATATCGTGCGCTATCGCAGCGATCCGGTCTGGCCGGGTACAGTTTGGTGCGATCCCTCGCGCGAAGTTTTCAGCCGGCAGCAGCTGGCTGACAAGGCAGCCGAACTCAGGCAGGCGCTGGCGCTTTAGCCGATTCAGTTAATCAGAAATTCGGCGAAAAACACATCACGAAAGCCATCGCTGTTTTCATAATGATCCAGGGTTTTACGAAGGGTGGCGGCGGTTTCCTCGCGCAAGGCTTCGCGTTGCTCCATGGTGGCCAGGTCTTCCGCTTTACGGCCAGAGTAAAGCATAATCAGGGCGTGTCGCAATGCCGGCATGTGTTTTTTCACTTTTTTGATATGCGTTTCGCCTTCAACCTGTAATTGCACATCGATCATCAGATATTTTTTCCGTCCATCGAGATTGATGGTGAACTTGGGATCCATGGCGATGTATTCCAAAACCGGTGTGGCCGGTTCGGTGTCTTCAGCCCAGCTCGGGGCTATGAATAAAAGGCTCAACAAAAACAAGCTTACGCGCACAAGTCACCTCTCATATAATGATGCGGGTTGGTCGGATGGCTGTCGAGCATCCGAATTTTTTAGAGTTAAAGTCTTATTTTAGTCGCCAGGACAGGTGCTGTGAACGAAAATACCTTGCAAACTCCGGATCTGGGGCCGGTAATGATCGATTTCAAAGGCTGTTTTCCGGATTCGGAAGAGCTGGAGAAAATCGCCCATCCCAATGTCGGCGGGGTGATTTTGTTCGCCCGTAACTTCGATTCGCCCGAACAAACCACCGAAGCCATCGCCCGGCTGCGCCGGGCGCGTCAGCGGCCATTGTTGGTAACGGTAGATCAGGAAGGCGGCCGGGTGCAGCGCTTCCAGAACGGCTTTACCCGCTTGCCGCCGGCCTGCCGTTATCCCGATGATCTGGCGCTGATTCGCGATGCTGGTTGGCTGATGGCGGCGGAACTGCGTTGTGTCGGTATTGATTTCAGTTTCGCGCCGGTTCTGGATGTCGATAGCGGGGTCAGCGAAATTATCGGCAACCGGGCATTTGCCAATCAAGCCGAACAGTGTGCCGATCGGGCCCTGGCGTTTTACCGAGGGCTCAGACAGGCAGGCATGGCCGGCGTGGGCAAGCATTTTCCCGGGCACGGCGGGGTAGCCGCCGATTCGCACCTGACCCTGCCGGTGGATGCCCGTAGCCTGGCGAAACTGGAGGCGCGTGATTTTTTGCCGTTTCAGGTGTTGATCGAACACGGCCTGGAAGGTGTCATGCCTGCGCATGTGGTTTATCCGGACATCGATGACCTACCGGCGGGGTTTTCCGAGCGCTGGCTGAAAGATATTTTGCGTAACCGGCTGAAATTCAAAGGCGCGATATTCAGTGACGATTTGAGCATGGCCGGCGCGGAAGTGGCGGGCGATTACCTGGCAAGAGCCGAGGCCGCACTGGCCGCAGGCTGCGATATGGTGCTGGTGCTTAATGCCCCGGACGCAGCCGGCCGGGTGCTTGACGGTCTGCCGATCAAACCCGAACCCAAGCGTGAACACCGGTTAGTGGCGCTGGCTGGCAAAAGTTCGATCGATTGGTCGGAACTAAGTGAAAATCCACGCTGGCAAGGTACCCGCCAACAACTTATGGAATTATGTTGATGAGTTTACTCGAAGAAGTCGAACAGGTCAGAATCGCCGCCGAGTGTATACACGGCCAGGTTCAAGTCGAGCATGCGCTGGATGTCATGGCCGAGGCGATCAATGAACAATTGTCCGACGCCAATCCGTTGGTGTTATCAGTGTTGAATGGCGGCATGATTGCCACCGGCCATTTGCTGACCCGGCTGACCATGCCGCTGACCCTGGATAGCGTAATGGTCAGTCGTTATCATAACCAGACTTCCGGCGTCGATGAGCTGACCTGGCGCGTTGAGCCGTCCATGCCCCTGGCTGGGCGCGTGGTGTTAGTGGTCGATGATATTCTCGACCACGGCCTGACCTTGCAAGCGGTGGTTGATTATTGTTTGCAGCAACAAGCCAAAGCCGTGTACAGCGCGGTACTGGTGGAAAAACGGCTGGCCAGGAGCAAGCCGATCCAGGCCGACTTTGTTGGTTTATACACCGATGACCGTTATCTGTTCGGTTATGGTCTGGATTACAAAGGCTATTTACGCAACATGCCGGGCATTTACGCTTGTTCGAGTAATTAAGAGACTTTTGATGACACGTTACGCTATTATCGGCGGTACCGGTTTTGCCGCCGGCGAATTGATCGAACATCCGCATCCGGTGGCGCTGGACACGCCATACGGT
>RRYU01022871.1_pt1 | contig 12399 bp, 6 predicted proteins | sample 2162651 | NCBI WGS metagenome assembly RRYU01 (sample SAMN10267283, study PRJNA491782) | microbial mat metagenome | isolation source: biomat in the production well | place: Japan: Minami-Kanto gas field, natural gas well KTG3 | collected 2017-06 | reverse complement strand
CGCATGGCAGGGGTCTGCGAGGCGATCCAGTGGCGGCGTGACCATGGCAGCCGGTTCTCGATCGTGGTGACGGCCGAGGGGGCTTTCCCTGCGGCCGGGAGGAAGGTGGTCCAGATTTCCGCCGCGGACAATCGCGGTGTCGAGCGGCTGGGCGGCATCGGCCACTATGTCGCCGCGGAGATTGCAAACTGCCTCGACCTCGAGACGCGCGTCGTGGTCCTCGGCCATTTGCAGCGCGGCGGCACGCCCTCGCCATTCGACCGGATTCTCGGTTCCCGGTTCGGGGTCAGGGCGGTTGACCTGGTCGCTGCGGAACACTATGGCCGGATGGTCGCCCTGCGGGGTCGATCGGTCATCGATGTTGAGATCAGCGCGGCGGTCAATGCGCTCAACCTGGTCGATCCCGATGGCGAACTGGTCACCGCTGCCGAGGCCTTGGGGATTGCCTTCGGCCGTTGATGGTCTTTTGCCGCGAGGAAATGTCGGACGCTATTTTGACACCGGACAGGCGGGGCAGGCCGGCTTGGCCTGAAGCGGCCTGTCTGGACAGGAGGCATGAGTGAAAGATGCGATTGTGAAGGAAGCTGCCGCGGAGCAATCCGCCGGGAACTCCGCAAAGCGAGGCGGCCGGGTGCTGGCGTATACGCTTTTTGGCATGGCCCTGGGAGTCATGGCGCCGCTCGGCTGGGTTTTTTTGCGGCTGCTTCTGTTCTGGCATTCCGGAGAAGGGCTCCTCGGTCAGATTGTCGATGACATAACCCGGACCCCTCAGCAGATTGCCCTCTATGCCTACATGTGTCTGGGCACGGCCGGGGTTCTCGGGTCTTTCGGGTTTTTCATCGGCCGCTCGACCCAGCAGATTCACGACCGGGCCCGCAAGCTGGATATCCTCAACCATGAGATCGATGAGCAGAAGGCCGAGTTCCAGCGGCGCTTCAGTGATCTGGACCACAGCATCAAGAATTTTCACATTATCAATACCGACCTGCAGAAAACCATTGATCGCAACGAAGTCGTCCAGTTGGCCGCCAGCGGCCTGCACGAGGTCATCGGCTTCGACCGGGTCAATATTCTGATGGTCGACGCCGATGGCCAGCAGATGACATTCGTGGTCAGCAAAGGTGTCAATCTCGAGGATACGGCGAAGAAAAGCACGCTTCCGCTTGATGAGCGGTCGGGCTGTCTGTATAAGGCCATGCGCGACCGGCAGGTGGTGTTTGTCGAAGATATCGGCAAAATGCCCGAAGACTATTATCTGAAGCCTCCTTACGATGCCATCCCCCAGCTGCGTTCGCGCAGTTTTATCCTCTGTCCGATCGTGGTCCGCGACCATGCTGTCGGCTTGCTGGCCGTCGACAACAAATACAAGCATCGCAAGCTCGATGATACCGATGTCGACACGGTCAAGCTGTTTGCCGACCAGGTCTCCGCCTCACTGACCAAGATCAACCTGCTGGAGATGATGGGAGGCCTGACCCGGCAGCTTGAACAGACGTTTACCGACTTTCTCAAGCACCGCGAAGAGCATGCCAACCTGATCCAGTCGCTGTTCGATGCGACCAGCGAGACGAGTGCCGCGACCGCCGACATTTCCGGCGGAGCCGGCGTCATCCAGGAATCGGTCGAATCGACCCTCTCCGCCGTCGGCCAGATCTCCGTATCGATCGATCAGGTTTCCAATAGCTTGAAATCGCTAAATGATTTTGTCGAAAAGTCGGTGGCTTCAATGACCGAAATTCATTACACGGTCAACGCGGTCGAAGAGAGCAGCGTGCGCTCGCATTCCATGTCCGAAACGGTCAAGGGCAAGGCCGAGCATGGCGTCAAGTCGGTCGAGCAGGTGCTTGCCGGGATGCAGGGCATTGGCGATTCGGTCGCCAAGGCTGAGGACATTATCGGCAAGCTGTCACACAAGGGCGACGATATCGGCAAGATCACTTCGGTGATTACCGATCTGACCCAGAAAACCAGCCTGTTGGCCTTGAATGCGGCGATCATCGCTTCTCAAGCAGGGGAGCACGGCCGCTCCTTTGCCGTCGTCGCTGACGAGATCAGGACCCTGGCTCACGAATCAGCGACCTCCACCGAAGAAATCAACGGCATTATCGAGGAGATCCAGGGCTTCACCAAGGCGACCGTCAATCATATCGGCAGTACGCGCAAACTGGTTGATGAAGGCATGTCCCAGGGGACGGAGATGGCACAGGCCTTGCGGCAGATTCTCGACAGCTCGGTGGATGCGATGCACATGGCCCATGAAATCCGCAAATCGAATCAGGAGATCTCCGGGGCCGTTGAGTCCGTGACCCGTTCGATCGAGGAACTGGGCGAGATGTCGGCGCAGGTGTCGAAGGCGTCCCGCGAGGAAGCGCTCGGCGCCAAGAGCATTGTGGCTGCGGTCGAACAGGTCAAGTCGATGACCGAAGACATGGTCCAGGCAACCGACCGGCAGGTGGCAAGCGCCCGGCAGATCGATACGGCTGTGGAGCGGGTGGCTGACCTGGCCAACCGCATTTTCGATGAAATGGACGAGCGCCGTGAAGGCAGTCGGCAGGTGATTGAAAACCTGCGGAGCGTGCGCCAGCGATGAAGGCCGGGGCTGCCGGGGGGCTGGCGCCAGCCCCCCGGCGGTCAACGCCGGTCTCGCCCCCCCCCTTGATCAATCCCCGTTTTCATCCTGCGGCGTGAGCCAGCTGTGGTCTGCATCGCGTAACGGCCGGATGGCCTGGGTCGGACAGAGTTCGCGGCCGGGGCAATCATGCCTGCGGCAGGGCTCCACGTGGATGGTGATGTCGGTGCCCTGGATCTGTTCTTCAATCTTTTTTTCGAGATGGTCGGTGATGCGGTGCGCCTCTTCCACCGAAAGATGCTTGCAGACGGTGAGATGAAAGTCGATCAGCTTCTGCGACCCGGCGCGGCGGGTGCGCAGGTTGTGGTAGCCGAACAGCTCATGTTTATGCTCATCAATCAGCGCTTCGATCCGGGTCTGGACGTCCGCCGGCAACTGTTCGTCGAGGACGTCGCCGAGGCCTTTGCGCAGCAGGCGGATCGCTTCAACGATAATGTAGATCGCCACCAGCAGCGACATGGCTGGATCGATCCAGGTCAGGCCGGTCCAGGTCAGGATGACCAGCCCGAGCATCAGCGCCAGGTTGGTGTAGACATCCATGGAGAAATGCAGCGCATCTGCAGCCAGGGCCGAAGAGTCGGTCTGCCGGGCCGCCCGCTTCAGGTGGCGGCTGACCAGCCATGAGGCGATCAGGCTGATCGCCATGACCGCGACCCCGCCCTGCGGCTGGCTGACCGGTATGCCCTGCGTGACCCGGCGCACCGCTTCGTAAATGATCCACAGCCCGGATGCCGTGATGACCAGCGCTTGAAACAGGGTTGCCAGAGTTTCAAACTTGCCGTGACCGTAGGGATGCTTTTCGTCGGCAGGTTGTTCCGCATGGTGGATAGCCGCGTAATTGACCCCGGACATGAGGATATCGAGCAGGGAATCGATCGCCGAGGACAGGACGGCCAGGCTGCCGGTCACCAGGCCGGCAACCAGCTTGAGCAGGGCCAGGCTGACGGCGGTGGCAATGGAGACCCTGGCGGCCTTTTTTTTAGGGGATGCAGTCATCGGAAGTCTGGGCGCCTGAAGCTCGTCACGCGCCTGCTGGCAAGGGCTCTTGTCCTTCCCGCCGGTTAAAGAGGGACCTCGTCTCGCCATGCCAGGTAGCCGTCACCTGCAAGCGCCCGGAAACTTTCGATGCGCTGTTGATACCAGGCGCGATCGGCGCAGGCCGCGGCGATACCGTCGGCCTGCTGCCGGCGGATCAGTGCCTGGTCGGCGAGGTAGGCGTAGAAAGCGGCAATGCCGGCGAGGATCCGGTCGAGATCGGTCATGTTGGGTTCAAGATTCCTGATCATGTACCAGTGTCCGGCAAACTGGCGGACCTGGTGCCCGGTGACCTGCAGCAGGTTCAGTCTGCGGTCGGCAATCACGAATTCCCGCAGGAAGTAATCCGCGCCGTGGCAGAGCCTGCCGATCTGTTCGGCGGTCGCTGCCTGTTGCGCTGTCAGCTCGGAGCAGAAAGTCCTGAGCATCGCGGCGCACAGCCGGTCGATGCGGATTTCATCAGCCAGGCTGGCGACCTCCAGGGTTTCGGGCCGCAGCGCAGGCCAGTCTACAATGGGCAGGGTTTCCTCGGTCATCTTTTTCAGGCCCCGGTTCAGGTTCGTTAACACGTTAAACATAGTCTACCGGCAGTCCGGATGCAACCGGCATCTGTCGTTTCAGGTTTACAGCCTGAACGGCAGTTTGCTAACATGCTCAGGGAAAACCTGGCTGAATGGAACGGTCCCGGAACCTTCTGCAGGGCCGTTTTTTTCGACTGCGGACTTGCCAGATCAGAGAAAAGTGCAGCCATGTCCAAAGCCACGCCAATGATGCGCCAGTATCTCGAGATCAAGTCGGATTATCCCGATGCCATCCTGTTCTTCCGGCTCGGCGACTTCTACGAGATGTTCATGGAGGATGCGATTGTCGCTTCCAGAATCCTTGATATCACGCTCACCTCGCGGAACAAGGGTTCGGCCGACGAGATCCCGCTGTGCGGCGTGCCCTATCACAGCTGCCAGCCTTATATCGCCAAAATGGTCCAGGCCGGTCACAAGGTAGCGATCTGCGAGCAGGTTGAGGACCCTCGGCAGGCGAAGGGGATTGTCAAGCGGGAAGTGGTGCGCATCGTCACCCCGGGGCTGGTCGTCGATACGGAAACCCTGGACCCCCGCCAGAACAACTACCTGCTGGCGCTGGCGCCCGGCGATGACGACTGCTGGGGGCTCGCTTATGTGGACATTACCACCGGCGAATTCCGGACCACGCAACTCGACGGCAGCGAGGCGCTCGCCGGGGAACTGGCGTCGAGGAACCCCACCGAGGTCCTGTTGCCGGAGGGTGCTGCGGGCGATGCCCTGTCTGCCCGCCTGGATGCGGTTCTCAAGCCGCTGGTTGTCAATCGCCTGCCGGACTGGGTGTTCGCCGAAGACCGGGCCGTTCAGCTGCTGCACGAATTTTTCCCGAACCCGTCCCTGGCGGCTTTCGGTTGTCAGGGCATGGTGGCCGCAACCGCTGCCGCCGGCGCCGTGCTCCACTACCTGCAGGAGACCCAGAAGGGGACGCTCTCGCATCTGCAGCCGCTCAAGACCTATCTGGCCCAAGATTACATGCTCCTGGATGATTTCACCCGGCGTAATCTCGAGTTGACCGGCACCCTGCTCGACGGCGGCCGCAGGGGCAGTCTGCTCGGGGTGATGGATCGCACGATCACGGCAATGGGAGCCCGCAAGCTGCGCCACTGGATCACGCAGCCGCTGATCGATCTGGCAACCATCCGCCAACGGCATGCCGCCGTCGAGGAATTCGTCACGGCGAGCCTGGTGCGCGATGATTTACGCAGCGCGTTGAAGGGTATTTACGATCTTGAGCGGCTTAACGCACGCATTGCCTTGTCCACGGCCAATGCCAGGGATCTGGTTGCGCTCAGACAGTCTTTGCAGCGGCTGCCCGGCTTGCTGGAACTCCTCGCCGGCAGTCAGGAGCCACTGATTGCGAGCCTGCACGAGGCCATCGATCCCCTGCCCGAACTGGTCGAATTGATTGCCGACGCCATCGTCGACGATCCGCCTTTCGGGCTGAGGGAGGGTGGATTGATCCGCTCCGGATTTCATGAGGAACTGGATGAGCTGCGCCGGATCAGTCGGGAAGGCAAAGGCTGGATCGCCCGGCTGGAACAGGAAGAAAAAGCCCGCACCGGCATCCCCTCGCTGAAGGTGCGGTTCAACCGGGTTTTTGGCTACTACATCGAGGTCACCCGGTCCTATCTGGAGCGGGTCCCCGACGATTATGAACGCAAGCAGACCCTGGCGAACGCCGAACGCTACATCACGCCGGCTCTCAAAGACTACGAGGAAAAGGTGCTGACCGCCGAGGAGCGGGTGGCCGCTATTGAATACGACCTGTTCCAGGAGGTGCGCGCCCGGGTTGCCGCCCAGGGGGCCAGGATCCAGGCGACCGCCGGGCAACTGGCGGTTCTGGATATCCTGCTGGGGTTTGCCGAGCTGGCCCATGAGCGCAATTACTGCCGGCCGCAGATGGATGATTCGACCGACCTGATCATTGAGGAAGGGCGTCATCCGGTCATCGAGACCATGGACCTTGGTGAACGCTTCGTGCCCAACGATATCGCGATGGACACGGCGCAGAACCAGATTCTGATGATCACCGGTCCGAACATGGCGGGCAAGTCGACGTTCATGCGCCAGGTGGCGCTGATCTGCCTGATGGCCCAGGTCGGCAGCCTGATCCCGGCCCGCGCGGCGCGCATCGGCCTGGTGGATCGCATCTTCACCCGCGTCGGCGCCAGCGACAACCTGGCACGCGGGCAATCGACCTTTATGGTGGAAATGACCGAAACCGCGAAAATCCTCAACCATGCCACCGCACGCAGCCTGATCGTGCTCGATGAGATCGGGCGGGGGACCTCGACGTTCGACGGTATCAGCATCGCCTGGTCGGTGGCCGAATACCTGCATGATCATCCGGCGGTCGCCGCGCGCACCTTGTTTGCGACGCATTACCACGAGTTGACCGAACTGGGTTTGACCAGGGAACGCGTTCAAAACTATAATGTTGCAGTGAAGGAGTGGGATGATCAGATTATTTTCCTGCGCCGGATCGTCAAGGGCGGGGCGAGCCATTCCTACGGGATTCAGGTCGCCAGGCTCGCTGGTCTGCCAAAGGTGGTTATCGACCGCGCCAAGGAAGTTCTGCGCAACCTGGAGACCGGCGAGTTCAGCGCCGGCACCCCGCGCCTGGCACGTTCCCTGCGGTCCTCCGCGCCGGCGCCGGCGCCGCAGCTCAGCCTGTTTGATCAGCGGGAAGATCCTTTGCGCCAGATCCTGGAAGATATGGATGTTGCCGTGCTGACCCCTCTGGAAGCATTGAATATGCTCGATAAACTCAAGAAACTGGTTTGACGATGCGCCTTTTCCTGACAATGGGATGGTTGCTGTTGCTCACCTTGCAGGGACCCTCTGTGGCTGGGGCTGCCGATGTCGAGGGTCTCTATAAAAACGCGCGCGAGGCCTACTCCAGGTTGCAGAATTCCGCCAGCAAGCAGTTGTATCGCGATCAGTGGCAGAAGGTCCTCGACCTCTTCGAGAAGGTTTATAAGCGCTATCCCGAGTCGGCGCGCGCCGACGACGCTTTGTTCATGTCCGGAAAAACCACCGCGCAACTTTACACAATCAGCCGGCTCAACAAGGACGCCAGGCAAGCCGTCGCGTTGTATCGCCAAACGGCTCGCCTTTATCCAAAGAGCAACCTGTCGGATGATGCCCTGCTGCACGCCGGAACCTTGCTGGAAGACACCCTGGGTGATCCGCCGGCCGCCTACCTGGTCTATCGCCAGGTGGTGGACCAGTACCCGCACGGTGATATGGCCGGGCAGGCGGCGCGGCGCCTGGAGCGGCTGGCCGCTTATGCGCCGGCGCCGCCCAAGGCGGCAGCGGTCCCGCCTGCCGAACCGGACATCGTTGCCGAGGCGTCGGACCCTCGTGGTGCAGCCGAGCTTGCGGCCATCCGGTTCTGGACCAACCCCGGCTACACGCGGGTGGTCCTCGACTTTTCCAGGAAAAGCGAATTCTCTGCGCATTTCCTGCAGCCCGACCCCGCCAACGCTGTCCCCCCCAGGCTTTATGTGGATGTCACGCCGGCAACGCTTGGTCCCGGCATGCAAGATCCGACCAGCGTCGATGATGGCTTGCTGCGGCAGATCAGGACCGGCAAACCTGACGCCCGCACGGTGCGGGTGGTCATGGACCTGGACAGCGTCAGCGATTACAAGATTTTCCCGCTGGACGACCCCTACCGGATTGTGATCGATATCGCCGGTGAGAAGCCGGCTCAGGTGCAGGCCCCGCAGGTGCCCGAAATCAAGGAACTCCCCGCAGGCCGGCGTGACGATATCGCCACAATCCTGGATCAGGCGCCCCGCAAGCAGGCTCCGCTGCACATCCCGAAAGCTCCCGCATCGACAGCCTTGCGCACCATCGTCGTCGATGCCGGGCACGGCGGGCGTGATCCCGGCGCGATCGGTCCTGGCGGAACCTATGAAAAGGATATCACCCTGGCCCTGGCGAAAAAACTGGCCAGGGAGCTCAAGGCGAGTCTCGGCTGCGAAGTGATCCTGACCCGCGATCGGGATATTTACCTGCCGCTCGAGGAGCGCACGGCGATTGCCAACAAGGTGGGTGCGGACCTGTTTATTTCCCTGCACGTCAACGCCAACAAGAGCCCAAAGCCTTTCGGCATAGAAACCTACTACCTGAACTTCTCCAAGAATGACAAGGCCGCCGCGCTCGCCGCTCGTGAAAACGGGACCACACTGAAAGAGGTCTCCGATCTGGAGCTGATTCTGTTTGATCTGATGGCGAATTCCAAAATCAACGAGTCGAGCCGGCTCGCCGCGGAAATTCAAAAAGGGCTGGTCGCCGGCCTGAGCCGCAACTACGACCATATCAAGGACATGGGCGTCCGCCAGGGCCCGTTCTACGTGCTGCTGGGCGCCACCATGCCCTCGGTGCTGATCGAGACTGCGTTCATCAGCAACCCCCGCGAAGAGAAACGCCTGAAGACCCGCAAGTACCAGGAACATACCTCCAAAGCGATTGCGCAGGCGATCCGGCATTATGCCGAAACCAACAAGATGATTGTCTCCCGATGAAACTGTTGCCGAGCAGAGAAGCTGAAGATTTTTTTGCGGCCGAATTAACCTCGGCCGGCGCCAGGCCCTTCGATGAAAGCCGCAGCGGCCTGCTCGAAGCCGCGCGGCGCTTCCTGAATGGCCGTCGCCAGTGGTGCCACTCTTTGCATGAACGGGGTGCGGGGGGCGCCGACGTGGTTGCCTGCGTTACGACCATGACTGACGCCCTGGTCGAGAATCTGTACCAATGTCTGATCGCCGCCAGCGATTTCGGTCGCGACCCGGGGTGCGCAATCATCGCCCTCGGCGGCTATGGTCGCCGGGAACTCAACCCTTTCTCGGATATCGACCTGATGTTCTTCTGCGGCGATCTCAACCGCGATCTGGCCGAACAGGTCGCCGCGCGGATGCTCTACCTGCTTTGGGATCTCGGCCTGGATGTCGGCTACAGCGTTCGTACCGTCCGTGATTGCCTGGCCCTCGCCGGCGAAGATATCACCATTCGCACTTCGCTGCTCGATGCGCGTCTGATCGCCGGCGACAAAGAGCTGTATAAAACGTTCAAGCGCCAGGTCTACCAGGAGGTCCTCGGCCGCAACACCCAGGCGTTTCTCAAACAGAAATACGAGGAACATCAGGAGCGGGTCGCCAGGTACGGATCGACGGTCTACATGCTCGAGCCGAATCTCAAGGAAGGTGAGGGCGGCCTGCGCGACCTGCACACCTCGCTATGGATGGCGCGGGTCAATTTCAAGGCTTACGGGTTGCGTGACCTTGTCAAGAAAAGCGTTCTCAGCGAACAGGAGATCGAAGACTTCAAGGCGGCCCAGGACTACCTCTGGCGGATCCGTAACGAGCTGCATTACCTGTCGAAGCGCAAGAACGATCAGCTGCACTTTGACCAGCAGGAGGCGATTGCACGTTTCCTGGGTTACCGGGATACCCGCAAGGCCCAGGCGGTCGAGCAGTTCATGCAGGACTATTACGCTCAGGCCATCCGCACCGAGCACCTCGCTACCAGCCTGATCAACCGCTCCTATCAACAGATTGAAATGCCGGCGCGGATTTTCGGTTATTTGTCCCGCCGGCAGGTGGGGCAGGACTTCTTCATTTACCAGGGCGAGCTCAAGGCTGCCAGGAAGGCGCTTTTTACGGAGCGTCCCGAAGCGTTGATGGAGGCTTTCCTCCAGGCGAAAAGGCAAGGCGTCTACCTGAGTGCGGTTCTCAAAGGCCAGATCAGGGATCACCTCCACCTGGTCAATGACGCCTTCCGGAGGTCCCGCAAGGTCTCCGCGATGTTTCTCGAGATATTGCGCACCCCCGGCGGCATCAGTGAAACCTTGCAGGACATGCACCACCTCAAATTCCTGAATCGCTACATTCCGGAATTCCGCCATATCTATTGCAAGGTACAGCATGATGCCTATCATGTTTACACCGTGGATATCCACACCCTGTTTGCCATCGGTGAGATCGAAAAGCTCTGGCAGGGGGTCTATGCCGATGAAAAGCCGCTATTGACCGGGATCGCCAACGATATCGAAAAGCGCGGCCTGCTGGTGCTCGCCATTCTGTTCCATGATATCGGCAAAGGGGAGGGCAAGGACCACAGCAACAAGGGTGCCGATATGGTGCCGAAGATTGCGCGGCGCCTCCACCTCAACAAGGAAGACAGCCAGCGGCTGGAATTTCTGGTGCGCCATCACCTGGATATGGCGCATATTTCGCAGCGCCGCGATCTGCATGACGAACGCATGATCCGGGATTTCTCCCAGATCATGGGGATGACCGAGAACCTGAAAATGCTTTACCTGCTGACGTTTGCCGACATCAAGGCGGTCGGCCCGGATGTCTGGACGGAATGGAAGGGGTTCCTTCTGCAGGAGCTTTATGAAAAAACCTACCAGGTTCTCGAGCGTGGCAATTTCATGCGGGATGCCCGTTCGGAACGCGTTCGCAACCGCAAGCGCAAGGTGGTGGCGACGCTGGTCGATGAGTTCGGCGAGCGTGCGGTCAAGGAGCATCTGCGGCAGATGGGCACCAGGTACCTGCTTTCCCACCGCTCCTGGGAGATCGCTGCGCATGTCCGGCTTGAGCTTTTGCGCGGCGAACAGACTCTGGGCATCGAAGTGACCCATGATTTCGAACGCGAGTATACGAGCCTGACCATCTCGACTTTGGACGTGCCGGGGCTGTTCAGCATGATTACCGGTGTCCTGGCGGCCAATGGCATCAACATCCTCGGCGCCCAGATCTACACGCGCAAGAACGGGGCCGCCCTCGACCTGCTGCAAGTCAACCTGCCCCATGGCGGAGTGATCGATGATCCGGCCCGGTGGTCCCGGGTGGAAAGCGAACTGACCGCCGTAATCGAGGGCCGGGCGCGGTTGGCCGAGCTGGTCAAACGGCGCAGGAAATCGAGTTATCTGACGACCAAAAAGCTGCCTCGCTACCCGAACCGGGTGGAGTTCGACAACGAAATTTCCACCGAGCACACCGTGATCGATATCTTCGCGCACGACAAGATCGGTTTGCTCTATTACATCAGCCAAACCCTTGCCGATCTGGGGCTGTACATACATGTTGCCAAGATTTCGACCAAGGTCGATCAGGTTATCGACACCTTTTACGTCAAGGATATTTTCGGGCAGAAGATTCTGGAAACGGCAAAACTGGAAACGATGCGCAGCCGCCTGCTGGAGGCGCTGGATAATTGAACGCCTGAACAGGGGCGCGCCGCACGCCTGGCGCGGGCCAGGTTGATCATGGATGCTCTTTTAGACCTGTTCCTGAATTACCTCGCCGTTGAACGGGGGTTGGCACACAATACGCTCGAAGCCTATGGCCGTGACCTGGCTCGCTACCTGGAATTTCTCGATAGCCAGGGGATCGATGCAGCCGGGCAGGTCACCCCGCCGGTCATCGTGCAGTTCATGATCTCCCTCAAGCAAGCCGGGTTGGCGCCGCGCAGCCAGGCCAGGGCCCTGGCCGCGCTGCGCATGTTCCACAAGTTCCTGTTGCGCGAGAAGCTTGCCAGCCAGGACCCGACCTGCCGGCTTGCCGTGCCGAGGAGCTTGTCCCCGTTGCCGCACACCCTGTCGCAACTTGAGGTTGAGCGTTTGCTGGCCAGCCCGCAGGGGGAAGGTCCGCTGGCGAGGCGCGACCGTGCCATGCTGGAAGTCCTGTACGCCACCGGGCTGAGGGTCTCCGAACTGGTTGCTCTGAAACTGGCCGATCTGCAACTGGATGTCGGCTACCTCAGTGCTTTCGGCAAGCGCAGCAAGCAGCGGATCGTGCCTCTCGGCGAGGCTGCCGTCCGGGAGCTCATCGTTTATCGCGATCTGGCCCGGCCGCGCCTGGAGCGCCAACGCGGTTCCCAGGTAGTTTTTCTCAATCGCTCCGGGGAGGGCTTGACACGCCAGGGCTTCTGGAAGATGATAAAGCGCCGCGCCGCGGAGGCTGGCATCACCCGCAAGATCAGCCCCCATGTGTTGCGGCATTCGTTTGCGACGCACCTGCTTGACAATGGCGCCGATCTGCGGGCGGTCCAGGCGATGCTTGGTCATGCCGACATCTCGACCACGCAGATCTATACACACGTTACGCGGGAAAGATTGCGTCGCCTGCATGCGGAGCATCACCCCAG
>RRYU01005564.1_pt1 | contig 12412 bp, 11 predicted proteins | sample 2162651 | NCBI WGS metagenome assembly RRYU01 (sample SAMN10267283, study PRJNA491782) | microbial mat metagenome | isolation source: biomat in the production well | place: Japan: Minami-Kanto gas field, natural gas well KTG3 | collected 2017-06 | reverse complement strand
TATGCCAGCTGTGATGGCCGGGCAGGGGCAACTGAGGATTTTAGGATGATTAATCATGGATGGCGTGCTCTTGTCTCCGAAAACCGCCCAACGGCATTTCTAGGACGCCTGTTGCCTCGGTGGTGTGGAATATTGCTGACGTTCAGTGCAGTGATGGTGTCCTGGGTATACTTTCGGGCAGCCGACTTCTCTGCCGCAAATCAACTGTTGGCTGGCATGGCAGGCTTGAATGGCGTGCTGCTGCCGGCAGACTACCGCGGGTATCTCGGTCCACTCGGCGATCTGCTGACGGGACTGGGTTGGCGTTTCGAGGCAAACCCCGGGCAGTTTCGTGGTTCGGTCCAGATAGCTTGGCTGCTGCTATGCGGACTTATTGCTTTCACGATGCCCAATACTCAGGAGGTATTCAGTATGCATACACCAGGGTTAGGCTATCCGCAAACGCCGTTGCCACACTGGCAGCGCTCCCTTAGGTGGTCTCCTGGTTACGCAAACGCCTTGGTCTTCGCGCTGTTTGGACTACTCGCGCTATTGTCATTGAATCAGGTGTCCGAGTTCCTCTACTTCCAGTTCTAAATATTGTGTATGCGCTTCACCGACGTCCAACCATTTCGACGCTATTTGATTGCCCTCGGATCTCTTCTGCTGCTGGGACTGATGATTACCGCAATAGTAAACCTGATGGTGGATCCCTATGGCGTCTGGCGACTAGTGGAAATACCTGGCATCAATACGAGCAAATCAGAACGCCGTGACCAGAACTATCTTTTTAAAGCCTCAGATCTGATGCGAGAACGCCCACAAGTGCTAATCATGGGATCATCACGGGCAGCCTTCGGACTGGACCCGGAACACCCATTATTCGCCGAGCAGGGATGGGGTAAGGCCTACAATTCAGCTCTAACAGGTGGGCATATGTATGCACAACGTCGTTACCTGGAACACGCGATCTACCATAACCCTGACCTGAAATTGATCATCTGGGGGCTCGATTTCTTCGCCTTCAGCAAACAGGTCGGCATCCCGTACGCCTTCAATGACGACCGTCTAGCCACTGACCATCTGCCTCTCACGGACATTACCGGCACACTTTTGTCGCTGGATGCCTTGCTGGCCAGTGTACAAACGGTCGTCTCGAACCTCAGGCATCCAGGTTACCAACCGTACTACGACAACGGCCAACTTACTGCCATGGATATGGCCCGCCAAGTCGAACATAAGGGCATGCGGTCGCGATTCGATCAATCGTTGAAGCTATATCTGAACGGTACAACACGCCTAAGAGATTACAAGGACTCGCCTACTGCATGGCAGGAATTCGAACGGGTACTGTTGCTGGCGAAAACACGGGATATTGAACTACGCCTTTTTGTATCCCCGGTACATACCGCCATGTTGGAAGCCATTCGATTGAGGGGACGCTGGGATGATTATCTGGCATGGATGAAACGTCTGGCTGGCTATGCCCACTACTGGGACTTCGCCTTTCCCAGCCCCGTAACAAAGGAACCAATCAGAGACCAAATGCAAAACTACTGGGACGTATCCCATTATCGCAGCAATGTTGGAAATCGACTGTTATCTAAAATACTAAGAGAAAACAACGGTTATGCTGACGACCTAGGTAAGTCCATTAGCCTTGCCGTCATTGATCATCATGCTACTGAACTGACAACCCAGTTATCAATTTGGGCCCAGCAGGCCCCGGATGATGCGGTTTTCGTTGCAGATAGGCTTACTGATTAATGAATACTCTCCATAGAAGAAAATAAAGTCTTGAACTGTATTACGCATTTCGTTTTAGCTCCTTTCTAAATCCTTTTATTGCTCCAACCTGATAATATAAATGTATTATTTTTTCGAATTTTTCTTGTGTGTTATCCCATGTTGCATACGCAATTATAATTTCAGTGATCGAGGTAAGTAGTTGTTTCCATCTCCAGAAGGGCACATCAAGAAATAACCTATGGTTGACTTGGTGTTGCCTGGCAGAAAGTTGCCCTTCCGTGTATCCAACTCGCCATTTACGATGTTTCACAAAATTCATGTCACAACGGTTTTCAGGGATGTAATGATCAACCATGGCGCCAGGCACGTAAATTCCTGAAACACCATTTTTTAGAAAATTATTTTGCAATCGAGACTCCTCGCCAACCCCGCCAGAGGCAATTCCGGTAGCACACATGGAATCAAATGTGCCGATTTTTAGAAATAATTCTCGAGGAACGGCCATGTTTCCTCCAAGGAAAAGTGCATCTGAAACTTCAAGTTCATGATCACCAAGCGTGTGCCCCTTCGCTGACCACGGTAAAAATTTCAGTAAAAATAGCTCGGGTTCAACATCGTAATCCGGGGTTAATGGGCCACCATAAAAACAAGAAGTTCCATGCCGCTGAAATGAGTCATGATAGGAGGCCAGCGTAGCGGGTAAAACTCGAATATCATCATCGATAAAAAGTAATATAGGACTAGTAGCTGCAGCCGCACCGGTGTTCCGTGCATTAGATAAGCTCGGCTCTGACTCGTAAAGATACACTAGTGGCAATCGAGTATGATATTTTTCGCATACTGTTTCGGCACCATACTTTCCTCCATTTTCTACTACTAGGATTTTGTTGAGTGACGCAGGTTGCTCAGCTTTAGAAATGTGCAGTAAGGTGCGCTCCAGTAAGGCTGGCCGCTGAAATGTTGGTATAATGATATCGAAATATATCATTCGATGTTTGCTCTCGCATCAGTGTAAAAATATTGAGACTTCTGCCCAGTAGTTTTTCGGTACAGGAGAGCTGATTTCCATGCCAGTCAATCTTTGACCCATTTGAAGCACTCAGCTACCTTGGGTAGAAGCTGTCGTGAGAGGTCTGCCATAGTATAAGAGTTGAAATACAATAGCTTCGTACTGTTCGATAAGCGAAAGAACACCGATACAGCGAGATGACAACATTATGGGGTGCGCAATCCGTTCAACTCAGTTACGGTATTCCGCTAGAACATCCAGCAGCATGTTAACTTTCATCGCTTTTATTCTATATCCTGTAAGATGGATCGATTGACGCACTGTCAGCTCAAAGGGAGATTTCAACGGTTTGGAGATATTTCCGATCCTTACTACAATCTGTTGAATCTGATGAGATTTGAAATCCAACATCCCATATTGTGCCATGACTAATCACCATCCGCACAATCGATCTCTGATGCGTCCTGTCTTCATGTTCGGAATGGAACGTAGTGGAACCACACTGATGTCCATAATGATGGGGGCGCACCCGGATATTGCTGTGCCTTTGGCTACCACGGGAATGTGGTTCGATTTCCATTCACAGTTTGCTGACAAATACCATTGCGGCATGCAGGCTGCTGACCTTGATCGGTTGGTTGATAACGTCATGGAGCACGAACGTGTTCAGATATGGCGCACAAAACTGGATCGTGCCCGTATTCGTGCGAACGTGAAGCCGGGTGATTTCGGTTCCTTGGTTGCATCAGTTCATATGGAATATGCCCGGGTCCATGGTAAGTCTTGCTGGGCCAATAACGATATCGCCACTTTGGACAACATGCATGTCGCCAACCGCTGGTTTCATGATGCCCGCTTCCTGCACATAGTGCGCGACGGCAGGGATGTGGCCCTATCCAATCAGACCATGCCCTACGGACCCGGCAACATAGCGGAATGTGCTGACGCCTGGTCGCGAAGGCTGGAACTGAATCTGCGTATGGGCGATATACTGGGGCCGGATCGATACCTGGCATTCCACTACGAGTCGCTGATTCTGGAGACCGAGGCCACGTTGTGCCGCATTTGTGACTTCCTGGGTGTCGCCTACTCTCCCCAAATGCTTGCATACGAACAGTCCGTAGACGCACGGGTACCCGAGGAAAAGCTCTGGCTGTGGCCTGCACTCAAATCATCGCCGCAGGCATCAAAGGTCGGGCGGTGGCAGAAAGAAATGAGTGAAAATCAAAGAATTGTATTCGAATGGTCGGCAGGACCCATGCTGCAGCAACTAGGATACGAAACATACAAACAACCACCCAGACGTTTTGGCGCCTATCTACTGGAACTGATGTACTTTCTCGGCCGCGGCGGTCGCTTCAAACGCCTGTTGCGGAAAATTGGTATTCGTCGTGCCTCCAAACTGGAACGCGATGCGGGCCTGCATGGAGCACGCAGTTGAGCCGCCGCCAGGATGGCGAAATTCAGCGAGGATCTTTCAATGCTCTGGTCGAGGCAGGAGTCTATTCCGCAGGGTTCGACCACCCGCCTCCACTGAAGGCATTCGTCGCCAAGCTGGTGAGCGAACAGGTAATCCCCCGAGCGGCTGATCGTCCTCTGCGTATCCTGGACTGTGGTTGCGGCACAGGTGCCTGGTTGGTATATCTGGGCTCATTACTGGAAGAGGCTGGTATAAATTGCGACCTGTATGGTTTCGACCTGTCGGATGGCATGGTGGAACTGGCGCGTGAAAAACTCTCTGACCTGGTAGATCCCCTGCACATCCATCGAGGCGACATGCTGGATGCCGCCTCGTACCGTTTTTCTGAGACCGCCAGTGGGTTCGATCTGATATTCGCCTTCGATGCCGTTCAGCAATTACCCCCCAGACTTCAATTCACTGCCTGCGAACGCATGCTCGACCGGCTTGTATCAGGTGGACTACTGCTGGTCTTCGACCACGACAAATTATCTCCCTATGGACGGCAGATGGCCCGAAAAAAATTCATTACCCGTTACCTGGGCATCCCTTTGGTTCCCAGATACTATTGCAATGCGAAATATCCCCCATTAAGCCGTTTCGCCCGACAACTGGCAAGCAGACCGGGTGTTTCGGCCCGTGTACTGGAAGCGGATAATTCTCCCAAGATGGCCTTGGTAATCGAGGCGGCTGGCGAGAACTGACATGCTGCAGGCATTGAAAATCTGGCATGGAAAAAGGGGCCTGCCAGAGCTTGCGCAACATGCCATGCGCAAAGACCGCTTGGGTCTGCCTGCGGAAGACCCGGGCGCCGAAGCCGCCATCGACGCAGCCATCGACTGGTTGTGTCGCGCGCAGGACAATACGATTTCCGGCGACAAGGGTGTGGCGCGGGATTTCAGCCTCGTCAAGGGCTGGGCCAGTTCCTACCCGGAGACAACCGGTTATATCATCCCTACCCTGCTGCGTACCGCCGAACTCCGTGGAAATGACGAATTGCTCACCCGCGCAAGACAGATGCTCGACTGGTGCCGCGACATTCAACTACCCGGCGGAGGATTTCAGGGCGGCAAGATCGACGCACAACCCGTGGTGCCGGTTACTTTCAACACCGGACAGATCCTCATTGGCCTGGCGGCTGGCGTGAACGCCTTCGATGATTATCATCAAGCCATGCATGGCGCAGCCGCCTTTCTGCGCGACTCGCTCGACAAGGACGGATGCTGGCGCAGTCACCCCACGCCCTTTGCCGCGCATGGAGAGAAAGCCTACGAGACACATGTCTCCTGGGGCCTATTCGAGGCGGACAGGATAGCTCCGGCCGAGGGTTATGGTGACGCGGGTATGCGCCAGATACACTGGGCTATCGGCAAACAGCGTGACAATGGCTGGGTGGAGGATTGTTGTCTCAACGAGCCACAAACGCCCCTGACTCACACCCTGGGCTACTATCTCAAAGGACTGGTTGAAGCGCATCGCTGGAGTGGCGATGCAGACGTGTTGGCGGCAGCGGAACGCACTGCCAATGGGCTCTATAGTGCCAGACGTGCCGATGGATCCCTACCCGGACGTCTTCATGCGGATTGGCGGCCGGCTGTCGAGTGGTCATGTCTGAGCGGCAATGTACAGATAGCCGACAGCTGGTTTTATCTTGGTTGCGAATTAGGCCAACCTCAATTTATCGTAGCAGCTCAGACTGCTAATGCCTTTGTACGTCGGACGATCAGCATGGATGGCCCAGACTGTATCCGTGGAGGAGTAAAGGGAGCGTTCCCCATCGATGGCGACTACGGCCCCTTTGAATACCTGAATTGGGCAGCCAAGTTTACTGTCGATGCGAACATCACCGAACTGGCGGAGTCGACTGGTTGAGGCATGAATATCCTCGAAGTGCACAACTCCTGGGATGAGGACGAGCCAGGGGGAGTTGTTTCCATGATGCAAGATCTGATGTCTGAACTGGAACAACGCCATCAAGTTGAGTTACTTATCCAAGACTGGGCCTATCCCTCACCACAAGCACTGCAGGACATGGCTGATCGTACATATTACCGATTCCGAATGCCGGGACTACCGTTCTCGATTTGGCACTTCAAGGCATGGTTGAGTTGGCCTTTTCGTATTGGGTTGGCTGTTTCACGAATAATAATGTTTTGCCGAAAACACAGAATAGATGTAATCCATCTGCACTATCCTGAAACCGGTTATATCGTCTTTTGGATTACTGTAAAGCTAGGTGGCCCTCCCTATATTGTTACCTATCATGGTGGCGATGCAATACACTTCGCCAAGTTACCGCGAATTCATCGCAATGTGCAATGCAGGCTTTTCAAAGGTGCGGCTGCAACCACATGTGTGGCCGGCTGGCTCAGAGATAGGTTGAGGGTTAATTGCCGTCATGGGCATTTTCCAAAGATCATTCCAAATGGTATGCCAACGATACCGCGCATTAACAACGAACGTGCCACCTTGGAAGCTGAACTAGGCTTCATACTGCCTCAGGATTTTGTCGTGCTGGTAGGCAACTGCCGTACGGTCAAGGGGCAGGATATCGCTCTGGATGCTTGGTCCAGGATGAAGGTGCAGGAAGGGCATGCACCAACTCTGCTGATTATTGGTGGTGGCCCGGAACTGGCTGCAATGAAACGGCGCTGTGAGTACTTAGGACTTAATAATCTGGTCTTTTTTATTGGTTATATACCACGACCGCATGCAATTGCGCTCACCTCCTTGGCCCGCATACAGATTGCACCGTCCCGGAGCGAGGGGCATCCTATAGTGGCTCTTGAAGCTGGGTATGTAAGTACTCCGATATTGGCCAGTTCAATCCCAGCTTTTCTCGAATTAATAGAAGATGGTGTGACTGGATACCTATTTGAAACTGAATCTGCTGACGCTCTGGCCCAAGCAGTAACCAGGATATGGACCAACCCTAAAGAGTCTGCGTTGATCGGTCAACACCTGCATGAGTTTGTAATGACCAATTTTTCTCTTGATGCCATGGCTAGCTCCTATGAAAGGCTCTTCGAACAGGTCGTATCATGAGTAGAATATGAGCATGGATTTAACAGTCATTATTCCCGTGTTCAACACTCCGGCGCGGTATATCTCGTCGGCACTCAAATCCATTTTTCAGCAGCAGGCCGCTTCTGCACCGAATATTGTTTTCGTTGATGATCACAGCACTGATGAGGAGACACTTGCGGCATTGTCCAAGATCGCAACGGAATCTCGCGTAGAGGTACTGACCAATGCTGGGATGAAAGGACCGGGAGGCGCACGCAACTTCGGCGTATCTAAGACCACAACGGACTGGTTATTTTTTCTTGATGCTGATGACCTGCTGGTACCAGGTGCATTTGCCTTGTTCGAACGAAGCGCACACGACAATCCTGACGCACATTGGATCAGCGGACAGTTTGTTAATTGGTATCCAGACGGCCACTATGAATATCTCGATGGTAAACCGTACAGTCCTGAACCAATATCGGATTGTTTCCAACTCGAGATACTACATCGTCCGGTTAAACAATTCATTTCATTAACACCGATTACCCAGGGTACTTACTGCCTACGCCGCAACCTGTATGACCGTATAGGAGGATTTGACGAGAGCTATATGGTAGGTGAGGACTGGTTGATGTGGATGAAATGCGCCAGAGAAGCAGATCTGTATCTATATGCGCAGGTTGTGCTCCATCAGCGAAGAGGGCACACATCATTGATGTCAAGTCAAATTGCCGATTTACGATACAAAGTCTACCTTGATGTCTATAGAGACGTGCGCTTCCGTGCTTGGCGAAAGCCCTTGCGATGGAGGATATATCGGCTGTGTGGAAAATTAGCAGAAAATAACATTCAACAGTCAAAGTGGTGCGATGCAGCCTCGATGGCTTGGCTTAGCGCCAAGGCAGGCAGAAACGACTTCAAACGCTGGTCAAAGGCTCTTATCCTTTATCTAAAATGCATCTGGCTACGAACATAGTTCCATGATCATATGAATTTCAATAGTATACACACGTGTTAACGGTAATATTTGCATCACACAATGGTGAGAAGTCTCTGCCTTTTCTTCTCGAAGCATTTTTAAAACTCAAGGCTCCGACAGGGGGTTGGAAGCTGGTCGCTGTGGACAACGCATCCACCGACAGTACTCTTCAGATCCTTAAGAATTTTAGAAACCGCTTACCTCTTACGATTTTGGAACATGCGCAGCGTGGCAAAAATCGCGCCTTGAATGCAGCGATTTCAGTGGTTGAGGGCGATTTGGTGCTCTTCACTGATGATGACATTCTCCCTGAGCCAGACTGGCTTATACACATGCGAAACATAGCTGATATTAGGCCAGAGTATTCAATCTTCGGTGGTACGATACTGCCACAATGGCAACAGCAACCCGAGTGTTGGTTACTGGATTCAGTGGATATTGGTGCTGCCTACGGCATCACTGAACCCAATCGACTGTCGGGAAAAGTGGTCCCCAGCCTTGTGTGGGGAGGCAATATGGCAGTCAGACCAGATCTATTCAAGATAGAAGGGCATCGTTTCAACGAAAATATCGGCCCAGGTTCAGGTTCCTATGCAATGGGAAGTGAAACTGAATTCAATATACGAATGGAGGCACTTGGCCATGATTGCTTTTTTGTTTCAGAGGCTATTGTTCGACATCTCGTGCCAGCAGAGTACTTGACCTGGAGTTGGTTGATGGGACGCGCCTATCGCACAGGACGCGGCTATTGGTTGCGTTGGCGTGGTGATGAAAATTACTCTGGTCCCAGGTGGTTTGGGACACCGCGTTACCTTTATGGTAACCTGCTGCGACATTGGAGAGAACTAATTCTGGCAAGACTTGCTAATGATCAGAAGGCTCGTTTCACGGCCGACTGGGAACTCAATAAAACCAGGGGAATGATCACTCAAACTCGACGACGATTAGAAACATGATGACTTATACTTAAGACAATCAGAATAGGCATGCTAAATACAACTGATTGTTCTACCTCTTATCACAATCCTGGTGGCCTTAAGACTTTTGGAAGTTTATTGAGAAAATTAATGCCGGGATCATTATCATTATATGTATCTATTTCTATCATCTTCTTGCAAACAACTACCAAAGCAATCAAAGCATAGTATAAATCAAAATAAGCTAAACCCAGAAAAGCCCCAGCAGATGCATATCCCACGAGAGAAACCTGCATCATTGAACCCAAATGATACATCCATAACCTATCCTTATCATCCTTTGTTATTTTCATAATCTTCCGTGAACTGAACAGTGCAAAGAATCCCAGCAGTAGCGCCATGAAAAACCCGACAAACCCGTGCTCCGCCAACACCTCGAAAAAAATACTATGGGCATCATGAACATCAGACGGATCGGGTGCATACATCTCGAACATGGCGACCTGAAAAACCTCGAAACCGCCTCCCAATACCGGATTGTCAATCGCAAGGTTGACTGCCGCCATCCACGCGTTGATTCTTCCCATCGCCGAGGCATCTTCCTCATAATTTTGGATAGTACCCATGCGATCATGCCAGGTATCAGGCATAAACTGGACAACACCGAATAGGAATATACCCATAAGCATTAAAAGTGTAAAGTTTTTAATGCTTTTCGTGAACATAAATGAAAACATGATGGCCATACTGACAAGCGCACCACGAGACTGAGTTCCAAATATCGCAATGATCATGAGCAGCGTCAGAATACCCATGGACACTCTCTGCCATTTTTCTTTTGCCACCAATTGAAAATAACGTACCCATGGAATCGTCATAATCATTGCCAGGCCTATTTCATTATTGCCGCCGATAAAAGTGGTTGCAGGACCCCAGACCATGTATCTTCCACCCGTCAATACCGTAAAAATACCGCCTTTTGCACCGTATAATCCTATTGAAATCACAATGATCCACAACATCCACATCACCTTCTCTCTGCTCTTGATCAACATCATGGTGATGAACGTGAACAATTGAATCTTCCAGACTTTATCCCATTGCGCCCAAGCGTCTTCAGTGTAAAAGGCAAATTGAGTGGTGATAAACATCCATAGAACAAACAGCAGTAAAAGAATAGACTCCCTATTCCAGGGCATGGACATTTTGATCTTGCCCGTTGCCATAACCATGGCGCCCATGGTCGTCAAGGCGACAATCTGTGCGAAGGGAAAATTGGCGGCAAAACCCCAACTGAGCTTGTGCGGGTTCATGTAACCGAGCCATGACCACATCAGAACCCCGAGGAAGGGAAACCTTAAAATCAGCGGCAGGGAGGCGAATACCGAGAACGCGACGAACAGGTCTCTGAGTCCAGGCAATGCTTTCCCCTCATACTTAAAAACTCACCTTCCAGGCGAGCGGCTGATCGATTGTAAACGAATGCCGACTCGTAGGGGGACAGGTACTCAGTTACACCGATCCTTTGGACAAAGAAATTGATCACTTATTCCCCCTGTGACATGATCACATCAGCCTGCCGAAACGGGCTTTGCCCTTTACCGTTTCACTGATTTTATCCCGCTAATGCTTCCAATACTTGTCCGCAGCCTGCTGTATCCACTGCACGAAAGCTTGTTGCATCGCCCTACTTTCGGTTTTCTGAAGGACATTGAGCAAAACCAATGGCTGAGCCGGGACGCAGTGGAAGGACTGCAGGCGAAACGCCTCATGCAGTTGCTTCAGGTTGCAGAAAGGCACTGCCCCTGGCATGCGCGACGCATCCGCACAGCCGGCATTGATACCGGCAATGCCGCGGATTGTCTGGCGCGGTTACGGCATCTGCCCACCATGGACAAGGCGGATGCCCAGGCACACAGAGATGAAATGGTCTGGAAAGACGTGCCAGGCGGGGCCTGTCTTTACAACACGGGGGGCTCCAGCGGCGTACCGCTGATCTTCTATTTCGGCCGCGCACGCCAGGCCTCCGATGCCGCCAGTCGCATGCGTGCAAGGCGCTGGTGGGGTGTGGACGTGGGCGAACGGGAAGTGCTGCTATGGGGTTCGCCCATCGAGTTGGGCAATACCGATCGGATAAAGACGCTGCGCGACCGTCTGTTCAATCAACTGGTGCTCAACGCCTTCGCCATGTCGCCGCGGCATATGGACGAATATCTGCTCACCATGCGGCGTTATCGGCCAAGCTGCGTGTACGGCTATGCCAGCAGTCTCGCCCTGCTGGCCGCCCATGCCCGGTCGCGCAATCAGGACATCCGGACACCCGGCCTCAGGGTGGTCTGTTGTACAGGTGAACCCCTGTATCCGGAGCAACAAAAACTCATTGAATCCGTTTTCGGTGTACCCACTGCCAGTGAGTACGGCAGCCGCGATGCCGGATTCATCGCGCATCAAAGTCCCGGCGGGCAAATGCTGGTCAACAGTGAGAGCGTGATATTGGAAGTGCTGGACCCTGCGGGCAATCCCGTGAAACCCGGCGACCTGGGGGAAGTGGTCATAACGGGATTGTGTTCACAGGCCCAGCCTTTCATCCGTTACCGGACCGGCGACATGGCCCGTGCCTCCTCCGAAGCCTGCGCGGAGGGGCGCGGGCTGCATGTCCTCGCTGAGGTGGCAGGACGCCAGACGGATTTCGTGGTGGCAGAGAATGGCGCCATCATGCACGCCCTGGCGGTCATCTATATCCTGCGCGCAGTGGAGGGTGTGGGAGAATTCAAGATCATTCAATATGAGGTCAGGGACGTGCAGGTGTTGGTGGTACCCAATCCCGGTTGGAGTAGGGAAGCGGAGAGTCAGATTCAACACGGCATCCGCGCCCGTCTGGGGCAGCAGGTGGCAGTCAGGGTGGAACTGCGCGATGTCATCGAAGCCGATCCATCGGGGAAGCACCGCTATGTGGTGAGCCATGTCCCATTGCCAGAGGATCTCAGCCAGAGTATCTGATCTACATCAGACTGGATACCAGGCCTCCGTTGCAACTCCATAATCACTGCAAGCATACCCTGTTCTTCACTCCACCGACATCATCAATGCGTCAAAGCTTATGGATAATAAACAGACATAGAAAAAGGAGGACTTAGTGGAATTAATGCGTCTTCTTAAAAAGATTTATCATAAACTACCCGAACCACCCTCGACGAATTATATATACAGGGAAATCAAACCTAACCCAAACGCATAACTCGCCTTGGCCCCTTTCGAACCGATATCATAAATAATAGGGCTCTGGGGCAGATAATCGTATGGGTTAGGTT
>RRYU01013737.1_pt2 | contig 12421 bp, 16 predicted proteins | sample 2162651 | NCBI WGS metagenome assembly RRYU01 (sample SAMN10267283, study PRJNA491782) | microbial mat metagenome | isolation source: biomat in the production well | place: Japan: Minami-Kanto gas field, natural gas well KTG3 | collected 2017-06 | reverse complement strand
TAAAAGAAGAATTGCTAAATTAGCTGCGACAATAACCAAAACCAGGCCATGCCAGCAGCAAAACGACTGAAATATACACCAGGGTAAGCAGGGCGAATATTAAAAAGATGACAAAGTTGCTGGATGATTTAGAAATATGACTAATTTTGAGAAAATGAGTAAAAGACATGATGTCGGTTTATTAAGTTGTTTTAGGTATAATAAACCGACAATTTGTCGAATTAAAAATAAGTTACCGCCAAGTGTAGGAAACAGAAACAACAGACATAAAATTGAAAAGTAAACCATTGTGAAAGGACAGAAAAACGAAATATTGACAAGACAAGAAAGCCGACACTCAAGCCGACCCTATGTTTTTTATTTTTTGCCCACCGCACATTTTTTAAACAATTTTTGCCAGCCGCAAAAATGGCACATTTGCTTTTACCCCGACACACAAAGCCAACCCTTCGGCAAAATCAAAAGAGCCATTTTTATCAACCCGCATGACAAATACTGATTGAAACATATAATTCGAATTATGGAGAATGAAAACTTAAAAAACTGGGTAAACGAATTTACTAACGAACTCTACAAATGGGCTTACTATAAAACATCTTCAACTGAAACCGCAGAAGATTTGGTACAAGAAACATTTTTGGCTGCTACTGAAAAGTTAAGCACTTTCAAGGGAGACAGTTCAGCTAAAACATGGCTATTTTCCATTTTAAACCATAAGATTATTGACTATTACAGAAAGAATGTTAATAAACCTGTTGCCATCGAAAGCAATACTATTTCAACCTATTTTGATGAAGACGGAAGCTGGCAACAAGAAAAACGACCCAAAGACTGGCAGGATGAAGAAAATCATTTACTTGACGATGATGATTTTCAGCAAATTTTGCAAAAGTGCCTTGACGCTTTGCCTGAGAAATGGAACACTTGCGTTAAACTGAAATACCTAACTGAAAAAAGTGGTGAAGATATTTGTCAGGAATTGGGAATTGCCCCTACTAATTTTTGGCAGATTGTTCATAGAGCAAAATTGCAATTACGAAATTGTATTGAAAATAACTGGTTTAAGAATTAGAAACATGAAAAAGATAATGCACTTATTTTTCCTTTCCTGTTTAAAGGCTACAGAATTGATTGAAAAGAAATTTCATTTTGAACTTTCGATAAGGGAAAAACTGCAACTTAGAATGCACAAAATGATGTGCGAAGCCTGCACTAAATATGAGAAACATAGTACTTTGATTGAAAAAGGAATATCCAATCTTGAAAAATCAAAAGTACCAAGTGTTGATGTTGAAGCACTTAAAACTAAAATTTCAAAGAAGATTGAAGGATTCAATGAAAACTAAAATTTCAACTTATTTTGTATTAGCAAAAGATAAAACTAGTTTGTTAAGAGCCTTAAAAGTGGCCTTATTTGTTGGAATTATTTTAAACCTTATCAATAATCCGCAGTTGTTTGAGTTTTCTTCAGAAACAGAAATTCATGGCAGCCGAATAATTTTAACCTTTTTCGTTCCTTTTTGTGTTTCTCTCTACTCTTCAGTTTTAGCAAATCGAAAAAAATAGTTCTGTTTATTTGGCTTTTAATGTCAGGTTTCAAAATCTGCACGACCATTCATAAAATCGTAAAATTTTGAAATCATGAAACAAATATTATCATTAGCCTTCCCTTTCTTTTTCTTTTTTACTGCTTGCGGTCAAAATCCGAATGTGAAACAACTTAATTCTGTTGAATTTGAAAAACTTATAAAAGATTCATCAGGAACATTGCTTGATGTAAGAACTCTTGGCGAGTTTAAAAACGGACATATTAAAGATGCTGGACAATTAAACTATTATGCTCTGGATTTCAGCCAGAGATTACTGATGCTTTCTAAAGACCAACCCATTTATTTGTATTGCAATACAGGTTACAGAAGTCAAAGAGCAGCCGAAATTTTAGTGGAAAATGGCTACAAAAAAGTTTATAATCTGGAACATGGTATTATGGAATGGAATCTGAAAAATCTTCCGGTTTTGGTTGAACCAGATGCCAAACCTGATACTGAAAACAAAATGGAGCTGGACGAGTTTAACGCCTTAATAAATTCGGAAAAATTAGTCTTTGTTGATTTTTATGCTCCATGGTGTGCTCCGTGCCGTAAAATGATGCCTATGATGGACAGCCTTAAAACGGAATACAAAGACAAGATTACCATAGTTAAAATCAATGTGGATGCGAGTAAAAAACTAATGAAAGAATTAGGTATTGTCAGCGTTCCATATTTGGTTTTGTATCATAAAGGCATCATTCTATACTCACAAAATGGTCTTACTGAAAAGCAAGAACTTGAAAAAGTATTTATTGAAAATAGCGAAAAATACATTAAGGTTCAGGGCAATAGAAAATAATTGCAAGAAAATTTTGAAAAACTTGTCAGGTTTGAAAAACTTTCCGACTGTTTGTTTGAAATTAAATTTTGTTCAACATTAAAAATTAGAAATTATGACAAAAATCGCAATCGTAGTCTTTGCAGACACAAACACCATGGAAGCCATGGGAAAAGTTTCAAACGCTTTTGTTCTGGCAAGTGAAGCCATTGAAGCAGGAGATGAACTAAAAATCATATTTGAAGGAGCCGGTACAAAATGGATAGGTGAAATGGAAAAACCAGAACACATGCTTCACCAAATGTACTTAGGCATGAAACAACATATTACAGGAGTTTGTGCATATTGTGCTAAAGCTTTCGGAGTGAAAAACGAAGTTGAAAAAGCTGGTTTACCTTTACTCGATGAGTATAAAAACCATCCAAGTTTAAGAAACCTGTTTGTTGAAGGATTTCATGTAATCACAATTTAATCGAAGAATCATGACACCGAAAAAGAAAAAAATATTGAAAATTGGAGCAATCCTGCTGATAGCAGGTTTGCTCATCGGTGGCGGAACTGTTTTATACATGTTCAATATGCCACATCGTAATGTTCAAAGTGCTTCTACCGATTTTAGCCTTACGGCTTCTCAATTGGTTGCTGAATATCTTGAAAATCCAGCGAAAGCAAATGAAAAATACCTTGCTGATGATGGAGATTCAAAGGTGTTGGAAATCAAAGGAACAGTAGCCAAAATCAGTGAAGATTTCAACGGGCAAAAAGTTGTTTTACTTCAGGGAAATGCTGACAAAGCCGGAGTGAGCTGCACATTTACACAAGAAACCAACAAAAATATATCAACTATTCAGTTAGGAGAAACAATAACCATCAAAGGCGTAATCCGTTCGGGAGCTTCGTTTGACCCCGACCTTGAAATGTACGAGAACGTAGTGGTTGAAAAAAGTGATTTAATTAAATAATTATTAATATTTTAAAAGTAAATAACATGAAAAAAGTAAGTTTTTTAATAAGTACAGTGGCAATAGTTTTAGCATTATTTGCCTTCACACCACCAGTAGGAAAATTGGTAAGTTCAAAAACACATATTAAGTTTTTCTCCCACACCAGCGTTGAAGATATTCAAGCCAACAATTATGCAAGTGTGAGTACCATTGACCCATCTACCGGAGATGTAGTATTTTCAGTTCCCATGCAAAGTTTTGAGTTTGAAAAAGCTTTAATGCAAAAGCACTATAATGGTGAAGACTTTTTGGATACAAAGCAATTTCCAAAAGCAAAGCTAAAAGCAAAGATCACCAACATCAGCCAAATTAATTTTGAAAAGGATGGCACATATCCAGCCAATGTTGAAGGTGAATTGACTATAAAAGGTGTAACAAAGCCGATTAAAGAAAAAGGGACTGTCACTGTAAAAGGCAATGAAATTGAAGTACAAAGTATTTTCAATATTACCCTGGCTGATTACGGTATCACTTTCGTAAAAGGGAAACCATCAAAGAACATTGCCAAAACGGTTGAAGTGACGGTTCATGCTGAATATCAATCTGAATAAAAATGATGATTATGAAAAGCATATTAACAATCGCAGCGGGAATCATCATGATGGTTCTCGTTGCAGCCCAAATACCGGGCAATGAAAATGCAAATGCCAATGTTTCGGCTATTCAGTTCAAATCGGATTCGTGGAATGAAGTGTTAGAAATGGCAAAGAAAGAGAACAAACCTATTTTCCTTGATATATCTGCCAGTTGGTGCGGATATTGCAAGCGCATGAAAGCCAACGTTTTTACAGATGCAGAAGTTGCCAAATATTATAACTCCAATTTTATAAATGTTTCGGTTGACGGTGAAAAGGGAGAAGGTATAGAACTTGCCAAAAAGTACGGTGTGAAAGGTTATCCAACTTTTGTATTCCTAAATCCCGATGGTAGTATTGCTTACCAAACATCAGGCTATAACAATCCAGAGAAATTTTTAGAATTAGGAAAAAATGCAATCAATAAATAAACATAGTAAATCAATATTTGCAGGAAGCAAAATTCTAACTATTTTGCTTCTTGCATTTTTAAACTTAAATATCATGGCTCAAACAGATTATAAATCAGTAAAAGAAGCAAAAGGCTTGCAGGTTGGCGATACAGTGAAAGATTTTTCTGCCACTGACCTGCACGACAGCACATTCACACTGAGCGAAGCATTAAAAAAAGGTCCGGTTGTAGTGATTTTTTATCGTGGTCAATGGTGTCCTGTTTGCAACAAGCATTTAAGCCATTTGCAGGACAGTCTTCAAATGATTTATGAAAAAGGGGCAGCTGTAATAGCTATTTCGCCCGAACAATCAGAATTTTTAAAGCGGACTGCTGAAAAAACCCATGCTTCATTTTCTTTACTGTATGATGACGGCTATAAAATAGCTGACCTTTTTGATGTTACATTCAAACCGGATACAATGACAAGCATCATGTACAACACACTACTTGGTGCAAACCTGAAAAAGGCCAATACCGATGACAGTCAACGATTGCCTATTCCAGCAACATTCATTATTGGTACAGATAGTAAGATCGTTTGGCGGCATTTTGATCCGGATTATAAGAAAAGGTCAAGTGTGTCCCAGATAATTGCTAACTTGCCTTCTAATAATTAAATAGCTATTTTTTAAAATAATAACAGAAAGTATGAAAGCAAAATGGAACAACTTGGTTATTGCAGAAAGTGATAATATTGTTGAAGTTGAAGGGAATGTCTATTTCCCTATAGAATCTATTAATCCTGCATACCTGAAAAACAGCCAGACAACATATGTATGTCCATGGAAAGGCAAAGCTTCTTATTACACTTTAGATGTGGATGGTGAAATAAATAAAGATGCTGCATGGTATTACCCGGAACCAAAAGAAGCTGCAAAAGAAATAAAAGGAAGAGTGGCTTTTTGGAAAGGAGTAGAAATAATCAAACATTAAGAACAAATTACAAATCAATGAATTTCAAATTACATCTGATTGCTACTGATGAAGTCCTAAACAAAATAAATAGTCTATCATCAAAGATTATTGATATACGTCCTGTTGATGCTTATAATGGGTGGCAACTTAATAACGAATCACGCGGTGGGCATATTAAAAACGCCAAAAGTTTGCCTTTCAAATGGAGCAATTACGTGGATTGGATCGAAATGGTGCGTAAAAAACAAATTTTACCCCAGCATGAAATTGTTATTTACGGTTTTGATAAGGATGAAATTGACCAAGTTGCCTATAGGTTTTTAAAGTCAGGCTACGAAAAAGTTTTTGTATATTATGATTTTGTCAATAAATGGACAACTAATGAAAAGTTACCAATGCAAAACCTGCAACGCTTTAAACATTTGGTTTCAGCTGATTGGGTAAATCAGCTAATTTCCGGAGGCAAGCCACAACATTATCATAACAACAAATATGTCGTGGTACATTCGCATTATCGAAATAGAGATGCTTATTTAAGCGGACACATTCCGGGAGCCATTGACATGGATACATTAGCGCTTGAAGCGCCTGAAACATGGAACCGGCGTTCACCCAAAGAGTTAAAAGAAGCATTGGAAAAACATGGAATTTCAGCAGATACTACAGTGGTTTTATATGGGAAATTTATGTTTCCCGATAATGCTGATGAATTTCCCGGCAGTGCAGCAGGCGATATTGGGGCCATTCGTAATGCTTTTATTATGATGTATGCAGGCGTAAAAGATGTCAGAATATTAAATGGCGGATTTCAATCATGGCAGGATGATGGGTACGAAATTTCAACCACTGATGTTCCAAAAATACCGGTTACGGATTTTGGTGTAGATATTCCAGCCAAGCCAGAATTAGCTGTCGATACTCCTGAAGCCAAAGAAATGATAGCTTCAAAAAATGCTGAATTAGTTTGTGTTCGTAGCTGGAGTGAATATATAGGAGAAGTCAGCGGATACAATTACATCGAAGCTAAAGGACGTATTCCAGGAGCTATTTTTGCCGATTGCGGCTCGGATGCCTACCACATGGAAAATTACAGGAATTTTGACCATACAACGCGTGAATTTCATGAAACTGCTGAATTATGGGAAAGCAATGGTATAACACCTGATAAGCATCTGGCATTTTATTGCGGAACAGGCTGGCGCGGAAGCGAAGCCTGGTTTAATGCATGGCTAATTGGGTGGCCCAAAGTATCAGTTTATGATGGTGGTTGGTTCGAATGGAGCAACGATCCGGAAAACCCATTTGAAAAGGGTATTCCTAATATTACGAAATAAAATTTATTCTAACAGATGAACTTAACCGCAACACTCACAGAATTTGCAAGCGATGTTATTGAAGGCCTTTCTTCGCATCCTAAGCATTTATCTTCTAAGTACTTTTACGATCATCGCGGAAGTATGATTTTTAACGATATAATGCAAATGCCTGAATATTACCTCACTGATTGCGAGTTTGAAATTTTTAATAATCATAAAGCGGAAATAGCTTCAAAAATCTATCCCGATAAATCTTATTTTGAGTTAATTGAACTGGGCGCAGGCGATGGTTATAAAACGATTGTATTGCTTAATTATTTGGTCCAACAAAACGTTAAGTTTCAATACATGCCAATTGATATATCAGCAAAAGCTATTGAAAACCTGCAACTTAATTTGACAAAGAGTTTGCCCAATCTCAATGTGAAATATAAAACGGGAGATTATTCTAAATGGACAGCGGGTTTAAATGGAGTAGCACCAAAACTTGTTTTGTTTCTTGGGTCTAACATCGGAAATTTAACCGAAAATGAATCTTTATCATTCTTAAGGCAATTACGTAATGTGTTAAACATAGGAGATAAATTACTTATTGGTTTCGACCTCAAAAAAGACCCGGAAATCATCCTGAAAGCATACAACGATCCTCATGGTCACACCGCAGCCTTTAATCTCAATCTCTTACACAGAATCAATACTGAACTTGATGCTAACTTTAATACTGACAATTTTTATCATGAAGAAACCTATGATCCACAAACAGGAACGGCAACTAGTTTTCTGATCAGCAAAAAAGAGCAAACAGTGCGCATTAATAGAACCAACAGCATGTTCCATTTTACTACCAACGAGAAAATTTCAATGGAAATTTCACAAAAATATGATGAAGTCATGATTAATTATTTTGCTGAAAATTCGGGATTTGAAGTAGAACACAATTTTTCCGACAGTCGGTCATGGTTTATCGATTCACTTTGGAAAGTCGTATAAATAAAGAGTTGAAATCTAAATAACCAAACCTATGAATTTTAAACCTATTATCCGATTTTCAGAACTTAAAGACAGTGTACCGGTTCATTCAATATGCGAAAATGTTGATCTTGTAGTCATCCGATACAACAATGATGTTTCTGTACTTTATGGACGATGCCTTCACCGTGGTGCTTTATTGAGTGATGGACATATTGAAGGTCATAATATAATTTGTGGTGTACATAATTGGGATTATCGATACGATACTGGGGTATCGGAATATAATAATGACGAAGCCTTGCAAAAATTCACAGCTAAAATTGAAAACGATCAGGTACTGGTTGATATTGACGAAATAAAAGCTTTTGCGCGTGAACATCCCCAAGCCTTTAATCGTGAACAATATTTAGGCGAATATGCTGATACACATCCCGAAGATACAGAACCTTACACTGGATACATTCAGGAACTGGCACGAAACGGGTTAAGAAACTATGGCCATCATGGGCCAACAGCGGCTATGGGTGTCGACAGAAACACCTTACCCAAATGGGAAGATATCCAGTTTTTACCGGCACAATTAGCCAAAAGACCTTTGATGGACGAAAAAGAAGTTATAACAACAGTTGTTATTGGGCCTAAAGCAAAAAAACCAATAAAGCTGGAAATTCCGGTTTTTGTTTCCGACATGAGTTTTGGAGCCTTATCGAGTGAGGCTAAAATAGCGTTGTCGAAGGGTGCAGAACTTGCCGGAACTGGTATTTGCAGTGGTGAAGGAGGAATGTTGCCCGAAGAACAAGAAAATAACTCACGCTATTTTTATGAATTGGCATCTGGTAAATTTGGGTTTTCATGGGACAAAGTTAATAAAGCCCAGGCTTTCCACTTTAAGGCAGGACAAGGTGCAAAGACCGGAACCGGTGGACATCTCCCCGGCCATAAAGTAACCAAGGAAATAGCTGAAGTACGTGGCTTAAAAGAAGGAGAACCCGCTATTTCGCCGGCTGCTTTCCCCGATTTAAAAACTGTTGAAGATTTTAAAAAGTTTGGCAACATGGTTCGGGAAAAAACTGGTGGAATTCCAATAGGATTTAAACTGGCTGCAAGCCATATTGAGGCAGATATCGATTTTGCACTTGCTGTTGGAATCGACTACATCATTCTCGATGGCCGTGGCGGGGGCACCGGAGCAGCTCCTACAATTTTACGCGACAACATTAATGTCCCAACTATACCCGCCCTTGCTCGCGCCCGCAAACACCTCGATAAAGTTGGAGCAAAAGATGTTACGCTTATTATAACTGGCGGATTGCGCATTGCCGATGATTTTGCAAAAGCCCTCATGCTTGGTGCCGATGCTGTGGCTGTGTCAAATTCAGCTTTGCAGGCAATTGGTTGCCTCGGAATGAGAGCTTGCCATACCAATAACTGTCCAGTGGGAGTTGCCACACAAAAGGAATCATTGAGAAACAGGATTCAGATTGAAATATCGGCAAAGCAACTTTTTAACTTTTTTCATGCTTCAAATGAACTCATTAAAGTAATTGCACGTGCATGTGGTCATGATTCTGTCAGGAATTTTAATCCAAACGACTTATCCACTGTAAACTATAAAATTCATCAATTAACAGGAATTAATTATGCAGGAATACACGAAAACTGACAAACAAATACACTGGCTAAGCCAGATTATTGCAAAGCTGAACCGGGCCTACCTACCGGCAAAAGACGACGACAGCCATACAAACTTGTCGTATGATCCGATCGAAAAGAAACTTTGTGGGCGATGGATAGAAAGTTCTGAGGGACAAATATTGCCTACATTCAATTTGCATACTTTGCAATTTGAGTGGAAAAACAGATCCATGCAAGCATTGGCAGCTGTAACCATCTTCGATAAAAGCTTACATCAGCTCGAAAAGGAAATTGCTGAATATCCACAATCAATTGGGATGGATACAAAGGAAATTTCCAAACCCCTTCATTTCGAAATTCCAGATTATCATATCAATACAATTAAACATGAGGATATTTCACAAGAAGGATTACAAAACTGGAGTTTTTTACGTCATGTGGCAAATAATGCATGCTTTCAGTTATTGGGTTTTCTTCAGATAGAAGATGAAATTCGTATATGGCCACATCACTTTGATACCGGTGTATATGCACAGGTTTCCAAATCATTGGGTATTGGTTTTGGTCTGGCTATGGAAGATTCCATGGTGGGTGAACCTTATTTTTATATTGCTGGATATTCAAATGACAAAGAATTTGATTACACCAACCTTATCACATTAAAACATGGTAAATGGATGATTCAAAATTGGAAGGGAGCTGTTTTGCCTATTTCAGAACTAATGGGATTATCCATCGAAGATACTACCCAATATGTGAATAATTTTATAGAAACCACCCTTATATGGTATATACAGCAAAGCCCACAAACCAAATAACATGAAAAATATACACTGGCATAAAGTTCTGAATAACAAAAATAATCTGGAGGAAGGTCGTGTTACCACAGTTAATGCAGGCAACAAACAAATAGCCCTTTCGCATTTCGAAGGCAAAATATGTGCTCTCGATAATCACTGTCCACATCAGGGCGGCCCTTTGGGTGAAGGAAGTATCGAAAATGGCATACTGCGTTGTCCTTGGCATGGTTGGGATTATCATCCCTGCACGGGCAAAGCTCCCGACTTTGATGATGGTGTAGAATCATATCCGGTTGAAGAACGGGAAGATGGTATTTACGTGGGAATTGAAGAAGAAAAACCACATGAAACTACTGTTTCTGATGTTATGGTAGAAACAATGATAAATTGGGGTGTTGATACTGTTTTTGGAATGGTAGGCCACTCTAATCTGGGTCTTGCCGATGCTTTTAAACGTCAGGTAGAAAAAAATAACTTAAAATTTATAGGTATCCGGCACGAAGGTGCAGGAGCATTTGCTGCTAGTGCATATGGTAAACTCACAGGTAAACCTGCAGCATGTTTTTCGATAGCCGGTCCCGGTGCAACAAATATGTTCACCGGCCTTTGGGATGCAAAAGTCGATCGTGCACCAATTCTTGCTCTAACCGGACAGATTGCTACACAAGTTTTTGGTACGGGAAACTTTCAGGAAGTAGATTTGGTAAGTGCTTTTCAATCCGTAGCGGAGTTTAATCATCGTGTTCAAAAAGATAGCCGGCATACTGAATTGATGGCCTTAGCCATAAAACATGCTTTATTAAAAAGAGATGTTTCACATTTAACTTTTCCTGATGAAATACAAGAAATACCTGCAGAAGAAGAAATAGCACAAACACCTGAAGGACGAATAAGTTCGTTAAAAATAGCTCCACCTAAAGAAAGTATTGAGAAAGCGGTTAAGCTTATCGAAAATTCTTCAAGACCGGTAATCATTGTTGGCCATGGTGCACGTTTCGATATGCAATCCATCATTAAATTTGCCGAAATACTATACGCTCCGGTATTAACTACTTTTAAAGGGAAAGGACTGTTATCAGATCATCATCGCCTTGCAGCCGGAGTACTTGGGCGCAGCGGTACTCCTATCGCTTCGCATTTTATGAACGAAAGCGACTTATTGATTGTTTTTGGTGCTTCGTTTAGCAATCACACTGGAATTACTCCTAAAAAACCAATTATACAGGTTGATTTTGATCCTTTGGCTCTTGCCAAATTTCACAAAATTGATGCTCCCGTTCTTGGAGAAATTTCTGTTACCCTTTCCATGATGATTGAAGAATTAAAAAATAAGCTTTCAACAACAAATCAGGAAAAAGAGATTGCAGAACGCTGGGAAATTTGGCGGACAGAAAAAAACAAACGCTTACTCGAAGACCGTGGAAAAGGAATTAGCTCGATAGCGGTATTTCATAATTTATCCAAACTGGTGCCTGAAAATGCAGTAATGTGTGTTGATGTAGGTAATAATGCTTATTCATTAGGCCGATATTTTGAAAGCAAAAATCAACGATTTCTAATGTCGGGCTATTTAGGATCCATCGGGTTTGCATTTCCTGCTGCAATGGGTGCCTGGGCAGCAACTAAAGGTAAAAAAGCTATAATTGCAGTTGCCGGCGATGGTGGATTTGCTCAATATATGGCAGATTTAACCACTTCCGTAAAGTACGGAATGAACATTAAAGTTATCTTATTAAACAACTCGGAACTTGGTAAAATTTCTAAAGAACAACGCTCTGGTGGTTTTGACGTATTTGTAACAGATTTAATAAACCCTGATTTTGCTCAATTTGCATCAAGCTGTGGCGCCTTAGGATTAAAAGTTAATAGTAGGGAAGAATTAAAATCAAAAATGAAAGAGGTTCTCGATTATAATGGGACAGCTTTGTTGGAAATCATCACAGATGGTCAATTAATCTGATAGTAATTAATAACAAATCCTTTTTTTATGAGCAGAATCAAAGTCATATCGCACAATGAAGCAACTGGACGGCTCAAAGAAATTTACGATGAGCTGATTGTTAAGCGTGGAAAACTTGCAGAAGTTCACACAATTCAGAGTTTGCGTCCAGAATCCATTGTCAAACACATTGACCTTTATTTGGAAATCATGTTTTCAAAGTCGGAACTTTCAAGAGCAGAACGAGAAATGATGGCGGTTGTTGTTTCTAAAACAAATGGGTGTGTGTATTGCCAAAAGCATCATGCAGAAGCATTAAACAATTATTGGAAAGATGCTGCTAAAACCGAAAATTTCAGAATATCATACAGTAATGTTCATTTAAACGATAAGGAATTAATGCTTTGCCAGTTTGCAGAGCAATTAACTAAGAAACCTGAA
>RRYU01022869.1_pt1 | contig 12424 bp, 5 predicted proteins | sample 2162651 | NCBI WGS metagenome assembly RRYU01 (sample SAMN10267283, study PRJNA491782) | microbial mat metagenome | isolation source: biomat in the production well | place: Japan: Minami-Kanto gas field, natural gas well KTG3 | collected 2017-06 | reverse complement strand
AGGAAGTGAGTAATCCATCACTTCGTACATCACCTCAGCTTTTTCGCCAACAGAAAGGCCACCCAAAGCGTATCCTTCAAATCCGATGTCGATCAACCCAGCGGCACTCTGCTTGCGCAGATCTTCATACATCCCACCCTGAACAATTCCAAACAGGGCCTTCTCTCCACCCGCAGGAAGTACGTCGCGGCAGCGTTTTGCCCAACGCCCGGAACGCAGGGTTGAATCAACAACATATTCCCGGCTGGCAGGATAAGGGATACATTCATCAAAGACCATCACAATGTCTGCGCCAAGCGCCTGCTGAATTTCAATTGAAAGTTCCGGCGTCAAACGATGTCTGCTACCATCAAGGTGGGATTGAAAAGAGACCCCATCCTCATCTATCTTGCATAAATCGCCAAGACTGAAGACCTGAAAACCACCGCTGTCAGTCAGAACAGGTTTTGACCAATGCATGAACTTGTGCAGACCACCCAATTGCTTTACAAGTTCATGCCCCGGGCGCAGATAAAGATGATAGGTGTTGGCTAAGATGATCTGTGCGCCAATTTCATTCAGAGCCTCAGGCAAAAGACCCTTTACCGTCCCCTGGGTCCCAACCGGCATAAAGACAGGCGTCTCTATATCTCCACGAACCGTCTGTATTATTCCGCGGCGCGCGCTGCCATCCAGTTTTAAAAGATCGAATTGAAAAGGTGTCACCATATATCCAGCCTGCCAGATCCTAAAGGATCAGCATACAATCACCGTAGCTAAAAAAGCGAAAGCGCTCAGCTATCGCTTGCCGATAGGCCTTCAAAATAAATTCACGTCCAGCAAAAGCGCTGACCAGCATCAGCAGGGTCGATTTCGGCAAGTGGAAATTTGTTACCAGGCCATCAACTATTTGAAACTGGTATCCGGGGTAGATAAAGATTTCGCTTTCACCCCGACCTGCCTGCAACCGTCCAGCATCAACCGCAGTCTCAAGTGTTCGAGCAGCGGTTGTCCCCAGCGCTATGACCCTTCGACCAGCCTCCTTGGCTCGATTAACCGCAATGGCTGTCGACTCGGGAACTTCGTAAGCTTCAGAATGCATCCGATGATCACGTACATTTTCTACGCGCACAGGCAAAAATGTTCCGATACCAACATGTAGAGTCAAGGGTACGATTTCTACACCCTTATCGCGCAGCTGCTGCAACACCGCATCCGTAAAGTGAAGACCTGCGGTTGGAGCTGCGACTGCACCTGTGTTGCACGCAAAAACTGTCTGGTATCGTTCCCGATCAATCGGGATCTCTTCTCGACGCACATAGGGAGGAAGAGGTAAAAAACCTATTTTTTCTATAAGAGCCTCAAAATCACCGGAATAGTTGAATCGCGCGATTTTCTGCTGATCCTCACCACCAGATCTGATTTCAGCAGACACCCCTTGGCCAAATTCAATCTGAGTCCCCGGCTTCAAAGGTCGCGAACTACGCCCTAAACACAGCCAGTCTTCATGCTCACCTGCAAGGCGCCGCAACAATAACAGCTCGACCTGCCCACCCGAAGGTTTGGCACCAAGAATCCGAGCCGGTCGAACTCGCGTATCATTCAGGACCAGAAGGTCTCCAGCCACAAACGAATCGGCGATATCGACAAAATACCCACTATCAATCTTACCCGACAGACACTCAAGACGCATCAGTCTGGAGGCATCTCTTGTTGTTGCAGGGTGCTGTGCGATCAACTGTTCGGGCAAACTGTAATCGAAGTTTTCTAACTGCATCGAATACCACTTTTCAACGCCCATTTTCCGGGCAAACCAGCGACCTAGAAAATCATAGTTAGATAGCAAAGTCAAATCCAATTTCCGCCAAACAAAAGCCCTTAATTTCGCGGCATTTAAATCACTATCCCGTGCCAAGTCAGGATCAACATCCCAACCCATAATATAATGGCAAACAATTTGCAGACTATCGACGTATCGGGATTCGTTCCCCGCTTGTATTTAATTGAATATATATAAAAGGGGGAATCTCAAGTATAAGGTAACGCCTGAAAATGATATCAGCTCTTGACAAACTCGGGTTTTTAACGTGTCGCTTCGGTCTTTAGGCCGAGACGGGGTAGAACTTAATCAACATGAATTCCCTTAAGATTAAAATACTGGGTCTGACCATCGGCATCACCATAATTGCCGTAATGCTGGGGACCTGGCATAATCTCCGTACCCAGTCCGCGATGATTGAGCGAATTGCTGCCCATGATAGCCGTTTGATCTCAGATACAATTCGCAACAGTATCCGTACATCCATGTCTATTGGCAGAAATGAAGATGTAGCAAGCATCCTCAAAGAAATTGCCGACGAAGTCACAATCTCTTCAGTCAGGATCATCGACCCCAATGGCAAGATCCTGATATCGGCGGAAGAAAATGAAATCGGCCAGCTAGTTGACGCTTCTGACCTCGTGACCTACCGCCGAACACCAGATAAATTTTCCTTCATGGTCCATGAAGGAAATCATTTCACGTCGACCCTTCCGATATTCAACGAAGAGGATTGTTATCGCTGCCATGACAAGCAGATCAAAGTCCTCGGAGTACTGGACGTTCACCTTACCCTGAACGGTATAGACACACTACAAGCCAAAGGCCGTGAAGCTAACCTGATATCTTCGGCAACAATCATTGCCATCATGATATTCTCTATCACCTTTTTCATCCTGTATTATGTAGATTCACCGATCCGCCAAATGGTCGAAGCAATGACCAAGCTTGAAAATGGTGAATTTGATAAAGCTTCTACCAACATTTCCAGTTCGCGCGAGATGTCAACCCTTTCAAATAAATTCAATGGCATGGTGCATCGTCTTCAGTCATTGATTGATTCAACCATAACCTATGAGCGTGAAACAGCAGTCACCCGCGAAAAACTTTCACACCAATCTGAAATAGAGAATATGAATATGACTCTTGAAGATCGGCTACGTGAAATTGAATATCTCAATATCACTCTCGAAGAACGCATCGAAGAAGTTGAAGAAGCAAACTTCAAAATAGCCGACCTTGCCAGCGACCTGGAAGATCGTAACACCAACCTCGCCAGCGCGGTTCACCGGTTGTCATCACTTTATAAAATGGGCTTGGCAGTCAATTCAACCATGGATCTGCATCAACTTTTCAATCTCCTTTTGCATAAAGCGATCAACTCGCTGAATGGTAGTATTGGCTACATCCTGTTGCTCGATAAAAACCGCAACAATCTAAAAGTTGGAGATGTTGTCGGTCTGCACAACCCTGATTTTGACCGATCAATGAGCATTGAACTAACCAAGGGTGGGGTTTCAAACTGGGTTATTGAAAACCGTGAACCGATTTTGATCCGCAAGATCGAAGATTCGCGAGATTTTTCCCGCATGAGTCGTCTCGGATTTGCGCGTGAAACAATTATCTGTGCCCCCCTGTTTGTGCACGATGATGTTTTTGGCACCCTGACGATTGCAAATCGTCCTGATGGCGCTACCTTTAATGATGAAGATATGGAGATGCTCTCAACCATTGCCGCTCAGGCAAGTGTCGCCATCAAGAACGCCCGGCTCTACGAAGATCAACAGAGTACCTATCTAAATACTGTCCATGCCCTGGTTTCAGCGATTGAGGCAAGTGACCCCTATACTCGAGGGCACTCTGAAAGGGTCACACGTTATTCGCTTGCCTTGGGTCGCCATCTTGACCTGCCGGAACCATCATTCAAGGACCTTGAGCAGGCTGCTATCTTGCATGATATTGGCAAAATTGGAATTGACGACTCATTGCTGCACAAAGTCGACGAACTCTCCCTGAATGACATCGATCGGCTGAGACAGCACCCGATGATTGGTATGCGCATACTCGAACCGATTCAATTCATGTCCAGAGTTCGTGAAATAATTGGCCAGCATCATGAGCGCTTTGATGGGCAGGGTTATCCTTTGGGGCTTTCCGGTGAAAAACTGCTCTTCGAAGCACGTATTCTGTCAGTAGCGGACAGTTATGATGCGATGACATCTGACCGTCCATACCGTAAAGCCCTCCCGCGGGAAGTTGCTCTCAAAGAACTCAAGCAACACACCGGGACCCAATTTGACCCTCGCGTTGTAACTGCGTTCATTGAACTCATCGACAACGGAAGCCTCCCTGGATAAGAAAGGTTAGAGGGCCAGACTATGCCCAAGTTCACCACCTTTCCTCTGCTCAGGCACCTACTGCGCCCACTGATAGTACTCCTGCTCGGCCTTGCGGTAATATCTGTAGTCGGTTCAAGTCTGCTGTTATACAACAGTCTGGTGGACTCAGTAGATCTCAAGCTCGATCATGCCCAGAAGATGGTCTATCGAGACCTGAAACAAACAGAACTCCATCTTTCAGAATCCCTGATACTCCTCGCTAAAACAACTGAAACAACTCCAACAGCAACTCTGGAAAAAGAGATCCAGGCCAATCATCCCTTACTTGATGCAAGTCTATATGACACACAGAGTCTGCCAAGTGACAGCCTTCGCAAGCTTGCAGAGGCTGCCGCGCTAAGCAACAGATTCATTAATTACATAACCTATGACAGCCAGCAGGAGTTCTTCGCCCTGACACTCATACAACCGACAACCGCACCAGGCAAGGTATTATTGCTTCAACTCCCTATTCATCAAAAACTGCTCAGAAGACTGGCTGATCGTTACAATTGTGAACTATCCCTCTATTCAGAAGAAGGTCAATTGATGGTCAGCAGCAGCGACCGGCACAAACCTGACCCTCGAATTTCAGACAATTTGCTACTCCGTATAGAGAAGAGTGAAAAACACTATGTCACCAAAACTGACCATATTGAATTTCGCAGCCTTTACACCCCATTACCACTTGGTAGTAATGGAACCCTCTATCTCTCCGCAAGTCGATCACTGGACGACCTGAATAGTCTGCTGCTTACACATAGTTGGCGATTGCTCCTCACCTTCATCATAACCCTCGCAATCGGTGCCGCGATCTATTATCGACTACTCTTGAGGACTCTGACACCTTTAAAAAGCCTACTCGAAACAATCCATCAGGTCGCACGTGGGAACCTTTCCTCTCGTACCGAGATCGCCAAGGACTCCTATCTTGAAGAATTGAGTAGCAGCTTCAATCAGATGCTCGGGCAACTTGAGTCGCTTTATGAAAATCGACTGGAGTCGGAAAAAGCTTCTGTTCTCAATCAGGAGACCTTGAAGTACAATACCCACCTCAAAAAGAAAAACCTCGAAATAGAAACAGTTAACATCCAGCTAAAAGAGCAGTATGAAGAATTGACTGCCCTTTTCCAAGTATCACGTAGCCTGACAGCTTCATTGGATCAGAACCTGCTGTTTGAAAAAGTTTTTACTATTTTAAAAGATACGCTGCACTGCGACCGTATCGTATTACTCCTTTATCGTCCGGGTTCAGAGTCACTCGAGGTCACAAAAACCACCGGGCTAGATGCTGGAACCTCTAAAGGGCTCTCATTCAACCTTGGTGAAGGTATCAGTGGCACTGCTGCCGCAACCATGAAACCAATCTACAGCCCAGACCTCAGTATCGACGGCCGCAATCTCAACTACAAAGGGCGTTGGGTTTCATCAGGAAGTTTATTATCAATGCCGATGGTCCTTCAAAACCGACTCATCGGAGTTCTAAATATTCATCATCAACAGAAAGATGCGTTTGATTCTGTCGCTCAGCAGATGGCTCAGGCCATTGTCGACCAGACAGCGATATCGATTGAAAACTCGAGACTCTACGAAAAAACACGCACACTATCTGCGACCGATGATCTGACCGGGCTTGCAAATCGCCGCCAATTCCAGGACTACCTGCAGCGGGAATGGGCGCAATCTCGAAGATATCACAGCAATTTCAGCCTATTAATGATCGACATCGACTTTTTCAAGGCCTATAACGATACCCACGGACACCTCAAAGGAGATATCGCACTCAAAAAGGTCGCAGCTCTGCTTTTGCAAAATACCCGGGGGATTGATCTGGTTGCACGTTTTGGTGGAGAGGAATTTGTTAGAGCTGGCACCGATGTTCGGACAGGGTGGCGGCGGAAATAAGGTGGAAAGCCTTCATGGTTAAGCCGCCAGTCGGAGTGCCGGACCGGCGTAGCCGGGCCGGGGTTTTTGCCAATATGCCTCATCGGGGGTCTTGTCGTCCAGACTGGAATGAGGCCGCTCGGTGTTGTAGAAATTGATCCAGTGCTTGAGGCCTTGCCGCACCTCGCTGCCGGTTTCAAATGCGTGCAGATAAATGCACTCGTACTTCAGGGAGCGCCAGAGCCGTTCAATCATGACATTGTCCATCCAGCGCCCTTTGCCATCCATCGAAATACGGATGTCCGGGTACTGCTGGAGGGCGGAGATAAATTCATCACTGGTGAACTGGCTGCCCTGGTCGGTGTTGAAGATCTCGGGCTGGCCGTAGCGCTGGAAAGCTTCTTCGAGGGCTTCGACACAGAAGTCGGCTTCCATAGTGTTGGACAGCCGCCAGGACAAGACCTTGCGGGTGGCCCAGTCCATGATCGCCACCAGGTAGAGAAAACCCTTGGGCATGGGGATATAGCTGATGTCAGCACACCAGACCTGATTAGGCCGATCAATGGCCAGACCGCGCAGCAGGTAGGGATAGATCTTGTGCTGCTTGTTCGGAATCGAGGTATTCGGCTTCTGATAGATCGCTGATAGGCCCATCAGCTTCATCAGCCGTCCGATCCGGGTACGACTGACAGAATAGCCTTCCCGACGCAGGTGACGGGTCATCTGCCGGTGGCCGTAAAAGGGCGTTTTCAGGTACTGTTCGTCGATCAGGCGCATCAGTTCCAGGTTCAGGTCGGACTCTCCGCTTGGCTGGTAGTAGTACGACGAGCGGGTGACCGACACAAGTTCGCATTGTTTGACAATGCTCAAGTGGGGATGATCGGGTTGAACCAGGGCTTTCCTTCGGGCGTGGCTCAACGAATGCGACCGAAGGCGTTGGCTAAAAAATCCCGCTCCACCGTGAGCTGGCCGATCTTGGCGTGCAGCTCCTTGATCTGAGGATCATCATTGGTGCGGGTGCGTTCCGCCTTGGTGGAAAAGGTCTCGGCCAGATTGCCGATGGCTTGCCGCTTCCAGTTGGTGATCTGATTGGGATGCACCCCGTAGCGGCTACCAAGTTCCTGAATGGTCTGTTCGCCTTTGATCGCCTCCAGGGCAACCTTGGCCTTAAACTCGGCGGAATAGCGTTTACGTTTCGTTTTGCTCATGGGTTCCTCTCTTTCGTCAGTGCGCGGCTGTCCACCTTAATGCACTGTCCGAAATTTTGGTACCAGCTCTGTATCTAGTCATTCTAATTGTTTTCATATCCGCAAGATAAATAATATTGCGCTTCCATAATCCGGAGATAATCACTCATCCATGAACGAGATTCTGTACAGTCCACGGGAAGCTTGTCGAACATTGACAACGCTTGCAATGTCTTGTCGATGACCTTAGAAAGGTTTTTTTCTCCCCTCTTATCCATAAGTCCTATTTTGAGCAGTTTCTCTTTGAGCTCGCGGAAATAATAGTCGTCCTGTTCCTTGCCATTTTCGTCTCGATCATCATCACAATCATCATATTCATGGCCATCTACTTCTTCGATATCGCCGGGACCAGACAGGATCATCTCATCAATCCAGGCGATAGAATCCTGCAGCAAACTCTCAGAATTTCGATCAACATCGAATGAATAGGGATATCGTTCGAATTCAGTTGTAATTTCATCCAGAGTAAACCGGATAATAGTATCTTTACCTAAGGTCCCAATTAGATCTTCGCTCTGAACAAAGTAACGATACAGGACTTCATCCTCTTCATGGTCGGAAAGATGAAATTCTAGTAGATCCTGACGGTGGTTAAACAGCGGCTTATAGTTAAGGTTTGGCCACAAATGTTCGACTGCAAGCAGATCCATTACGCTTCCAGAAAGTTTGATTGAAGTTTTCAGCAATTCCGTTGAAGCGGCCTTGGGTGAAGTCTGCGCGGGCAACAGATAACTCAGAGCATTTTTGACCAAAGACAAATATTCCTCTCTATCTGATGACATGGCCGATGTTATCAGATCAAAGGGCAGAAACGCAGTCCTCCCTTCTCCGAATTGATGAAGAACCACTCCCGGGAGGTCTTCTCTTTTCTCCCGTGAATGTTTGTTCAACTTAACTACCCTGCAATTTCCTACTGGCGCTCCGACAGTCCAATGAGTGTTCCAATCGATCGTTATGCTCTCAACAAGTGAAGAGGAGATATCGTCACCGCGCGAAGGGAATGAAATCTGCAGTTCGTAAACACCTTCAAAGGGGCCATAATTAGACACAAGATGCATCATGAGGTCATCATCCTCGTGGATACTGAGGCTCAGATCTCCGTAGACATTTCCAACGGTCAGGTTGCCCTCATCCCCTTCTTTATTTCCCAGAGACAACCACTCTTCATCAATAATCTCACGTCCGTTATCATAACGTCTCAGTAAAGAAACTTTGACCATATCCCCGACATGAAACTCCTTCGACAATTGCAATGTCATTCGGTCGTACGTTTCTGTCGATTCTTCACCAAGAATTGAACCAGCTATAGTTCCCACGTCGAGTTCCGTCTTTAATACGGAACCAGAGATGCTTAGTTCACCCTCAACAGACAGCGGACTGCTGTAGAGCTGAAGTTTTAACCGATTATCTTTGTTCGGCTCTCGTCCCTTGTATTTGACCCCGAGAAGATTTTCAAATCTGGAGTCACCATCATGTTTGCCCGGAACGTAAAGAAACCCCATTCCGCGTCGGACACCTTCAACGAATTCAGGAATAAAGTCGCCCTCAAAGGGCAGTTCTTCATCCAGAATCACGGTCATGTTGAACACGCCTGAACGAAAAGCACGTAAATACTCTTCCTTGCTGAATATAACTTGAGAATATACATCCTGGTCAGCAAACGCCTCGGCCAAGAAATCAAGTTTATCCTGCCGGGAAGTATCGATTACATGATTATCATTACTTTCATGATCATCTTTTTCATCGTGATCATTGTGGTTGTCTTCCTTATGCTCTTTTCCCCCTTCACCGACCCAGACCAGAACACGCGGTACGTTAATGATCGAAGTCTTATTTTCAATGCCGATTAAAGTAAATTTCACAGACTGCTCGTTTTCCATATTCATAAGATGGTCAATACTGCGGAAATGAATCATATGCCTACCGAAATCGATCTCCGGCAGCCGGAATGATCCGGAATAAAGGGTCCAACTCGTCTGCCCGTCAAAGCGGTAATATGTCTCATCAACTCCGGCAAAAATGTCCAGCGTATTCAAGGTGATTTCTGTTTTTCTGGTAACCAGTAGCTGATCGTGGTTCATATAACTCTGGTTATTAAAAATAATGCTGGTAACAGGAGCAGTATTATCAATTACAACTGTCCGCTCTTGCTCAACTTCGATATTGGCCACATTATCCATCGACCTATAACCGATGATATGTGATCCATCGGCCAGCCCCTGTAAATTAAAGGGCGCATAAACTGTCCAGGTGCCCCCATCGATCCGGTATTCGGTCGTTGCCACACCAGCGAGATTGTCGTTAGCATCCAAAGAGATTTTGGAGGTTGCCGTTACGTAGAGGTTGTCAGCACCAGTGTACTCCGTCCCCTCCACGTTGATACTCGTAGCCGGTGGCGTGTTATCGGCTGTGACAATCAGAGTGCGTGTCGGCTCTTCATTCGCAACGCGGTCTATAGAGAGGTAGTCAATCTGGTGCACACCTTCAGGCAGTCCAGCAAGAGAGAATGGTGCAAAGTCAGTCCAGGCATCACCGTCAACACGATAGGTTGTTCGGGCGACACCTGATAGATTATCTTTAGCTGAAAGTTCGAAACCCGTTAGGTTACTGACAAAGTGAGTTCCGTGAATATCAATAAAAGTAGAATCAGTATATGAGATGTCGGTCAGAGGTGCTGAGCGATCCAGTACAACATTCAAAGAATGAGGCTCTTCGAAATTACCGGCCCGGTCTAGCGCACGATAATTGATTGTCTGATTTCCCTCGGAGAGGCTCACCAAATCAAAGCTATCAATATAGTTGCTCCAGGTTACTTGTTGCGTAAATGCATACTCAATATGATCAACTCCCGAAGGCACTAACCCATTGTCAGCAGACAGAAGAGAAAATTTCGTTCTTGGCGACACAAAGAGTGTATCTGTAGCCTGATAGTACGAATCCACAAACTCAAGGTGACTTTCCGGCGCCGTTTTATCAACCACAAAACTCCAGCTCTCAGCAACAGTATTGCCCGCAAAATCCCAAGCTGTTGCAGATAAATCATACTGGCCTTCAGCAGCAATGACAGTTCCGGAAACAAAATCGCTACCATTTACCTCAAGTGTACTCGTTGCCAAATAGGAATCAGACACTACAACCAGCGGTGTCACATCGGTGTTGTAATAAGCAGCATCAGCGAACCCAGAAACAACAACTAAAGGTTCAGTTTTGTCGATTGTGAATTCAACAGTCTCAGAGCTCTGGTTCCCGAGGCTGTCAACGGCAGTGATATCGAAACGGTACTCACCCTCGTTTGAAATCAGATTGTGACTGTCGACCAGCTCTCCGTTACGCAACAAGACCGCCTCGCGTTGGATAGGCAGGAGATCACTTATTTCAACTTGGGTCAGTACGTCCAAGTTATAAAACTCACCTGCCAACGGGGAGACAACGGTGATAGCGGGTGACTCATTATCTATGACAAAGTTGTAGACATTTTCTGTCTCCACATTGCCTAAGGCGTCAGTCGAACGATAACCGATAAAATGCTCACCGTCGGCCAATCCCGCCATGCTGATCGTGGCGCCATAGGAATTCCACTCAGCTGAATCTAATCGATATTCCGTCATTGCAACACCGCTGATATCATCAGTAGCAAGCAGCTGCAAACTGCTGGTTGCTGCCAGATATTCGATATTCTCTGAGCTTTTGTAATACGGCAGGCCTGTCACCAGTTGAGTGACGGGCGGAGTAATATCCATCTGCAACTCAAAATCAATCGGACTACTCAATTGTGTATTTCCAGCGTAATCCTGCACCGCAAATTTTATCTTGTGCGCACCATTGTCTCTCAGTGCCGGGTGCCAGGTCATGGCATAGCGCCCAGCGGCAAGATCAGCAAAAGGCAATAACTGCCATTCACCAGTATCCAGTCGATATGAGACTGACGCCACACCAGAAATATCATCACTGGCGACGACCTCAATATTGACAAACTGGCGGTAGGTTTCATCGAGCAGCGGTGACTTGACTTCAAATTCCGGTGGAAACCCGTCAATAACACTGAACGGTTCTTCACTGATCAGTTTTCTTTGAGCATCAGTGATATAGAAGAGTCTGGCTCGATAGGAATGTAGCTTCAGCCCCGTCGATGACAAACTAAATTCTCCGGTCAGTTTCCCATCAACAGTAATTGTCACGTCCTGCTCAACAGTCGATACAACGCCGAGACTTTCAGGATCAAACAGTTCTACTCTAAGTTGTCCTGTTGAAGCTTGGTTCCCACTACTGGCAACCGAGAACGGTAGTTTGAAATCAAGACCGTAAACAACCGCTTGCGGTTCAACCCCAAGACCACCGTTCACATTGCTGACAGGATAGATTATAAAGCTGCTCGCATCAGACTGCAGAACTTCATCCTCCAGCCAGAGCTCAGTTATCACATTGAAATCGCCGGGAGCGATCAGTGCCGTATTCCAATTAGCAGAGAAACGACTCGACATCCCAGGCAATAGTTGTGAAACAGGCTGATTGTCTAAGAATAGTTCCTGACCAGAGATATCCGTAATAACAGTTTTTAGTTGCAAATTGGAAAGGATGTCGTTTGCACCAGAGTTCTGTAGATCTATTTCAAGCAATACCGACTCGTTGGCCCCGTAACTGCTGTTATTTGTCATTATACTCAGGTCTGCAGAGCGATCCGGAAGGATGCTGAAAGGCTGAAATTGTTCGACCACCAGCTGGCCCTGATTATCATAGAGTCCACTCCAGACCTGATACTCTCCGGTGAATAGCACCCCTGTATTCCAGACGAAATCAAACTGCTCCGGACCATAAGCCAATCGAGCATCTCCCTGACTAAGCAATTCAACAAGATTGCCAGACTGGTCCAGAATCTTCATCTCAAGTCGCCCGTCGACTGCTTGTCCGTTATTCAACAGCTCGAGATTGATCTCGAGCTGTTTTTGGCTGGCAATCGCCTCCTTGTTCAGAGCAATAGACATCTGTACTCCGCCATCTCTCATAACCTGGAATTCACGGTCTGTGAAGTTGTTGCTCTCGATAAGTTCATTAATCACATCTTCCGGATCTGCAACGACTAATAAAGAACTGCTTCCGGACGAATCAGGTGCCGTGAA
>RRYU01001000.1_pt1 | contig 12429 bp, 11 predicted proteins | sample 2162651 | NCBI WGS metagenome assembly RRYU01 (sample SAMN10267283, study PRJNA491782) | microbial mat metagenome | isolation source: biomat in the production well | place: Japan: Minami-Kanto gas field, natural gas well KTG3 | collected 2017-06 | reverse complement strand
CGCGCAACCAGCGCATATGCACATACACCACCTGCGACTCGCCGGTGTAGGAATCGCCCCAGACGGTGGTGAGCAGATCTTCGACTGAACAGACCTGCCCGGCTCGGCATGCCAGGGCGTACAGCAGGTCAAATTCGCGGGGTGGCAGGGCAATGGCCTGCCCGGTCAGCAGCACCGTGTGTGTGCCCGGATCAATCTGCAGATCACCCACCACCACCGCTGCCGGTACGTCTGCATCAACGGCTGTGGCGGCGTGGTGTGCGCGACGCAGGACGGCTTTGATATGCGCCAGCAGGACGTCCAGGTCAAAAGGCTTGGTGATATAATCATCAGCCCCCAGTTCCAGTCCCAGCACCTCATCGAGTTCCCGTCGGCGGGCTGTCAGGAAGATGACCGGTACATTGATCTGTTCGTGGAGCTGGCGGAGCGCCTCCAGACCATCCATACCTGGCAGGCCAATATCCAGCAGCACCAGGTCAGGCGAGGTATGCTGGATCAGCTCCAGAGCTGCTTCAGCACTGTTCGCCGTGCTGATCTGGTAGCCGGCACGCTCAAGATTGAAGCTCAGGCTGCGGCGCAAGAGCGGATCGTCATCAACAAGGAGAATATGCGTATCCATGCCTGTTTCATCATGTTTTGAGTATAGCTGGTTATCACGAGAAGTAACTCACCTTATACCAGTATACCGCACGATCTCATGTGAAAAGTAGAAAGTAAAAAGGAGAAAGGAGAAAACCTGTGCTTATATCATGAACGGTGCCAATAGCTCTGGCTGTTGGTGCCGCTTTTCATGCCAACCGTGTGCGCCCCGCGCATGGATGGTTCATATCAACAGAGCCGCCCGGCGGGACGCAGCATGCTGCGAGCAAACCAGGCCAGACCATATCAACACTGCGCGTACCACTACTGCGCACGATTACGCAAACAACGCGGCACCAGAGACGAACCGCCTTCGCACTTCAACACATACCAAACCGTAAGCGAACCTTACCAATCCATCGTTTGACGCCATACCCGCAGTAGCATACAATCTGGCGGCAGGCGGGCCGGTTGCGCCAAGGCTCGATAGGGATGAGCACACACGTTGATGCATCCAGTGATCGAAACCCATCATCTCGTGAAACGATACGGTAAGGTGACCGCCGTTAACGGCGTATCGTTACGCGTGGCGCGGGGTGAAATCTATGCCTTTCTTGGTCTCAATGGCGCCGGCAAGACAACAACTATGCGCATGCTGCTTGGGATGATCCGGCCAACGTCGGGCGAGGTGTGGGTCGCAGGAATGCGCATTCAGGCTGGCAAACAACACCCGTGGGACGCGGTCGGATATCTGATTGAGACACCGACGGCTTACGCGGAGCTTTCGACGTGCGAGAACCTGGAAGCCGTGCGTCGGCTGCGTCCGGGTATTGCACCGGCAGCGGTTGATCAGGTGCTGGCGTTGACCGGATTGATGCCCTATGCGCAGCGGCGCGCCGGCACCCTCTCGCGGGGTAATGCGCAACGGCTGGGGCTTGCGAAAGCGCTGATGCACCATCCCCGCCTGCTCATTCTGGACGAGCCCACCAACGGGTTAGACCCGGCGGGCATTGTTGAAATTCGCGCACTGTTGCGCAAACTTGTGCATGATGAGGGCACAACTGTGTTTATGTCGAGTCATATGCTGAGCGAAGTAGCGCTGCTGGCGCAGCGCATTGGTATTATTCACCAGGGGCGATTGATCCAGGAGCTTGATATTGCTGAACTTGAGCGTAACCGGCGCCGCCGGTTGCTGCTTTGCGCACGCGATCCGGATGCGGCCCGTGTTGCGCTGTTACGTGCCGGATTTTTTGCCGCAATGACGGCCGACGGCATGATTGAAGTGCAGGATGCTGCGGCGATTGAACGTCCGGACGATATCGCTCTATGCCTGGTTCATGCCGGTCATGCGCCAACCATGCTCACTGTCGAACAAGAAGATCTTGAACACTATTTTTTACGCCTGATTGGCATGGACAAGGAACGGATCCCATGAACCGGTTGCTTCAAGCTATCCGGGTAGAACTGTTCAAAGCCCGACGCTCAAATATGCCCCTGCTCACTGCTCTGGCATTCTTACTCGCGCCGTTTGCCGGCGGCTTTTTTATGATCGTGCTGAAAGACCCCGAACTGGCGCGGCGCATGGGTCTGATCAGTACCAAAGCGCAGATCGTGGCTGGTTCTGCCGACTGGCCAGCCTATCTGGGATTCCTGGCCCAGGCTACGGCGGTCGGCGGCATTCTGCTCTTCGGCTTCATCGGCGCATGGGTGTTCGGGCGCGAGTATGCCGAGCACACGATTAAAGACCTGCTCGCCTTGCCGACCACGCGTTCCACGATTGTGCTTGCCAAGTTCGTCGTAATCGGGCTCTGGTCAGCCGGGTTACTGCTGGTCATCTATGCCATCGGTCTGGGTGTTGGTGTCGCCATCGCGCTTCCGGCACCATCGGCAACGCTGTTCTGGCAGAGCAGCATCACCCTGGCAATAACGGCAGGGTTGACGATTGCGCTCGTCACCCCGGTGACATTCCTGGCAAGCGCCGGACATGGATATCTGCCAGCGCTCGGGAGCGCGATCCTTGCCCTGATATGCGCGCAAATCGTAGCAGCAACCGGATGGGGGGCGTATTTCCCCTGGTCGGTGCCCGCGTTACGCGCCGGGCTGTCGGGAGCGCCGTCTGCCCATCTTGGCATGGAGAGTTATCTGCTGGTACTACTTACGAGTCTAGCGGGAATGATCGGAACCTTCGTCTGGTGGGAGTTCGCTGACCAGACATATTAAATTGGTGAGGTCGGCACCCTCTTCCTCGGCTCGCCATTGAGCTATGCCTTTTCGATCAGCGGTGCGTTGATCTGGCTGGGCATTGTCACCACGCTGTCGGCCATCGCCAGTTTTGTGCCAGCCTGGAACGCTACCCGGCTCACGGTGCGCACTGTACTGGCGTATGAATAAAAAAACAGGATTGTTAAACATGAACCGCAAACACGGTGTTTGGCATAACAATGCTTTCCATGTCATTCCGAGTTTCGATGACCGGCTGGCCACTGGGCTGGGCAGAAACAATTCCATGTCATTCTGAACGGAGCCGCAGGCGGAGTGAAGAATCTCAGCCGTCCGTCTGGCACCAACATATGTTTCTGAGGAGGGCCGCTCACCTGATCGCCTGTCGCATCCCAGCCAGATGCAGGGGCGGCCCGAGGAATCTCTCGTGCCAGTCAGCGTAGCTCGTTGCAGATTCCTCACACCGCCAGGAGGCACATCCCGTCTATACGAATCCCGTAGGCAGTGTTCGGAATGACAGAGATCGGCGCTGGCAGCGTTGGTATGTCATAGCACCTGCGTATTGCGAAAGCCTGACCGTCCGCCTGGCGCAAGGCTAGATCCTGAAGCATACCTCGCGGCGTCTATATGCCAGTTGTTTGCATGTGGCTACAGGGGCACGAACGCGACGATAGCGCATCCACGCATCCCGCATCCTCCTATCCTCTATCATCCACCTTCATCTCAGAACGTACCGGCACAGGTGCAGGTTTCGGTTCACGTTGCACCGTCTCTGGCACAGCGAACCAGATATACCAGGCGGCCAGCAGCGAGAGCACGCCACCGATAAGAAAGGGCAATTCGAAGGCATACACGGCCAGAAAGCCGGCTATCAGCGGCCCCAGGGCAATGCCCAACCCAAAGCCCATGGAGATAATACTCATCTGGCGACCTGCGCTCTCAGTACTGGCGATATCTGCCGCCAGCGCAAAGGCAGGTGCCGCAATGCCCGCCGAGGCAACTCCCTGCAAGACACGTACGCCGGTAAGCTGGAGCATCGACGTTACCTCGCCCAGCAGTATGGTGGCCGGGGCTAGCAATATCAGCCCACCGATGATCAACGGCTTGCGCCCGATCCGATCCGACAGCCGTCCCAGGGGCACCTGCAATATAAAACGGCTGATCATCAGCGCACTAAAAGCAATGCCAAATCCCAGAGCCGTCTGTTGCAAACGGGCATTGAACTCATTCTCGAGCGTCGTCATCATCGAGAAATTACTGGCCATCACAAACGTGGCTGCTCCCGCTCCGACAATACCTGCCGACAGCAGGGATGGCTCAAACAGGCGAAATGGCGGCGCTGACGCTGGTGATGTCGTGCCTGCATTGCGTGGTTCACACACCCATAATTGTACCAGGATAATGGCTAGCAAGATACACGCGGTGCCCACATAGAATGCCGTGTTAAAGCCATAGTGAACCTGGGTATAGCCACCAATCAACGGGCCAAGTGCAAAGCCCATAATGCGCATGGTGCTAAAGACGCCCATCGATCCGCCGCGTGTGCGCTGGTCGCTGGATGTGGCCAGGAGGGCCAGGGAGGCTGGCACAGTCAGGGCCAGACCTACCCCCTGGAATGCCCGCAGCGCCAGCAGATCAACAAAACGGGACGCCCACACATACGACAGCGTACTGATTGCCATCACCACCAGACCCAGTTGAATAAGCGGTTTGCGCCGTCCCAGGCGATCGCCCAGAGCCCCCATCACTGGTTGCAACACGGTGTTGACCAGGCCATACAGGGCAATCAAAATGCCTACACGCACGGTTTCAGGGAAAGGAAACCAGGGGGCTGGCAAGCGGGCCACATACAGGGGAATAAGAATAAACAGAATACTGTTGCCAATTCCATCAGCCAGACGTGCAACTGATAGAGCCAGCACAATCCGGTTGATGCCGATGCGATCCGCGATGCGATTCATGTATTACTCCAGTTCAGTTTCGATCACGTACACGCCAGCATACCGTCGTTCGGGTGCTGGCGTCCTTAAGGCCATCTGACACCAGGCTTAAGCCAACCTTATGATCCTTCAGAGACCTGTTTTATCTTACAGGAGTTACGCGGTCGTCCATTCAAAGGTTGGGATTCGCCTCCCCTTCAACAAGCTCAGGGCAGGCGGCAGGGTGGAAAAAGACATCTTTTGTTCCCGATTTTTTCGCCGCAGGCGAAACAGGTCTTTTGAGGCCATGAAACGTCTGGTTTGCAAACCCACCGCGTAACTCCTGTATCTTAAACAACGCTTAAGTCTGGCTTAAGCATGCAATAAGGACAACATACCACTCTCAGGGTATGCTGGTAGGAGAAGCGCCAGGTTTGATTCAACTACGTTGAAACAATCGTCCATGATATATCCGGTTTAGCCATCTGTCGACAAGGAGATGTATATGCTAGGGCCACGTCAAAGTCACGCATGTTGCCCGGCGTGCGCATCCCGAGTAGTGCGAAAGCGCGTATCGAGGGGTGGGCAGGCCTCACCTGCACCCCTCGATACAGCCTCCGCTGCACTCTGGCCTACTCGGGATGCTGGCTTGGTCGACTTTGACGTGGCCCTATGTATATGCAAGCAGCACCAACCGCTGTACCAGCTCGCCCTCCCTTCTGGATTCGTCTGAGTGTACCTGTTGGCAACGGTATCCAACTGCTAGGCATCGGGGGCGGCGCAATCCTGCTCTTCATTGCGGCCCATACTCAGAGAGCAGATAGCCTGCGTATTCTACTGATGCTACTTGGCTGGTTGGCGATCTATGTATGCAGCCATGCCATTGGCCATTGGACAGGAGGTCGCCTTGTCGGCATCCGGTTTCGCGGGTATGGTGTGCGTGGCAGCGACCATCCTCAGGATTATCCACCTGGCTTCCGCCAGCTTATAGCTGGCCTGCCAATGTTTACGGCGCTGACGAACAAGAGCAGTATGCAGCAGGCAACCCCGCTCGCCCGGGCGTTGATGTTTGGCGCAGGCGAAAGTTCTACAACGCTCTGTACGCTGCTGGTGGGTTGGTATGCATGGTGGAGCGGTATACCAGGAGGAGGAATTTTGCTGGTTGCGATGATTGTATTCAATATTCTGGTGACGATCACAACCGCCATTGTGCCACGGGGCGATTATGCCAAAGCTCGCCATGCGCTGAACGCCAGGCAATAAGGAGGACTCGGAAGCATGGATATGCTATCGAACCCACAACATAGCCGTGAGACCACGCCAGCGTCTAGCAGACAGCCAGGCAACCAGGTAGCAACCCTGGTTACTGGTGGGATCTGCCTGTATATTGTGCTGGATGTGATTGCCCAGCTTCTACCGCCCCATTATAACCCGGTGAGCCAGCCAGAAAGCTTTCTGGCCGTCGGGCCATATGGCTGGGTGATGGGTATCAACTTCGTGTTGCGGGGGATCATCTCATTGACGCTCCTCTGGGGCGTGTGGCAAAGAGTCGCACTACCTGCACGTTCGCGGCCTGGCTTGATATTGATCGGCGTATGGGCGTTGGGGTCTATATTGCTAGCCAGGTTTCCCGCCGACCTGTCATTTCCACCGCCGACGTTGCATGGAATGCTGCATATTGTGATTGCTTTTCTTTCATTCGTTGCTATTGCTCTGGGTGAATGGTTTATCTCCTGGCGTTTCAGCCATGACCAACGCTGGCAGTCACTCCAACTCCGGGCTGTGATAGTGGCCCTCGCCGGGCTGATCACATGTGGTCTTACGATTGTCACAATGATTCTTGCTACCAGTGTTATGCCGGCACTGGGAGGGGTGATCGGCTTGATTGAGCGCATCTTCCTTGGCCTGGTTCTGCTCTGGATGCTGCTGGTTGCCTGGCGGTTGCGATCACTGGGAATGCAGGGATACACCAATAATGAATTATGAAGGGAAATGAGCATGAAGATCTTGATTTCCGGTGGAGGCATCGCCGGATTAACCCTGGCCTACTGGCTGTACCACTATGGGCATGAACCGGTTGTGATCGAACAGGCCAATGGCTTGCGGCGTGATGGTTATGGGATCGATTTTTATAGCACCGGCTATGATGTCGCCGAGCGTATGGGCATTATCGAGCGCTTGCGTGCGCGCCAGATCAAGGCCCACTATCTGGCCTATGTTGACGAGGCTGGTACGCCCGTCGCCCGCATCAGCCTGGACACCCTGCGCCGGGAGGCGTTCAATGGTACGTATATGGCCCTGATGCACGCCACGCTGGAAGAAGAGCTGTACACAGCGGTACGTTTTGATGTTGATATCCGTTTCAACACATCAATCCAGCATATTGACCAGACATCCGACACAGTGACTGCTACCTTTGATAACGGTACACAGGAGTCGTATGATTTCCTGGTCGGGGCAGACGGTATCCACTCGAATGTACGCAGCCTGGTGTGTGGCCCGGAGCAGGACTTTGCGCACTATCTGGGCTACTATACGGCGGCCTGCATCGTGCCAGCGCACTATGGCCCCATCGATGGTTGGCAGAACTATGCCGAGCCGGGCCGCCAGATCGGAGTCTATCCCACTGATACGCCGGGCGACCTGGCGACCCTGTTTATCTTTAGCGCCCCTGATGACGGCTATGTGCCACATAGCCAGCGCCTGGCGAAACTACAAGACGTCTATCAGGGCATGGGCTGGATCACGCCCCAGGTGCTGGCAGATATGAACGACCAGCAAAACATTTTTATGGACACCGTCACGCAGATTCATATGCCCTACTGGAGCGCCCACCGGGTTGTGCTGCTTGGTGATGCCTGTGGCTGTATGACGCTGGTATCGGGTCAGGGTGTGTCGATGGCTATGGGCGGTGCCTATATACTGGCGGAGGAACTCCGAGATCAGCGTGATATGCACCGCGCTTTTCTGAACTATGAACACCGTATGCGGCCCGAAGTCGAAAAGCGGCAGCACAAGGCGCATGACTTTGCCAAATCGTTTGTGCCGGGCAGTGAGCTGGGACTAAAAGCCGGACGCCTGATCATGAATATTCTGTTTCGTGATGCTTTTGCTGGCGTACTCAAGGGCCAGTTGTTTGGCACCAGTATTCTACGCGACAGGTGCCTGCGCCGTTTGCCAGAAAGCTCCGGCAATATCATCGGGTACGCGGTGGCCGGCACCCTGACAGATGTGGATTATGCCACCAGTACCCTGGACATCGAACATGAACTGACGCAGGCCAACGCGGTACGGTTATTGCTCGAGATGGACGATTTTGCTGGCATTGATCTCAAAGCGCTATGGGCCGATCTGCGCTTTGGTGTTGAGCATGGCCGGCATGTCGAAAAACTGGCTGTTGTTGGTGATGAGCGCTGGGCTGGCTGGCTGGCGACGCTGTCGTGGCCATTCTATGCCCGGCACGCCCGCCATTTTCCGACGGCAGCAATTGATCAGGCGTGGGAATGGTTGTGTGAGGCAGGATAAAATTGCTTTTGCAAGGAGGACTTGTATGCCAAAAGGTGCATTATTTGTTGGCTGGGGATCGCTCATTCCCGGTCGAGAGCATGGAGCCCCACACGTACTCAATGAAGCGATGCAGTATCTGCAGCACCTGCAAAAGCAGGGCATCCTTGATAGCATTGAGACGGTGGTGCTTGAGCCACACGGTGGAGATCTTGATGGGTTCGTCCTCATAAAGGGCGACAAGGACGCACTTGCCAGGCTCCGTGTCGAAGAGGCGTTTGTGCAGATGATTATTGGTGTTCAGCTTGTCCACGCCAGCGTCGGTGTCGTCGGCGCATATACTGGCGCTGACATGCAATCGCTCTTCGATCTGTGGGATCAGCAAGAAGCGAAGCTGACCCGGCGAACCGCAGAGTAACATGGTAGCCGTTGTATGGGGGGCATAGCATACCTCCTGTGCTTCACAGGAGGTATGCCATATAAATGGATCATCGTGTTACATACCGCCCTGACCCCGTACTCCATGCACTCCAGGCCCCCAGAGCCGATGGGCGGTCGGGGCGGTTCGCGAACCGTCCCTACAAACCCATTTTCATACCCACCGTGTGCGACACAGCCGCATAATCATCTGAGGTGAAAATCGGTAGCAACCTTTCGCGAACGGCCCCTACGGGCCTATTTTCATCCTGGCAATGTGCGGCGCAGCGTATGGCGAACTGATGTAAAAATAGCCACTGGACTGTAGGATAACAGTCCAGTGGCCCCTTTCTTCCTTCGCACATGTCGCTATAGCATCCTAATCAACCGTGTCTTCGGCCTGTTCGCCCAGTTGCACAATGTCACCCTCGGTGAAAAGAAAGAATAGAGCGCATGAGTGTTCGCCATCGGGGCATACGCCGTAGCAAGAATTCCAGATCCATAGCAAAGTGCTTGAATTCTTCTTTCTGGGCATTCTGCATAATCGCCCGTGCAGCCACATCTGGTTCGACACTGATGCGCTGCTGGTACTAGTTGATCGCCTCGGCTTCTTCGGTCAATGACGCAATCATACGGGCAAATGTGCGTGTCTCAGGTGATAATTCGTTCGCTGGCTCGTGATATTGCTCAAAACCCATACAAAAACTCCTTTCCGTATGCTGATTATCGTTTCGCTGGCCGTTTGCGGCCTGTTTTGAAGCGTGGGACGCCTTTGCCCCAGGTTGTCGGCGGTGACAGGCTATACAGGATAGACGACTCTGTCAGGGTAGCTGGACGCTGCCGTATATCACCACGCCGCGCCTCGCTTACCAGATGATCGGCTGTACGCGCCGCCAGCGACTGGATGGTCAGGCCCGGATTGGCCGATCTCTGGGATAGTAAATAACCGGAATCAATACCGGAATCACAATGAACGCAATAGGCAATGCGAGAGTCAGATGTTCGATCACACCAATCAGCAGCGCGGCAGCGGTTGCTCCACCAAGGTAGACCAGCCAGAGTACCAGGGATACCCCTGCTCCACTCGAACGTGCAGTCGGCAATTCGTCATGATGGCGGGGACGTTGGACAAGACGGGACACGAGATTGGTCAGTGTGCCGGTGATATAGGTCATCGACACCCCCGCAATGGCCAGGTCATAAATCGCCACGCTTTGCAATCCCATGGCCAGCGCCATACCGATGATCAGTGCCAGTTGCCAGGATAGATTGGCAACTGGTGTACTCTGCATCTGCCAGCAGCCAAGTACGCCGATCAATATGAGTGTTTCCAGGAACAGAGCAGATGTTATGCGCGGCGACCAGACAACATTCGGTTTTTTCTGGCCAACAACCCATGCTCCAATCGCTACCCCGATCACAAAGCCCAGCAGTGCAGCGCTGGTGAACCAGATTACGTCCCATTTCAGGCCCCCAATTGCCAGGCCCAGCAGCACCGTATTGCCCGTCATATTGGCGGGGAACACCTCGCCCAGGCTGGTATAGCTTACTGCATCAACACTCCCTGCGGCAGCGGCCAGCAGCACCAGGAGCAGTGGGCGTACTGCCAGCCCGGTTTGCCCTGCGTGTGCCTGATCTTTATACGACATATGGCTGGGCATTGGCATACGTGAACTCCAACCCATGGCTAGGACGGCTCAGATCCAGATGGAGCAAGCCATCAACCGGCGCAACAACGCCATCAAAGAGCATCTGTGCAATCCGTACAGGGTGGTGAAAGTATTCCAGGTGTACAACCGGCGTCAGCGCACAACACGGATGCATATGCAGGGCCGGCGCAGTATGCGCTGACAATGGTACTCTTTCAAAAAGCGTGTTGCCATGCACCTGACATCGCAGAGGCTTACCTTACCGGAAGCATACTGTTCAGGCACGTTGCAGGAACATGTTTGTAGCCACACGGAGAAAGACTATGGCGCACATAAGGTGTACGCCCATCGAAGCGTATGGTGTGATCGGGAATTGTCAGACGATTGCCCTGGTCAGTCAGCGTGGTTGTGCCATACTTGAGGTGGATCGATTGACTGGTTATGCCTGCCACATTTTGATTCACCGTCGCTGTTTGCGCGCATCCTGGATTTGGATCGTGGCGGTTTCTGGAGCATCCAGCCTACCAAGCCCTTTGAAAGTATGCAGACCTACCAGGATAATACAAACGTGCTGGAAATACTGCTCGACTGGGTGACCAGTCATTGGCACGAGCCAGGGCATGGCATCTGGGAGGTACGCGGCGGAACCCGCCAGTTTGTGTATAGCAAGGTCATGCTCTGGGTGGCCTTGCAGCGTGGCATCGACATGGCAGAGACCCTGAATCTGCCCGGCAACCGCGATGCCTGGCAGCAGGCGCGGGATCACCTTCGTGCCGAGGTGTTCAGCCGGGGTTGGAGTGAGCGCCTGGGCGCGTTCAAACAGTCGTATGAAGACGACATCCTGGATGCCGCCACGCTACTGCTACCTGTGGTTGGCTTCATCGACGGACGTGATCCGCGCATGCAATCAACGATTGATGCCACTATCACCCATCTGGTGGTCAATGGTCTGTGTTATCGCTATCAGCATGCACCAGAAGGTGTCACTGGCACAGAGGCCACCTTTGTACTCTGTACGTTCTGGCTAATTCATGCGCTCATCCTGGCCGGGCGCATCACGGAGGCACAGCGCTGGTTCGAGCAGATGCTAGCGCGTGCCAGTCCGCTAGGGCTGTTTTCCGAAGAGATTGATCCCCAGACCGGTACGCACCTGAGGAACTATCCCCAGGCATTTTCGCATCTGGGCGTAATGACGATCGCCGTTGCCCTGGCGCACCAGGGCCAGATTGGTCGCATTGCCCCGGAACATCGGATGCGGGCCGATGCGGCCTGGTCGTCTACGGACTCCACAGCATAGCCGACAGCGGATAGCGGTATCAGCGTTGAACAAGTAGATGAAGAGATTATCGCGGGTGCCAAGCTGCCGTCCATCGCTCACATAGGTTTTCTGTCCACTACCTTATTCGGATCTGGCCAATCTCATCGGCCAGGGCGCGGCTGAAGTGTCCTATGGCCTATCGGCCTCTTTACATTACGGTTGTCAAGTGGCTCTGGCAGGAACACCGCTATTCATGTCTATTCATGATGGTTGCTTGCTTCTTTCACCAGTTTACCAGCGTATGCACGCGCTTCTGCTTCAGACAAACAATGATATCAGCCTAAATCAAGAACATGCTATCGATGTCAACCAGAGGTAGCTGATCCGGCTAGCGTTCAGTGCGCTCTGCGCTCAAACGCTCTGCGCTTCACTATAAGCCTGGCATACAACTTGCACTAGTATCGACGAGATACCGATGTGCTTTGTATGGACGCTTTTGTGTAAAAGGCAGAATCAAAAGTAAGGAGGGTTGTATGACGAAGGGTTATGATCGAAAGAGCAGAGAACAGCATCAAAATGCAGTACAGACCATGTTCTCGCGTACGCTGCCGGTAGCTGGTGTTCTGGGCGTATTGTCGCTGCTTTTTGCGCTGTTCGGTACAGGCACAAGCAACATGGTTGCCGCTCAAAGCACCCCGGAGAGCATAGCCGAGGTAACGCTGGGAGAAATAGAGGAGAACCCGGACGCATTCCTTGGCCAGCAGGTAGCCGTTGTAGGAGATATCGCTGAGGTTAGTACCGATACGGTGTTCCTGCTGTTTGATCCGGCACTACTGGATTGGGATAACATGCTGGTGGTGCATGATGGCAGCCAGACCTTCAC
>RRYU01004698.1_pt1 | contig 12432 bp, 15 predicted proteins | sample 2162651 | NCBI WGS metagenome assembly RRYU01 (sample SAMN10267283, study PRJNA491782) | microbial mat metagenome | isolation source: biomat in the production well | place: Japan: Minami-Kanto gas field, natural gas well KTG3 | collected 2017-06 | reverse complement strand
AGGCGCAGCGGCGTCGGGGCATGCGGAGATATGGGTAATCGCATGCCCCGCCACTCCACACATCAAGGTTCCGGCGCGCATTGCGGGTCTGCGCGGGCGCAACCTGGCATTGGTCGAGCATCGCGTGCTGCGCCGGCTCGCCAAGGCCCGCATCCAGCTCGGCGGACCTTTGGCCGGCCCCTGTCAGACCTTCACCCTAGACGAGGACCTGGCCCTGAATCTCGGCCTGCTGGTCCGCGTACTGGCACCCATGCGCAATCGCGAGTACATGCGCGCCTGCGCCGAGGGCATCGAGGAGATGGGGCGCGAGGAGGCCGCCTACTGGCTGGGCATGGCCATGCACCGCAAGTACCCCAGGCGCGTGCTCATGTCTCTGCGCTTTCTGTTGATCGATCCCAAGGCTTGAGGCCGGGCCGTGCAGAGTCACTTACTGCTGCGAACAGGCGAGCCCGGCTCGCACATCCCGAATGCAGCGTTCTTGCTGGCGCGTTGTGTCCTCGGCGTTCGCGACACAGTCAAGCGCCGGACAGAGCAGAGAGATCGCCAAGGTGCAGATGGATTGCAGCAGGCCGCTCCGCAGACCCGCGCAAAAGGCCGCTCCGTCGTAGTCGTCGGACTCGTGGAGGCTGAGCCAGCTATCGGAGGTGAGCGGGCCGCCAAGGACGCCGAGATAGAAACCCGGATAGGGGAGACCGTGAAAGCAGCGTGGTGTCTTGGGCCGGCCGTGGACACGGCTTGTCAGCAGGCGCTAGATGACATCTCCGCTGGGGGAACCCGCAAGAACCAGGAGATACTTGCTCTTCCACTGACCCTCGGCGTTCCGGTAATACTGGGCATGGCGATAGATTTGACCGGGCGCGATTCCGATGGGCAGAGCGCAGGGCATGCTATGGGTGCGATTGGTGTGTTCTGCGGATCGCTTCGCGCTCGCGTGCGATCTCCAGGATGGACTCTCGCAACGGGCTGTCCGGGTCCAATCCCAACGCGTAAGGAATTGCCTCGCTCATGCCTCTGCCGTCCTGCCAAAGCTTGGCCCAGGCGCCGTTCTCGGCATGGGTGACATCGATCATTGCCGGCGAAAAGGTATCGCGATAGCGAGCCGCCAGTTCGTCCATGATGCGCAGCTCGCGCTTGGTGAAGTGGCTGTCGTCGAAGGCGACCAAGGGCACCACCGCCCATCGCGAACGTAGTCGATCACCGGCTCAGGCTTGATCCGAATCGCGGCTGCCAGATCAGGCTCCGGGTCGTCCCGCTCCTGCATGACCTCCACCGGCACGGGGCCGTACTTCCAGGCTTGATAGTCCAGTCCGGTCACGCTGCGGCCGGTTTGCCGAAAGTGCTCGAAGTCGAGCAGATACAGCAGCTTGAACAGCTTGATCTTGCCAAAGTGCTTCGTCTCGTGGGCGAAGTACAGGATGGCGTTGACCAGCTTGTCGCGTTCGTGGGTAATGAGCATGTGTGCGAGCCCGCAGGCTTTGATCACCGGCCAACGACCGGCAAGAAGAGCAGTAACTTCTCAAAAACTCAGGGCATCGCCGAAGCGGCCAGCGCACGCTCGCGGATCAGGTCGGGTAGCAGCGGAACCGTCCCGAGCTGTTTGATGCGATCGCCCAGGTAGTCCCAAAACGAGATCCCCAGCTTGTGGCAGGTCTTCTTCAAGCTGGCGAAGCCGTCGCGACAGTCTTTGCCGCGATCGCTGCGGGTGCCGCCGCTGATTTTCCGCCATTTCACGAAGCCGCGGAGGTCCCCTTCGCTGCCGTTGGTGTGCAGGACCAGATCGGGGCGTTCCAGCACCAACAGCAGCTCGCTCTTGTGGGTATGCAGGCGCTTGAGGGTGCGGTCGAGGGTGGTATAGGAGGTGCGCTGGGTGAAGATCGTATCGAAGCGCGCCTCCAGGTCGGGGCGCAGGGCCGGATCGGGGTTGCGACGATAGGCTTTGAGGTCGGCATAGAGATCCCAAATCTCGCCGCGCACCCGCGCTTGATCGGCACGCTGGCGGTCGTTGAGGGGGATGAGCTTGTGCACCAGCCGTTCGGCGTGCACCCAGCACAGGGCATGCAGCAGGATCGCGAACTGCCCGGCGCCGTCGCTGATGATCGCCAGATCCAGGGAGAACCCCATCTGGATCAGTCCACCCAGCAAGGCGCCCTCGGTGGCGATGCGCCGATGGCGTACGCTCGTGATCCCGAGGGCGTCGAGATGCGCCTCCCAAGCGGGCGTGCCGGTGATCGTGGTCAGGCTCTGCAGTTGCCGGCGCGCTGCCGCGGGCAGACCCTCCTCGCACCAGTATTCCAAGGCATAGGAATTGAGGCTGTAGCGCCGCTCGCCGGCCTGCAGCAACTGCAGGAAGTTGATCCGGCTCTTGCTGTACGTGCTGGCAAACCAGGCAAACCAGTCGTTGCCGATCTGCGTCACATAGCCGTTGCGGCCCTGATGCCGGGCCCCGGAATCGTCGACCGTGATCCAGCGGCTGACCGCCAGCCCGGTCGTCAGTAACTGGTCCTTCTCGGCCAGGAACGCGCCGGCATGACCGGTGAGCAGGGCGTCGATCTGCCCCGCGGAGATGTCGATGCCCCACTCGCGCAATTGCTCGTGCAGCAACGGCTGGGTGACCTGGCAGTGATGGTGTTGGTAGAGCACATAGCGGCGCAGCTCGGCACCGAAGTGCCCGCCATGCAGATCGCTCGGCAACGTCCCCACCAGCTGCTCGCCGTCCGGCGTCTGCCACACTTCCAGGCGATAGCGGGTGTTGTGCGCGGCGATGCGCAGGTCCTGAACGATGAAGTCGCGGTAGCCTTTGAAGCGCGATCCCGCCGGCAGTTCCACGCAGGGGGGGACCCGGACGCTCTCGTGGATAGTGAGTTGCGGACCAAAAAGGGGACAAATTTATTTCTGCCCCTCGTCTGCCCGCCTCCCCGTGCGCGGCCGGCCGCGTCCGCGGTGCTCGATGCGGCGGCGCACCATGGCCTCGACCTGATCGTTGAACCGCGCGCTGCCGGTCAGCTGACCACGCTTCAGGGCCTCGCGGATCAATCGCCACTCGCCCTCCGGGATCGCGCTTCGCACCAAGGCCCGAGACGCCGCCGCCCGCGCCTCGGCGGTCGAACCCAAGGCCGCGTCGCAGGGATCCACGTCGAGCCAGGCGAGCTCGGCGGCCTCCCCGGCGTGCCCGCGGGAGCTCGACCAGGGATCGGATGCCGGCGTCTCCGTCATCCGCGCAGGCACCGGGTTGAGCTCCACATCGCGGCAGCAGGCAAGCAGGTCGGCGTCGGACGCGATCGGACTGGATGTGTCGCGTCCTTCCCGGAGCGCGCCGCTGCGTGCGGCCTGAGGGTTCACGAAGCGCGTCTGGCGCCCGGCCAGGTGTTTTTCATGAGCGCCCCGAGCTCCGCGATCGCCTCCCCGGGCTGCACGATCAAATGCACATGATTCGACATCAGACAGAAGGCATACACCTTAGATGTCCAGCAGCGACTTGAAGGTCGCGAGCTCGTCGCGATCGTCCGCGTCCTCGGCAAATACGCGCTGCTTGTTGTGTCTGCGCTGGACAAGATGATGCGGATCGTTCGGAAGAACGACGCGACCCAGCCGAGGCATGCAGACGTCCGAATCGGTGGATCCATGGCGGAAACTTTCGCATCGAAAATAAATCTGTCCCCCTTTCCCCCCCTTTCCCCCTTTGTCCCCCTTTCCCCCTTTGTCCCTGAGGTATCCCCACGATTTCATCCCCCGCCGGCCCCGTCGGCGAGCAGGGCGTCGTGGTCGCTCGCAACCCAATGGTCCGGTGGCGCGATGGCCGTGAGCAGCGCATCGAGCACATCACGGGTAGTGTCGAGGACGAGCAGCAGACGCGCAAGGAAGACCCGCGAGTAGACGCGGCGCTTGCCGTTGCCCGGATGCAGCCGGCGGTGGACACCGGCGTGCTCGGCCGCGGTGCCGATCAGCCAGAGCAGAAAGGCGGCGAGCGAGGCGATCAGCACCAACACCGTCAAGCGTTCGGTGCCGCGCGAGCGGCTGCGCTCCAAGCCCTCTCCGAAGTGCAGGTTCTTCATGTCGCGAAAGCGTTGCTCAATTTGCATGCGCTGGGCATAGAGCCGCACCAGCCGCTTGGCCGGCCACTCGGCGAAGCGGGTCGAGGCGACCAACAGCCAGGGCTCTTTGGCGCTGCGGGCGTTGTGCGTGCTGGCTTTGGAGCGTGCGCGCCGCCCGAAGGCGGTCTTGCCGCGACGGCCCTTGGGCGCGCGGCGCACCAAGGCGAAGACGGCGCGCAGCGGATTGCTGCGCACCCACTCGCACTCGCCCGAAAAGCGTCTTGCAACTGGTCCAGCGCGACGTCAGCCGCACGAAGTCGCGCCCGCGCACCCGTCCGACCCAGCGCCAGCCCAGCGGCATTATGTAGCAAGCGCACATGAATTTCGCTTCAACAACTTAGCCCGCAGGCTCACGTTTTGAGCCACCCCTGGGAGCACACTGGCACGATCGACCAAGCCCCCGGAGCATGCCATGTCCCAGCACTTCCTCTTGTCGGCCGCCGCCCGGACGCTCTCCGTGCGCGAGGTGTTCGCGATGACCGACGCGCAAGCCTTCGAGCGCTTCCGCGCGATGCGCTGGGGTCAGGCGGGCGAAGCGGTGTGTCCGGCCTGCGGTGTCGCGGAGCCGCCCTGGTTCTTGCCGAGCCGCCGGCAGTGGCGTTGCCGCGCCTGCGGGCACACCTTCTCGGTGACCTCGGGGACGATTTTTGCCCACCACAAATTGCCGTTGCAGGTCTATCTCGGCGCCATCGCGATCGACAGCAATGCCGCGAAGGGGCTGTCGGCACTGCAACTGAGCCGTGACCTGGACGTACAGTACAAAAGCGCCTTCGTCATGATGCATAAGATCCGCGAGAGTCTCATGGTTCAGCGCGACGAGACCGCGCTGAACGGGGAGGTTCAGCTCGACGGGGCCTACACGAACGGCTCGATACGCCCCGAGAACCGGGCCGAGGATCGCGTGGATCGGCGTCTCGCCGAGCATCAAAACCCGGATAAGCGCTGCGTGCTGGTCATGCGCGAGACCCATCCGGCGGACGATCCGCTCGGGCGGGTCGGCGGCAAGCGCACCCTCACCTTCATCATCAGGCGGGAGAATCAGACCGACGTCGGCGCCCTCGCGGCGCGCTTCATTGCCCCCGAGGCCACGCTCTCGGCCGACGCGTCCGATGCCTACGATCTGCTGCACGGGCGCGATGCGATGCGTCGGGTCAATCATCAACACGCCTACCGCGCCGCAGACGGGACGACCGACAATCAGGCCGAATCGTATTTCTCACGGTTCCGGCGCATGCAGATCGGCCAGCACCACACGTTCGGCTTGTCCCATCTGGCGCGCTATGCCAACGAGGCCGCCTACCGAGAAGACACCCGGCGCTGGTCCAACGGGGCGATCTTCGACGACATCCTCGCCAAATGTGCCCGGACCCGACCACATCGGGACTGGTGCGGTTATTGGCAGGGCAATACCGCCCGCCCGGAGCTGCTGCTGGCCGCCTGAGCGGCTCAACCGCGTGTCCAGACCTGCGTCTGGCCGTCCAGCGCGACGACCCGCGCCGCGCCCTTGGCCGCGAGGCGGCGAAGCACCGCCTGGACCGTCTTCTGCACGCCCGCGCGCACCTCGGGATCTTCGGGGACCGCCTTGCGCGCGGCCACCAGCTGCATCACCGCACGCGCCGACAACGGCTCGAGCGCATCGCGCAAGGCCTCCAGGACCAGACGCTGGCATTCGCCCGAGGCGAACCACTGTTGCCGGTGACGTGGCCCCTTCGACTGAACGGCGCCGACGTCGTAGTCGGGATCGAACAGACGAATCGTGGCGTCCAGGTGGGTCAATTCCTCGGCCAGCCGCTGCACTTCACGACGAAACTGCTCCACGTGCCCGGTCAGTTCGCCGCGCTTCGCGACCAACCCGCCCAGTACCTGCGTGTCGGACATGATGCCAACTCCTCTGCCTAAGATGAGGGTCGGATTCTCGCCCTGCGGCCGGGTCCGGTCATGTGCGCTTGCTACATAATGCCGCAGCCCAGGGCTTGTACCTCGCGATAGAAGGGGACCTTGAAGCCCGCGTCGGCGATCACGATCGGCGCCGCCCCCGGCGGGATCAGGGTGCTCAGGTGGCGCAGAAAGCGGGCGTGCACCGCCGCATTGTTGAGTGTCTTCTGCGGGTGCACCTCCTCGTAGAGGGTCAGACTGCGCCCGCCCACCGGCAGCGAGGCCCGCAGCAGGTGCAGCGACTGGTCGGCCTTCAGATCCGACCAGTCGATCAGAATCAGCGGTTCGCGCACGCGCGCCAGCGTCACACGGCACAAGCCTTGATAGATCGACTTGGCCTCCCGGTGCAGGTGCCGATTGCCCAGCAGGCGATCGGCGCGCTTGATCTTGTGGCGCAGCCCGACGGTGCCTCCGAAGCGCCGCCCCACATCGGTCAGCGACAACGCCGGCCCGCTCACGCAGGCCGCCACCGCGGCGAACAGTGTCGCGAGACGTGTGCGGTGAATCGAGCGCAGCAATGGGTCGAGGCAGCGGTGTAAGATGGTTCCTGCATGCACGGGGGGTCTCCTGGCGGGTTTCGTCGCTTTCCAGGGACAACGACCTCTCGTGCATGTTCAATCCTGCGCTAAAACTCCTATTTAACTCACTGAAAAAATTCATGTTATTCTGGGGATACCTCAGCCTTTGTCCCCCTTTCCCCCTTTCCCCCTTTGTCCCCTTTTCCCCCTTTTCCCTTGACAGGCAAGCGCACACCGAGGCTGTTGCCCCAGCGTTTGATTCCGAGAACGATTGATGTCATGGCTCGGCTCCAGTCAATGTGTGTACACGGTCTAAACATACCCTGCCCGACAAGCAAGAGATCGGGTTCCATTTGACGAAGTCATGCGCGAGATTCAGGCAATAGGAAAGACCCCAGCAGCAGCGGACCCCAGCAGCGGCCCGCAGGCTCAGCAAATGCCGGGGTTCGCTATTGTGCACACCGACCTGCGCGAGCTGCCCTTGTCTCCCTCCCACCGACCGGCTAACCTCGAGCCAAGCGCCGGTCAACGAGCCCAGAGCGAAACCGTCATGCACGCCAACGCCTTGCCACCCCCACGTCCTCATCGTGTCACCACGCAGGAGTTCTTCCGCATGGGCGAGGCCGGCGTGCTGGACCCGGACGCCAGGATCGAGCTGATCGAAGGAGAGATGATCGACATGCCGCCGATCGCACCGCCTCATGCCAGCCGCACCACTCGGCTGACCCTGCTGCTCATTGAGGCCATCGGCCGCCGGGCCGTCGTCTCCACCCAAAACCCGATCCTCCTCGGTGACCTCAGTGCCCCTCAGCCCGACATCGCGATCCTCACGCCGCGGGACGACTTCTACAGCTCGGCACATCCGCAGGCCGAAGATGTACTTCTGGTCATCGAGGTCGCCGACACCAGCGTCCGCTACGACCGCAAGCGAAAACTGCCGCTGTACGCCCGCTACGGCATTCCCGAGGTCTGGCTCATCGACATCCCGGCGCGCGCCATCTGGGTTCACCGAGACCCCGAGAACGGTGCCTACCGAAGTTCCTCCCAGCTCGGCCCGCCGTATCGGATCAGCCCCTCGATGCTCGACGGCGTCGAAGTGGAGCTTGGCGCACTGGTGAACGACGGTGGGGTGTGAATCGCGAGAAAAGAGGCAACAATTCATTCACAAGGTCAGCTCGCCCTGCCCCGCGTCGTCCGCTGATAGCTGCTCGTCCTGCTTCCGCGGCCTGCCGCGCTTGCGCAATTGGCGGCGCTGGACGGTCATCGCTTCAATCTCCCGATAGAAGCGATCAGTGCCGATGGGCTGGTGTTGATTGAGTGCCAGCCGCAGAACGCTGAGCGGTTTGTCGTCGAGCGCTCCGCGGAACAGCTCTCGGTAGGCGGCACGGCGCGCGTCATCGCCGAGCCGGAGGTCAAGGGCGTGCGGCGTCAGCAGCGCGTCCGGCTCGCCAAGCGCGTTGGCCCGATAGCTGGACCAGCGGTAGAGAGCGAGATCCGCCACCATAGCAGCGCGCGCGGGCTTCAGCTCGAGGAAGCGCTGGCAGAGCAGCAGATAGGTTTCGGCCTGGACCAGCGAGGATCTGTGCGCGAGAAGGCGGCGTCGCGGTTATGGAACGGCCTCGTCGATCGTTACCACTACCTCGGCTACAGTCCGCTGCCGGGGGCGCAGATGCGCTACCTGATCGAATCGGATCAAGGTCTGCTCGGCGCCCTGGGCTTCGGGGCAGCGGCGTGGAAGGTCGGCGTGCGCGACGCCTGGATCGGCTGGGACCGGTTGCAGCGCGAAGCGCGCCTGGGCGCGGTTGTTGTTTCCCATCCTGATCCTCAAACCACCGGCAGTTTTCGCAGGAAGTATTCCACCGGTGATGTCGTTTTGCGGTGAGGGAAAGGGGTGAGTGCGGACGGCGGGTTTCCCAGACGCTTCACCGGCGTGCATCCTCGCGGTCGCCCCGGCAAAATCGCCCGACGCTGATTCAATAAGAAGGCCCGCCACGGAGGCAACCGTGCGGGCCGATGGCCGGTGCAACGACGCTTCGAGTGTCATCTCACCGGCGCGGACTACGTTACGCAACAAGGGTGGTTGAGCGCAACGCTTCCGCGCTGTCCGCTGCATCCGCAAGGCGGTTGCGGATTTGCGCGCCACGGCACCTATACGCGCGTCTCCCCGCCCGGCACGCGCGTGGCGCGCTGGTACTGTCCCGAGGGTCACTGCACCTTCAGCCTGTTGCCGGACTGTCTCGCCGCACGGCTCTCGGGCACCTTGAGCGAGGTCGAGGCGGTGGTGCGCGCGGCCGAGCAGGCGCCGAGCCTGGAGGCGCTGTGCATGCAGCAGCGTCTGGACATCGAGCTGCCCGGGGCGTTGCGCTGGGCGCGCCGGCGCGTGCAGGACGTGCAGAGCGCGTTGCATCGGATCAAAGGCGTTCTCGGGGACGCGTTCGCGCGCGTGGCGCCCACGGTGACGGCGTTCGCCGGCCACCTCGAGGTGGAGCAGGTCCTGGTGGCGCTGCGCGGGACCGCCGCGGCGTGGCTGCACGCGCTGCCCGCGCCGCTCGGATTCACGCCCCGGCGCTGCGGGCGGGGGCATGCCGGTCAGCCCGTCCAACACCGTGCGGGGCCGGACCCGCCGGGATGTCCGGCGTAGGGTCCGGCGTGCAGGCAAACCGCCTGCATGATCCGGAGCATGCGCCCATGAGCGAGTCCCACACCGACCTTCACCAAGACATCGCCCTGTTTCGCTACGGGGTGATCGCCGAGCTCGTACAGTGGCCCAAAGAGGAGAAGGGCCTCTACGAGGCGATCCAGACCAAGGCCGAGCGCGACTACGCCATCCCCGGCAGCACCCGCACCCGGGTGGCCGCCGAGACCATCCGCGATTGGCTCAAGGCCTATCGGCGCGGCGGCTTCGACGCACTTCTGCCGACGCCCCGCGCCGATCGCGGCCGGACGCGCCGGCTGCCGCCCGGCGTGGTCGAGGCGCTGCTCGCCGCCAAGGAGGCCAACCCGCAGCTGTCGGTGCAGTTGGTGATCCGCACGGTGCGTCAACGCCCCGAGGTTCCGCCCGATCTGCCGTTGCCGCCCTCCACCGTGCATCGGTTGCTTGCCCGTCACGGCCTGATGGACACGGCCAAGACGACGAGCCGGACGCAGGACCGGCGCCGGTTTGCTTTCGCGCAGGCCGGGGAGCTGTGGATGAGCGACGTCATGCACGGTCCGGCCGTGGTGGTCGGGGAGCGCGTCAAACGCAAGACCTACCTGATCGCCTTCATCGACGATGCGACCCGCGTGATTCCCTATGCGAGCTTTGCCCTCTCGGAGAACACCCGGACCTTTCTGCCGGTGCTCGCGCAGGCGATCCTGCGCCGCGGCCTTGTCCAGAAACTCTATGTCGATTATGTGGCATGCCACATAATCGACATTGAACTAATCCGCTCCGCGGGGCTTTGCGCAGTCCGCCCGCCGCGTCACCGCATCGCGGCCGACGTCGAGATGCGCTCGCTCTCTCCACGATTTACGCTCCGGCGCCAACGTTTTGGTGTCCGACGTCCACACTCAAGACGGCCCATTTCGGGTCGCTTCTTGAGGATGAGACCATGACACCCCTGCGCCAACGCATGATCGTCGCTATGCAGATGCATGGCTTCTCCCCGTGCACCCACGAGAGCTATTTGTCCGCCGTCCGGGACTTGGCGAAGTACACCCACCGCTCGCCGGACACCCTGAGCCACGGCGATCTCAAGCGGTACTTCAAGCACCTGGTCCTCGAGCGCCGGCTCGCCCCGGCCAGCGTGCACGTCTCCTGTCACGGGATCCGCTTCCTCTATCGGGAGGTACTCGCCTGGCCGGAGGTGGATCTGGAGATCGCCTTGCCCAAGCGACCCCAGCGTATCCCGGCGCTGCTGACCCGGGCCGAGGTGGCAGCCATCCTCAACGCCTGCACCGATGCCCGCCACCGCGCCATGCTGAGCGTGTGCTACGGGTGCGGGCTGCGCCTCAGCGAGGTCCTGGCCCTGCGGGTCGGCGATATCGACAGCGAGCGCAAGCTCCTGCGCATCGAGCAGGGCAAGGGCGCCAAGGACCGACTGGTGTCGATCTCACCCGCCTTGCTCGAGGCGCTGCGCGCCTATTGGCGCCTGTACCGACCCCGCGAGTGGCTCTTCACCGGGCGCGATGGCGCGCCGCTCTGCTCGGGAACCTTGCAGCGGGCCTATACCCGCGCCAAACGCCACGCCGGAGTGACGAAAGTCGGTGGCATTCATGCCCTGCGCCACGCCTATGCGACCCACCAATTGGCAGCCGGACTCCAGGTGGAGCGGCTGCAACGCCTGATGGGCCACCGCAGCATTCACACGACGCTGCGCTATGTGCATTGGCTGCCCAGCGCACATGAGGGGGAAGGCGAGTTGGATCTCATCGCCAAGCTGGAGGTGGGCCATGGCTGAGCCGACCTCCCTGCAAGCGGTGATCCGGGCCTGTCTGGACGACCTGGCCGCCACCCGGACCTTGAGTCCGCGCCAGTGGCAGGTCTGTCATCACATTCTGGACTGTCGCACCGCCGTGCTCGGCGGGTTTGCCTTGCGCTGTGATCAGTGCGCGGAGGAGGCAGTCCGTTACCACGCCTGCCGCGATCGCCACTGCCCACGCTGTCAGCGACGGGCGTCTCTGGACTGGTGCGAGCGCCAACGCGCGGCGCTGCTGCCGGTGACTTACCACCATGTCGTCTTCACCCTGCCTTCCACGCTTAATGGTTGGATCGAGGTCCATCCCAAGGAACTCTACGACCTGCTGTTCGAGACGGTCTGGGCAACCCTCTCGGCTTTCGGGTCCGACCCCAAGCGCCTGGATGGACAGCTGGGCATGACCGCGGTGCTGCATACCTGGGGACAAACGCTCACGCGGCATGTACATCTGCACGGCCTGGTCCCCGGCGGGGCGTTTTCGGCCTGCGGTGAGTGGCACCCGGCCAAGAGCACCTATTTGTTTCCGGTGCGGGCGCTGTCGCGCCATGTCCGCGGCGGTTTCGTCAGCCGCCTGCGCCAAGCCGTCGAGGCTGGTCGCCTGCCGCGGCTGACCGATCCTGGGGAGATCGACCGGGTGCTCGACACCCTGATGCGCACCGAGTGGGTGGTCTATTCCAAGCCCTGCCTAATGCACGCCGAGACGGTCGTCGACTACCTGGGGCGCTACAGCCACCGCACCGCTCTCAGCGACAGCCGCTTGCTCGGCTTCGACGGGCAAGACGTCGAGCTGAGCTACAAGGATTATCGCGACGGCGATCGCCGCAAGGTCATGACCCTCTCGGGCGAGGAGCTCCTGCGGCGCTTCCTGCTGCATGTTCTCCCGAAAGGCTTCATGCGGGTGAGGCACTTCGGCTTCCTGGCCAACCGCTGCCGCGCCCGGCGCTTGCCCGACATTCGCGCCGCCATCGCGGCGCCGACGGCAACGGCTAGCCCGGCGAGGCAGAGGCACGAAGAGCCGACGCGGACCTTTGACGGCTATCCCTGCCCGAGCTGCCGCACGGGACGACTGCGTGTGCGTGCCCCGTTGGTCCCGAAACGCCGCGACGGAGGATAAGGCTTGCCCTAAGCCTCGATTCCGCTCCAGTCTCCGACCCTTCTCTCAGACTCCGACGGGGTCTGCGCCGGCGCTCGTCTCGTGCCCGGACATTGGACTAAACTCCTCCTTGTTACACATCCTCGCAGCACCATGAGAACCCCTCGGATGCCCGGTTTCCGCCTCCGCCAGGTCACGCCTCCCCGATCCGCCGGCACCGGTGCTCCCACGCCAAGCGGGGCCGGCCGATACAATCCCCTATCTATAAGGTCTCCCCGCACCGACGCCGCCGGCGAGGCCGTGCCGGGATCGGATTAGTTCAAGAGACATTTATCCAT
>RRYU01009949.1_pt1 | contig 12452 bp, 11 predicted proteins | sample 2162651 | NCBI WGS metagenome assembly RRYU01 (sample SAMN10267283, study PRJNA491782) | microbial mat metagenome | isolation source: biomat in the production well | place: Japan: Minami-Kanto gas field, natural gas well KTG3 | collected 2017-06 | reverse complement strand
CCCCCCAGAATACCCAGCGCCGTGTTGACCAGCGCTTCGGATATGCCTTTCGACAGCTCGACGGCATCCGGCGCTCCACCCGTGGCCAGGGCATTGAAGGCCGTTATCATTCCCAGTGTGGTGCCGAACAGGCCCACCATGGTCGAGATCGAGGCGATGGTCGAGATCGCTACCAGGTTTTTTTCCAGCAGCGGCATCTCCATCGTGGTCGCTTCTTCTACTGCTTTTTCCATCTCACTGACTTTCTTTTCACGGTCGCTGACGTTCTGCAGACCCAGATTCTGGTATCGCTGAAACACTGCCCGCAATACCGCGGCCACAGAGCTTTGATGCTCGTCACACTTGGCTATCGCCTGATCCACCGCCCCGGCATCGACATCTTGTTTGAGCTCCCTGACAAAATCGGGCATGTTTCCTTTTCCAGCTGCCTTGTTCAGCGCAATAAGACGCTCGACAATGTAGGCCACTACCATTATGATCAGTGCGATCAGCACCGTTACGACCAGACCTCCTTTATAGACATCGTGAAATCTCGACTCTTCCGGCGTTGTTCCCATCCAAAGGTAAAAAGCGAACGACACTGCATAAGCAAAAACGATCAGGATCGTTGTGAATAAACCCTGTTTCATAGCTTGAATCCATCATTAAAAGCATTCAAAAAAAGGCGGCACCTGTCGAAACAAACACCGCCGCTGAGACCTCACCCCCATCAAAGAAGATTGCCGAACTTCACTCCGACATAGAAGGTCCGGGGACTCATGGGGCCATAGACATATCCTGGATCACGATCGATCCCCAAATCGAAATCATCCTGATAGGAATTGAAAATATTCTTCACACCTCCATAGAACTGAAGCCCCGCATCATCAACCGGAACAGTATAGCGAACCTTAAACCCGGCATCGAAAAATGAATCACTTTCACGCAGTTCGCCCTCATCAGGATCTGCAATCTCAGGCCCGTAATACGGTACCAGCATTTCACCGGTGTAGTTACCGGTCAAAGAAACACCAAGCCTGTCAACCGGCTCCCAGTTAAGCGTCAAAAACCCATAGGTATCGGGTGCCCTGAAAAACCTTTCCTCACCGAATTCCTGCGGCTCATCATATTTGCTTGACTGAACAGTAAAGCCGGTCCTCACCCCAAACACATTTGAAGGAAACACATGAGCTTCGAGATTAACCCCCTTGACAACCGCGCCATCGGCATTATAACGAGTATAAACAACGTTACCGTCAGCATCAGGCGTACCGATATCAATAGCAAACGGATCATCCAGCTCCGTATAGAACCCCTCGACAAGAAAGCCGAAGTCTACGTTACCGACCATGGTATCGTAATCAACTGATGCCATATAGCTGCGGCTGGTCTCTTCAACAAGATCAGGAGCATTGACATGAATAATTCTCCTGGAACCCGAGGACTCGATGTGGAGATCCTCATCAAAGATCTGGGGCGCACGATATCCTGCCGCATAGCTCAGACGTCCCTGCAAGTCATCACTAAAGGTGTAGAGCAAGGTCGCCCTCGGAAGCAGAATATCGTCTGAAATATCCGCATCCGGACTGATCTCATTGGTGATCTCGTAATTATCCCAGCGAAGGCCGAACGTCGTCTTCAGCTTGTCCCAGGTATACTGATACTCACCGAAGGCACCGACTATATTGCTCTCCTGATCAGCAACCGGTGTTCCGGGCACATGGGTATCCGCACCGATATCATAGTATCCGAGCTTATCATCTTCAAGCCACTCCCGGTTATTTTCAACTCCTGCAATAACCTGAGACGGGCCGAATACAGCCTTGTATTGAGCCCCCAGCTGCAGACTCAGATTGTCCGTATGACCATAGGCATCCAACTGCTGTTCCGCTCCGTAGTAGGCATCACGATCGACATGCTGTGCAGCAACATAGACTGACAGCTTGTCATAATCCCTCAAGTACTGAGTATAGGTAAGCGCTCCGTTGACAATCTTCTGCCGGATAGATTCTGCAATATCAGCCTCATGTTCGATTGCATCGAATTTATTGCCACCGCGACGATCCTCACTGATGGTAAAAAGGTCGGCAGTCAGCTTTCCTCGATCACCTATCCTCCTGAAAGCCCGTAACCCAAGCGTGGTGTTATCTATCTCGGGAAGCTCGGAATAACCATCGTTGTTGGCATCAAAGTGATCACGGTTCCGGTAAAACCCGAAGGCCGTCATCCCCATTTTACTATCGGACGAAACCACAGAGGCATTGAAACTCGCAGTATAGTCACTCGCAGGGTCATCGAAATCACCACCGCCTACACCGACCCAGCCTGAAGATCCTGAAAATTCATATGAATTGACAACAGGATCTTTCAAAATCAGATTAACCGTTCCACCAATAGCGTTGCTCCCATAAAGAGCAGACCCGCCCCCGCGAACCACTTCGATGCGCTCGATCATGTTGGTCGGAAGCAGCTCCAGTCCATAAACACCGGCAACCGCACTGAAAACCGAACGTCCATCAATAAGAATCTGTGAGTACGGACCTTCCAGACCGTTCATACGGAGCTGGTTGAAACCACAGTTCTGACAATCATTTTCCATACGCAGCCCTGTCGCGAAATTCAGACCTTCGCTCACCGTTGTAGCCTGCAGCACCTCGGTCAGCTCTTCCGCTGTAACCGTTGAAACAACTACCGGCGACTCTTTGCGAGGCACTTCGTCTCTGGACCCGGTAACAACGATTTCACTTCCCCTGAGGGCAGTTGTCGAAAGATTGAAATCGAGTTCTACTGTCCGACCATCAAGCACATTCACCGTTTTCTGCATGCTACCATACCCCATAGCACGAACCTCCAGGACTCTGGAACCCGAAGGAATACCGGTCAACGTGTAGTTTCCGCTTCTGTCAGCCGCCATTCCGACAGTCGTTCCTTTCACAGTAACATTAGCATACGGAACCGGCTCCCCGTTACTGACAACCTTACCCGTAACAGTATCGGCCATAATCCCCTGAAGCGGGATGGCACACAGTGCAAGGAAGGCACATATCTGCTTCATATTTTTTTTCAAGATCATATTGCTGCTTTTCTTGAATTGTACAAATCACACTTGTCGCTTATTTATAAGCAGTCAAAATAAAAATAAAGCGGAATAACCAAAGAAAAAAAGTGGTCGTTCATTCAAGACAGTTGAATAAACCTTATTTTTATTTGGACAAGTTAAAAACTAATCAATTATATTACGATCACATTTTCAGTCAGCGAAAGGGCAACTATAAAACGATAACACCATGTATCTCAAGACTTTCTTCAAAAAACCTCTCGTCATACTTTTCTGCATGTTCTGGCTCGGTGCCTGCAATAGTCAGAACTCTGAAACAGGAAAACCACAAAAAAGTCCTGAAAAAAAAATTGGCGTCCTGCTGATCAGCCATGGCTCTCACTCTGAAAGCTGGCGCAACACCCTTTTTGAAGTCGAGAATAATGTCAGGGACAGAATACTTGAAAACGGAAAGGTATCCGGGACAAAATCCGCGTTCATGGAATACACAGAACCCTCGATAGCCACACGTCTTAAAGAGTTCGACCGGGAAGGTTATTCCGATGTCATCATTGTTCCGCTACTGCTCACAGTCAGCTCCCACTCCTTCGACGACATCCCGACCATCATCGGCCTCAAGGAAAACCCGGAGTCAATTGAAATGCTCAAACTCGAAAAAATCGAGCGCTATACGCCACAGGCGGATGTGCATATCGCTCCGTTGCTTGATTTCAGCGAGATTCTCCCGAAAAACATGGTGCGAAGGGTACGGGAGCTTTCAAAAAAACCTGAGGATGAAGGTCTTGTCCTGATCGGGTACGGCTCGGAACCGTATGAAAGAGAGTGGACCGAATTGTTCAATAAAACCGCCGAACACGTTAAAGAGCAAACAGGCATTGACGAATACGCCGTCGGATGGTGTGGCCATATCGTCCGGTACGCTCCTGATTCGACAACGGTGGCAATCAGACGAATACTCGAAAAGAAAAGCACCGCGATTGTCATTCCGGCACTTGTTGCCCTCGATGAAAATTTTCAGATAAGGATCATTGGAGACGGCATAGAAAAAATCGGAGACCACAAAACAAGAGTTCGTTACAAACCGGATGCCATTCTCCCGGACCCGGACATCGAGCAATGGATTATCGATATCGCAAAACAATACTCGAACACTATCCTTAACGAAAAAAACAACTGAAGCAGTATGCGTCTATCATCCAGAGAACGTTTCAGAAAAATCAACAATGTCCTGCACAGGGACCTCGGCTATTTTTTTGCCGCACTGATTATCGCATACTCGTTATCGGGAATCGCTCTCAACCATGTCGATGAGTGGAATCCTGATTTTATCATCGGCAAAGAGGAAATAAAGCTCGATAACCGGTACCAGCGAGACGAGATAAGCCCTGATCTGATAAGGAAGTTCGGTTCCCTGGTCGGAGAAACATCCTACAGGCTCTACGATTTTCCCTCAGAGAGACAGGTCAAAATATACTATAAGGATGCAACCCTGATGATCGACCTGGAAAACAGCAGCGGTACGTATGAAAAAATCTCCAGACGCCCGCTCTTTTACCAGGTCAACGTGCTTCATCGGAACAGTGTCGAATGGTGGAAGTGGATCTCGGACCTATTTGCCGTTACGTTGATTGTCATTACGATTACCGGAATGCTTATGCTGCGGGGCAGCAAAGGCCTCTCGGGAAGAGGCAAATGGTTTATCACCGCAGGCATTGTCCCGCCACTGGTTGTCATTGTTATCCAGCATTTGTAATAAGAAAAAAACTGTCAAACACCATGCATGCCTTTCGAACATTTTCTCGTTTTTACGCTACCGTCATTCTTGTACTACTGGTTCTTGTTACCGGCTGCAACCCTTCACCGACGCCTGTTGTGCAGGAAAACACAGGGGGCAAAAAAATCGGAGTACTGCTCGTCAATCACGGTTCCCGCTCGGAACGATGGAAAAAAAACCTGATTGAACTGGAAGAAAATGTTTCAGGAAAAATCCTTGGCATCGAAGGAGTGGACCGCGTCAGAACCGCTTTCATGGAACACGCAAAACCATCTATCGCCGAAGGGCTCAAGGCATTCGACAGTGAAGGATACAGCGATATTGTCATCATTCCGGTCTTTCTGACCATCGGTACACACATGTTTGACGACATTCCCACGATTATCGGAAAGAAAGAAAACCCGGCGTCCCTCGAAAAGCTGAAACTCGAAAATATCGAACGATACGTTCCGGTTGCAAGGACACATCTTGCGCCATCCCTTGATTTTTCAGACCTCCTGAAAAAAAACGTTTTGAGAAGAACCAGGACACTTTCAGCCAACACGAAAGAAGAGGGTCTTGTGCTTGTCGGTTACGGTTCATCGGCTTTCGATGAACAGTGGACAAAGCTATTTCAGGATGTCGGTACACATGTCAGCCTTGAAACAGGTATCACCGACCATACCACGGCATGGTGTGGCCATATTGCCCATTACAGCCCGGACTCTACTACTGCGGGCATCAGGCGGATTCTCGAGAAGAAAAAGAGAGCTCTTGTCATCCCGCTCCTGGTATCGAACAGTGAAACATTCCAGATTGACATCATTGGAAACGGGGTCGCAGCAGCAGAGGATCACCACATAAAAGTTCGTTACAAACCCGACGCCATCCTCCCGGATCCCGATCTGGAGCAATGGATCGTCAGTGTAGCGGGAGAGTATGCCGAAAAGATTCTGGACGAAAAAGCACTATAGCCCGGTATTAAAAAAGCCCCGTGGAACCTGACAGTTCCCACGGGGCTCCAGCAACACAAGGGCAGGGCACTTACAAGTCCACCCTCACCCCTGCAAGAAACTCCACACCGTCGATATCGTACTCATCCTCTATATCCTTCTCCCCAAAAATATTATCCACCTTGACGAATACCTCGGTATGCTCACCGAGCTCTTTTACGGCAGATGCGCTCCATAACCAGAAATCATGGAGCCTGATCGTGTTATCATCGTCATCCCAACGTTCACCGGTATACGCTGATTCGATATGTAGACGAAGGTCGGCTTCGGGAATCCTGAAATCCACACCGGCAAAAAACTTGTGATCAGGTCTGTGAACAAGCTCTTTACCCGTAAGTTTGTTTTCCGTATCGAGCAACGTATACCCTGCCCTTGCAGAAATGTTGTCATGCAGACGAGCGTCAAGGTTGACTTCAACACCCTGTGTCATTGCCTCCTCAACATTCTCATAGTACATGTCCCATGGCCGAGGCCCCATTCTGACAATCCGGGTATCGATCAAATCCTCGAGTTCATTCCTGAACAACGACACCCTGGCGGTCACATCCTTGCTGAACGCATATTCCGCACCAGCCTGATAACCCAGGGACTTTTCCGGCTTGAGATCCGGATTGGCATGAACAAGGTATGGCCCCATCATCCAGTCTCCATAGAGTTTCAGAAGAGAAGGAGCTTTGAATGCTGTTCCGACCGATGCCCTGAAAGTCAAATCAGCGGATGCCTTGTACATAAGACTGGCCTTTGGGTTGATCTCCTCCCCCCACCGTTCGTGTGTATCGAACCGCGCCCCCAGAACCAGGACTACCGATGAAAAATCGATCTCATCCTGCAGATAGAAGCTGTGCAGATTCTGATCGACAGCAAGTAATTTACTCTCATCATCCCGTTCTTCCTGCCTGAACTCGTACCCGGTACTCACCAGATGTTTTTCAAACAGCAACCTCGAGTAACCAACCTCCAGTTCATAATCGTTCAGCACATAATCGGTATCCCGGTCTTCCGTCCAGTGATGATAGTCAAACAGGGAGCCTCTGACCCTGACCGCCGAGTATTCATCCGGCTGCCATTTGAAGAGCGCGTTGAGGCCGTAGCGTTCCTGGTATCGATCAGCTTTTTGCATCACATTATAGGAGTAGTAAGGCTTGAGATCGAAATCTGTTTTATCGGACAGGTCAAACGACAAGGTTCCCTGTAAAATGTGTTCATGGTAAGGATCAAGCTCCTTATCCACCCCATCCGACTCACGGTAGGTATAGTTGACCCGGCCCCCAACCTTCCCGGATCCTGCCCCGGCTGAAGCGGTTCCAATGGTGGTGCCGCGGGTACCCATCGCGAGCGAACCGGAAAACTCGGGCTTGTCGGGCGCACCCCTGGTAATAATGTTGATCACACCGCCGACAGCATCACTACCGTACAAGGCGGATGCCGGCCCTTTGAGAATTTCTATTCTTTCGATCATCTCGATGGAAATCTGCTGGAGATCGACGGCATTTTGATGCCCCCCGAGAATCCTTTGTCCATCGATCAGCACCAGGGTATGCCGGAACTCGAGACCATGGATACTCACATGACCTTTGTCTCCGTAAGAGCCGGAGTTCATTTCGACAGCAAGCCCGGTTGTTTTCTCGAGGGCCTCCTGGACTGTACGAACATTTCTTTCGAGCAACTCTTCCCGGGTAATTACCTCTGCGGCAACCGGCACGTCTCCCAGGGTGTGCGGTGTTTTTGTCGCACTCACCACAATCTTGTCGAGCACCGCCTTGTCCGGCCCGGCCTGAACATTTCGTAAAGGTGCCGCACCAAGAACCACCGCCATCATCAGTAAAGCACCGTTCCTGATTTTACAATGAAACTTCATAGACTACTCCAATGCACCAGGCCTTCCTCCGGCGATCCGGTCGTCAGCCTTCTTGTTGTTCCTGTTGAGCTCTGCCTGTACAGTCGCTGCAATTCGTTCGGGGAAAGCGTTTTTTTTCACGATGCTCAATCTGCACAACCCGGGAATCATGAATGGTGATGACAACCTCCCCATATGCTATTTTCTTCATTCCCTGCAATACTTCCTTCATGATTAAGGAATCCGGATTACCGTCATCGTTTTTCTTCATCACTGTCTTTTCAAAATGGTATTGAATGCCAGGCCCTCACGGCCTCATCAATGATCATGCCCTGAGCCATGCCTGTGTTTCAGTTCCGGATCGAACTGTTCCCAAAGCCAGTCGGAAACCACCCTCAACTCCTCTTCAGGCAGATTCATGGCCGGCATGAGCCCGAAACGTTGCACTGCCTCAGGACGGCATTTCGACAGCGAAACATCAGGTTTCTGCATAAAGGTCACCATGTGCTCCACTGCTTCATTCTTATCGGCAAATGCCTCACGGTAATGCATTGCAATCCCCTTTATCGGCGGCCCGAACTTCGGAGGAGGCCCCAGAGAATGGCAACGCTTGCAAGACCGTTTGTAAAGCCGCTCTCCATCGGTCATTTCTGCAGAAACATTCTGACTACCCTTGTTATCTGAAGGATCTTGCGGAAATCCACATCCATACATCCCTGCAATACAGACAATCGATACTGCAAACAACACATACCGTCCAACCACCAGCTTGTTTTTCATGGATAATCACCTTAATTCATTACAGATTCATACGTAAACCACCGTAGATAAAGGTCCCGCTGCTCCCGGGACCGTATACATTCCCATACCCATCGGTCACCCGCTCATCGAAAAGGTTGTCGACACCCGTATAGAGACGAACCCTTTCCGTCAGTGATTTTGAAGCGTACACATTGACAATGGAGTATGTTTCCGTTTTGAGATCCGGAGTCGTATACTGGCTGCCGGTGGTTACCAGCCTGATATTACCTGAAAACCCGGCGGACGGGTCGCTGTATGAGAGCCTCAGCACGTTGGAAACTTCAGGCACATACAGTAGTTCCTTGCCTGTGGTCTTGTTCTCCCCTTCCAGCAACGTCAATTCATCAGTAAGCAAAAAACCATAGCCAAGCTTTAACCCTGCACTCAGTTCAATACCCTGAGTCATGGCTTCGGCAATATTTCGCACTTCGTTGACAGGAATCTTTGGTTTCGTTCCTTCGTAGCGGCCGGTAAACACTTCCGCGATCATATCATCGATATCATTTCTGAACGCAGTCAGACCCATGGAAAAAATGCCATAATCAATATCGGCTCCTGCTTCCCAGGTACGGGATGTTTCGGGATCGAGGTCCGGATTCGGAACAAGGATTCTTCTGATGGTATAAGGAGAACCCGAATACAACTCAAATGCCGATGGTGCACGGAAGCCTTCTCCATACGATCCCCTCAGACGCAAATAATCGCTGATTCGATATGCTGCACTTATTCTGGGACTGAATACCGATCCGAAACCTGAATGGTCGTCAAACCGCAGTCCGAGAATTGCATTGAACCTGTCGGTGACGGCAAACTCATCCTGGAGGAATACCCCCATGTTGTCGATTTCACTCTTGACGCCATCCTCTTCCCGCTCCTCGGTACGGTATTCAACACCTGCGGTAAGCTTATGCCGATCGAGGATCAAACCTGTCCAGCGCCCTTCAAACTGATCGGTAGTCTGATCGACATCATGGATTTCAGGTTCGGACCCGTCTGTCGGTGTCAGACTGACACTCCAGTCATACTCCGAGCGATATGCGCGAAAAAGCAGACTGGAACTTGAGGTAAGCGCGCTTTGGAACTCCACCCGCCCGGTAAACCTTTCAGATTCGTTGAGCCAGTCATTTTCCTTTTTCCTTTTCGGGCGCAGCCCCTCTCGCTCGGCATCGGCATAGGTCAAACCGAAAGTCACATCGGTATTGTTTCCCAGATCCCATGTCAGGTTTGCCGATCCGGCAACTATCTCCTTGTCGTCGCCATCGGTTTTCCTGTCTTCCGTATCGAAATCAAACCTGCCTTTATCGACAAAGGAACCGGCAATAACATAACCCAACGACCCGGAACTTCCGCTGACTCCCGCGTCAAATGCCGTGTTCTCGGCCTCGCCATGCCGGCTTTCCCCATATTGGGTGTTCAACCAGACCTCGGTCTCATCAGTCGGAGCCCTGGTTATGACATTGATCACACCTCCGATAGCGTCACTGCCATAAAGTGCCGAGCCCGGTCCCCTGACGATTTCGATCCTCTCGATTAATCCTGCCGGTATTTCACCGAGATCAACCTTGTCCTGAAAACCCGAAGGCAGTCTCATGCCGTCAATCATCACCAGGGTATTGCTGCTGCTGAGACCGCGCAAGCGCGCAGTGCTCATCCGCCCACTGACCGGTTCGAGATTCACGCCCTGCGCTTCGGTAAGCACCTGGTGAAGAGTCTCCACTCCCATCTCTGCAATTTCTTCACGGGTTATAACTTCTATAGCTGCCGGAATTTTTTTTACCGGCGTTTCGGAAAGCGTCGCGGTTACAATCACTTCATCCATGCGATGATGCTGAACCGTCTCACCGGCATGTGCCAAAACAGAACAGCACGCCGCCAAAACCATAAAACCGCAAAGTTTTTTCATCATGGTACGTCAAATCTTCTTTCATTGTAAAAATGATATTAATTTTATTTTGTCTAAATAACGATAAGATCATAATTATTGAAAACTTTTTTTCATTCCGACAAGCAAACTGTTTCTCCGTATGTGGTATTTTTTTGATGCCGGTGGCCCCTTGATGTATCCGCTTCTTGTATGCTCTATCCTGACCGTTGCTTATGCCATCGAGAGAAGTTTTCATTTTTTCAGGGCAGGAAGGTCGCCCGATGCCCCGCAGATCATTCATGATCTTATCGAGAAAGACCGGCTTGATGAAGCGTTACCGTTAGCCGAGGCTTCCCCCGGGCCCGTATCGGCAATACTTGCCGAAGGGCTTCGACATGCAGGAAAGACAAAGGAATTCATCGAGGAAGAGATCACTCTTGCAGGAACAAAAGAAATAAAAAGGCTTAACAAGCACCTGCATCTGATCGAGCTGATCAGTAGAATTGCGCCTCTCATGGGACTGCTTGGCACTGTTCTCGGCATGGTCAATGCATTTCAGCAGGTCGCTCAGGCAAACGGTTCAGTCGACCCTTCCATGCTGGCAGGGGGAATATGGGAAGCACTGATAACAACTGCGGCAGGTCTCGGAGTCGCTATTCCGTCAATGATAGTGCATCATCTGCTTGAAGAAAAAGTGCAGTCATTTTCCTTCCTGATGAAGTACTATGGATCTGAAACTATAAAACATCTCGGGAAATAGCCATGCTGGAATTCGGAGAAACGATTAAAAGCAGGAAGTGGCTCGATCTCGCACCAATGATTGACGTGGTTTTTCTTCTGCTGATCTTTTTCATGCTCACCTCGATCTACGCAAAACCAATGATACCGGTCAGTCTCCCGGAATCGGAAACTTCGATCGTTCAGGATGAACCTGAAATCGCCATAGGTATCAGCAGTAATGGTTCTCTGTCGCTCAACAGGAAAAACATAACTCTCGACCAGTTGCATGATCAGCTTTCACAACTTCTGTATGAATGTGATGAGAAAAACATACGACTGATAGCCGACAAGCGTATCCATTTTGGCCTGGTCATCAGCGTCATGGATATAGCAAAACAGGCAGGGGCGGACAACATTGCGGTAGTAACGGAAAAAAAGCAGCTCCATGAGCAATAAACAGGTCAACATTATCTCGTTTGCAATTGCTTTTGCAATCCATTCCGGATTTTTTCTATTCAGGAGCCCTGCTCTCGAAAGCCATACACGAATATCCTCTACCGCAATCAACCTCAGTCTGGAGTCTATACCGGCGAACAATACTGCAAGTCAACAAAAAAAAGCAGTCAGTCCTCCAAAAAGAGAGGATACATCATCAGCTATACCCAAACCGGATAAAAAAGACACTGCAGATGATCAAACGATCAATCCGATGAGTGCGGAAAACCTGCCTCAAGAGAAAACCGGTGAAACGGGAGTTGAACCTCAATTGGCAGCTTCTTCACCTGCAGCTTTGGACATCAACAACTATCTTTCATTGATCCGCTCACAAATCGAAAAGCACAAATACTACCCTCGTTTTTCAAGAAAACAAAACCATGAAGGCACCTCCCTCATCAAGATTGATATTGCAAAAGACGGAAGCATCATGCAGGTTACCCTGTTATCGTCCTCCGGCTATAAAACCCTTGACAAGGCAGCTCTGGAAGCCATCAGGCAATCATCGCCATTTCCTGCCCCTTCCGAATATGGGCTTCGTGAATTAAGCCTCGATATCCCGGTAACGTATATGATCCGCTGACACTCTTCTAACACCACCATGAAAAACCCGACAAGAGGGCACCTCTATGTAATTGTCATGAGCGTTTCAAGTGCAAGGCGGACGGAGCGGAAAAACCGGAGTGTACACGGCGTACAGGATTTCGAGCACCGCCCAACGCAGTAATCGGGCTTCGGAACAAGATAATCCGGTCAAAATATTTTGCACAATCTTGAAAAAAACATTTGGCACAAAAAAATACTTATTTATATTTTGTCTAATTTAAAATAACACAAAAAACCAAACTAATGCCAGAAGATCAAAACAACAATCATGATTGCCGACGGCAAACCACTCTGCTGAGAAAATGCGGATGCGGCAAATACCACCT
>RRYU01004002.1_pt1 | contig 12455 bp, 12 predicted proteins | sample 2162651 | NCBI WGS metagenome assembly RRYU01 (sample SAMN10267283, study PRJNA491782) | microbial mat metagenome | isolation source: biomat in the production well | place: Japan: Minami-Kanto gas field, natural gas well KTG3 | collected 2017-06 | reverse complement strand
TAGAAAAATTTTATCTAAAACTAGGTGAAAAATTGACATTTATCTTAATTTTAATTACAATAGTACGATGCTTTATTTTAAAGTTTGAACCGAACATTAAAAATTAATAGATATTTTCCAAAAGGAGGTAGTATGAAAAACTTGTTCATGGTCTTTCTTTTTGTTGTTTTTTCTTTTACCACATCTTTTGCTTATGATGTTTCTCTAAATAAGGATACTTTAACTCAAGGAGAATGTCTTGCCGTAACTTGGTCTGGGTTTGGTGATACTTGTAATGTAGCTGTATACAAAGGAACTACTTTTTGGACTTATGCTAACACTAATGCTTCTTATGCAGGCTCTCAAGAGATTTGCACTTATACTGACTGGGAGCTGAGAAATGATTATAAAATCAGAGTAGAAGAGAAGTCTAATCCAACTATGTATGTCAACTCTGAACCTTTTTCAGTCGTTGGTCTAGTACCGTACCTTCTTGATTACCAGATAAATGGTGGAGCAGCTTCAACTGACTCTAGAAATGTTTACTTGCAGTTTAACTACACAGATGCAAGTCCAACGCATTATATGGCTAGTGAAAATTCCAGTTTCTCGGGAGCTTCTTGGCTTGGCTATAATGGGAATGACACAATTTCTTTTACCCTGAGTGACTACGAGGGAATGAAATTTGTCTATTTCAAGCTAAAAAATGCTTATGGTGAATCAAATGTCAGATATGACAATATTTCCTATACCCCTGTTATGTATTATGATATAAGTGGTTATGTCTTAGACGGAAATGGTGAAGGGATTGATGATGTTTCTCTGGAAGGAGCGTCTCAGTCAGGTGTAAGTACTGACACTAATGGTTATTATGTTATTAGCAATGTCCCTTCAAATTGGCTTGGAACCATCTCTCCAGAAAAAAGCGGTTATACTTTCTCTCCTGAATCAAAAACATATACTGGACTAACAGGAGATATGAGCAATCAAAACTTCACCGCCGTTAGTGATTATTATTGGTTGGTTGGGAACTGGGGAGAATGTTGCGAGTCCTGTAATGGTGGAAGAGCTTCAAGAGATGTTGACTGTATCAGGAACAGTGATAGTCAGAAAGTCCTGGACGAATATTGCCAAGAAGAAAAACCAGTGGAATATGACTATAGTTGCACTGGGACAACCCCGTCCCATCTAGAGAGCTCAGATAACGGCGAAAGTTATACATATTAAAAATATCTATTAATAAAAAGGTCAGTAAGCCAACCAAGGCTTACTGACCACCAAATTTTCAAATCACTTAATTCAAAAATATGAAAACAAAAAAAACAATTCTAAATATAATTATTCTAATTATTATAATGATAATTGTTTCGGGGTGTACGAATAATAATGAGATTACTTTAGTTGATGATATCTCAAATAATCAAAATAGAAAAAATTTAGAAGAAGCTGAAATACGAGATAAAATGGATAAAATGGAATTAACAGATTGGAGTATATATAGAAATGAAGAATTAGGTTATCTTATGGCTTATCCAGATACCTGGGAATGTGAAGACCCAACAGAAGACAACTATTATGTTACCTGTAAGAATGTTGCTCGAAACAAATTAGAGGGTTCAATCCCTGTGGTTAAAATTAATGCTATTAAAAATTCAGATATTATAGATCCAATAGAATTTTTAAAAAGCAAATATGAAGATTCAATTTATGGGAGCCCAATACCCGAAGAATTAAATTACGAAATATCTAACAAAAAGGCATTGAAAATTAGTTTTATAGAAGGTAATGATGCTTTTGGTAAGAATGAAGTTATTCGTGTTTACGTAAATGTTGATGAAAAATTAATAAATATTGAGGCTCATGTAGATATATTTGGTGAGCAAAAAGAAACAATTGAATTAATGCTAAATACTATTACTTTTGAATAATGGTTTAAATTTGATCTTTTAAAATATAATAAAGCTATAGAAAGTTAGGAACATTTATTAACATTCATTTCTGACAAAAAAAGGAGATAGAAAAGATGAAACAGGTATTTGTTATGTTTTTTGTGACCCTAGGCTTTTTCTTTTATTCCGGTGTTGTCATAGCAGCTGACGAAATATGCTGCGATAGCCAAGATGAAAATTGTTATACTTCTCCAGAGAATGACTTTACTTGTTATTGTGAATCTAATACTTCTGGGATCACTGTTTGCGGAAACTGCGTTTGGTGGGCTAGATACAAAAGGCCTGACCTAGAAAATCTGAATGGTACTCCAGATGCTGTCAATTGGTATTCAAATGCAGAAAGCAATGGTTTCGCTGTTGGCGATATCCCTGTCGTTGGTTCAATTGCTGTATTTGATTATTGGACAACAATAAATGGTGTGTATAGAAATGTTGGACATGTCGCTTATATTGAGAGTGTGATAGAAGATTACGATGGAGATCCTAAAAACAATGTGTTTAATGTTTCAGAAATGGGCTATGCAGTTTGGGATGGAGTACACGAAGGAAGTTATAGCTTCCCAAATGATGTTATTCATGGTTTAGTCGGTTTTATATACCCTGTAGGTGTATATTTTGACGAAAGGACTGATTATACTGAAGGAACTCAGAATAAGATAGTTCTTGACGCTTTCCTTGAAACCTATAAGAAGTATAAAAATATTATAGGGGCTCCTTATGACAACGGTGGGGACGTTTTTGTTCACGAATATAAAGGAATAACAGATGATAGTTATTCTGTCTGGATTCAAGATTTTTATAATCCGGATACTGATAAGCATTACGCACTTGTTCTGAATGACTTGGAAGACCCACTGAAGGCGTATCTCTTGCAAGGAGCCATTCGTAATTTTTATATGAATAATGACGGATCAGGAAATTACGGTGTTCCTTTTACAGATGAAATTTCTGGATATCTTGCCGCATCACCTTACACTACCCTGGGTGATATGATATTGCCAAATGGTTATGAAAATAGTTCAATGTATCCAAAAGACATTGTAGTTCAGAAGTTTAAGCTTAGAAAAAATGGATTGTATTATAACGAGCAAAGAAGAACGATTGCTCATGATCCTGGCGATGGAACGACTCTACACTTTCCTTTGGGGCAGTTTTCCTTAGATCAAATGTCTTGCGCTGGAATCTGTCCGGAAACTGGTGATTATATTTATTATAATGATGAAGATAATCATCCTTGGCCTATGGAAGGTCAAAATACGGTACCTACTCAAGGTATTTGGTTTACCAAACCTGGTTTTTATAACTTTGTTTTGGATGAGCCTGGTTGGGGCGTATCTGCGTATATCACTGAGGGTAATCATCAGACCATTGGTGGTGATGGAGGCTATACCTATAACGAAGCGACAATTTGTGGTAGTGTTTCGGGTGGCATTCCAGGAGGTAAAACCTACAGCTTTACTCCCGATGATGGTCAAATAGGATTTTGGTTTGAACTGACAGACATCTATGACTCGCTTGATGTTGAGTGGAAATGGTACAAACCAAATGGTGATTTCCTTGGTGATTGTGATTATAGGGTTGATGAACCGAACGGAAGTTGGGGGAGTTTCAAGGCTTGGCGTTTCCTTAATGTCGCAGACCTGAATGATTTTGGGAAGTGGCGAGTGGAACTTTATATCAATGATAAAAAAATTGATACCAAGTATTTTGAACTATCCGGCGGGGAGTCTTCAGATATAATTCTGCCTCCGCCCGTATTGCAAATCATCATAAATTAAAATTGATCTTTGAAACAAATAAGGGAGTTGAGTAAAATCTTCTCCCTTTTTTATTAAAAAATGGAACCTGGTGGAATCTGGGGGTCAGGCCTAGCTTCTGGCTTTTGTTTTTATGATAATAGATACAAAAAAATTATTATGAGGAGAGCTTTGGGGCAAACCTGGTTTTCTGCATTGAATATATCTTAAGACTTTAAGAAGGTAAAAAAGAGACAATTGTCTCTTTTTTTGTATGGTGATATTATTGATAATAGACAAAATTTTTAAATAATTATAACTTATGACAATTTTTGGATATGGGTCTTTGATAAATATTGACTCTTTAAGAAAAACTGTTTGTGAACCGAAAGATTTTCGTCCTTGTAGGCTCAGTGGCTACAGGCGTGTTTTCAGTCTGCAAGCAAAAAGACGTATAGGTAGCCAAGGGCCGATTGCTGTTTTGGATATAGAAGAAGATAAAAATAGTGTGGTAAATGGTGTTTGTTTTGAGGTGGATGAAGAAGGCTTTAAACAGCTAGCTGAAAGAGAAATTCTTTATAATTTTATAGAAGTTCATCTCGCACTTAAAGATAACTCAACTAAGAAAGCTTTGACTGTTCAGGCCAAAGATAAGCCGAGAACAAATTTCAAATATGGTTCTGGAATACAGAATGAATATTTGAATATTTGCTTAAGCGGAGCAAGAAAAATCGGAGAAGATTTTTATAGAGAGTTTTTAGAAACTACTTATATAGAGAATTCCAGATTATCTGATATCAAGGAGCTATTAGCTAAGTAAAAAAGGAGAATAGTACATGCTTAGGGTCAAGCTATGGGTTATAAAAATTACAAAGATGAAAAGGTGCTTCTGAAGTATTTTTCAAAAGGCAGGCATAATGATGTCTGCTATTTTATTTTTCTATACATGTGCTCATAACATTTAATGGTTAAATATCAGAATATTCTAATTAAAATTATTAAATGTTAAACCAACGCAATCTTGACTTTTTAGTGTTTTTTTATTATTATTTAATATCGTACTTTTACAACATAATAAAATTTACAAACAACATTTTTAACCCAAACCAAAGGAGAGACGACATGATTACTAATCCCGAGTTATTTTTTATTCCGCAGGAAGAAGGTAAGGCAATTATCTATAACCCAATATCAAGTATTTCAATTCTTGCCAATCTTTCTTTGGCGAAAATCCTACAGGAAGGTGATTTTTCTAAACTTGGCCGCGAACAAATAAAGGCATTGAAGCTTCAAGGTATTATTGTTCAAGGACCAGAGATTATTTCTAAGCCTAGAAGTGGCTACTTCCCAACAAGGCTTACTATTATGCCATCGTTTGAATGTAATTTGCGTTGCGTGTATTGCTATTCAATGGGGGGAGAGCGCAGTGGTGAGCATATTAACATTGATATGTGGAAGGCCGGTGTAGATTTTATCATCAGTAATGCTCTGAGTTCTAAGAATAAGAATGTATCTTTATCTTTTCATGGAGGCGGAGAGCCAATTTTGGAGGAAAATATTCCTGCAATTTCTGAAGTTGTTAAATACTTCAGAGAGATGGCAAAAGAAAATGCTTTGAAGTTTAGAGTATCTAGTGCAACAAACGGAATTATTGATCCAAAAAATTTTCAATGGGTTAAGGACACTTTTGATAGCTTAACTTTTTCTCTTGATGGAGATAAAGAAATTCATGATTCTCAGCGCCCAACAACCGATGGAACAAGCTCCTACGATTCAGTTTCAAGGAGTATTGCATTTCTTAGGGAAATGGGAATAGAATTTTCTATAAGAAGCACAATAACGAAAGCTTCTGTGAATAAACTTTCAGAAATTGTGCGTACGTTCCATAAGAAGTTTGGCGAGTGCTTTATTCATCTTGAACCTCTTTTTGAATGTGGCCGATGTGCCTATTCAGGCATTTCTTCTCCTTCGCAACTTGAGTTCTTGGGCTCATATAAAAAAGCGAAGCTTGTTGGAAGAGAGCTTGGGGTTAAAATTGGTTATTCCGGTGATCGCTCTCATGTAACGGATATTTTTTGTGGAGCAGCTGGAACAAACTTTTTCTTAAATCCTGAGGGGTACGTAACTACTTGTCTGGAGGTCTGTCGCCAAACCGACGAAAGGGCAGATGTATTTTTTATTGGTCATTACGATCACAAAAAAAAGATTTTCATTTTTAATAATGAACGAATAGATTATCTTCGTTCTAGGAAGACTGAAAATCTTCCAGGTTGTTCCGACTGTATTGCAAAATATTCATGTGCCGGGTCTTGCTTGGCAAAAATTGCCACTGAAACTGGTGATATGTTTTCAACAAAAGGAACATGGAATTGCCCTATTAACAAGAGTCTTATTTTAGATTCAATTGTTGGGGAATTCAGTAAAAATGAGCGTATGATTTGTTAGTTCTTTTTCCTGAATGCATAAGTGATGAGGTTTAAAACTTTGATAACACATAAAACAAGTGAAAGGAGCTAAAAATGAAAGTCTGCAAGCTTGAAAAAGCAAATATTTTGGAAAGCAATGACCCACCAGAAATTATTTCTATGGCAGGATCTTTGAAAAAAGGATCTCCTTCAGAAGACCGAACGTTTTTCTGCACTTGCAAGCCTGAATGCGATTGCAATCCTATTTGTCCTTGCCAGAGCACCTGTAGTTGTGATGATCATTGCTCTTGCAATAAACAATGTGGTGAACACTGCCATTGTGTTGACCATTGCTCGTGTGAATCTACTTGTGGATGTGATATTACGTGTTCCTGCGAGGATAATTGTGGATGTGATAACACTGGTAGCTACGGCTATGATTGAAAAATAAATTAAAACCACTGATGAAAATCAGTGGTTTATTTTTTTGGAATTAAATGGGACTGTCTTGTTTTTTTGTATGAGTAAATCTTGGTATAGCAATATTTCAATAGTGCAATAATAATTGTTAGCAATGTATTTATTCTACGATAAAATAAAGTAAATACGATCAAGTAAATAGAGTACTCTATAGAGTACTCTATCGGGTACTCTAATTATTTGCTATACTTGTACCATGAGCAAAGAAATAATAAAACTTAGTAAAAAAAGTGAGTATAGCTATACCATCACTATCCCGAAGCATATTATTGATAAATATGGATGGAAGGCGAAGCAGAAGCTAACAGTTGAGGACAAGGGTAGAGGGGTTTTGGAGGTCAAGGACTGGCGAAGAAAATAAGACGATTCCGATATTTTGGAGTCTTTTTTTTATATTTGTTTACAAAAAGTAATAACACTATCTCTTGCAAAGGAGTTTATTATGAAAACTACATTGATATTACTTTTATTATTATTTGTTCCTTTCACAACTAAGGCAAAAGAAGAAGAAAGTTTTTTAGCTATCTCAGACCATTCCTTCCGACAGCAAGAATTCCAAAATGGTTTGAGCAGGGATGAAGCTAAAAAACCTAGCTCCGCTTCTGTGGCTAAAGAATTTTTTAAAGCAATCAGGAGATACAACCCACCAATAGATAGGTTTGCTTATTGGCTAGGAGAAAACTTAGGATCCTTTGTTCCCGCTGGAGTTATTTCTTTAAAAAAAGATCAAGAAATAAGTCATAAAAAAATAAATGTGAACATTCTAAATGGAGGAAATGGAGAAAAAAAGATTCAAGAAGCGCAGAAAAAAAACACTCTCTTATTTGAATATGCGCTAACACCAAGGGTTCACCTGGACAGGAGTCCAGGCTTCAGACTTTCTTTCAAAAGAAGTTTTGGTAAATTCCATTTAACTTGGGAAAATGAGCTAGATAAAAAAAGGCACAAAGATCAGAATAAAAAAGAATATGTAGTTTCAAGTATTTTGGTGGCTAAATTTAAGTTCTAATTTTTTTTAAAAGGAATGAGAGGCATGATAGTGTTCAATATTCGGAATAAGACTTTATATTATTTAATTCTTACTTGTCTTAGTGCTTTTGTAGCTTTGTGGTGTGACTGTATTGTCACACCACTTTTATTTTTAATAAGCTATTTAATTGTTTGTGATTTTAAACAAAAAAAGAAAATTATTCTTACTATTTTTAAAAATAAGTCTTCCAGCAATGAAGCTGAGCAACTGTCTAATCATTGACTTTATCAGATATTTTCTTTAAAGTAAGTACATTGAGTAGAGTAGTGTAAGGGATTTTTCTCTAAAACTACTTATTTTTATTCGCCACGAAAGGAGATGGCAAATTGTTCCTTACAATCTAGTGTAATATGCTAACCATCAAAGAAAGAGAGGGTTAAATGAAGCAAGATATCCAAGTTGCTGAATATGAAGGTGCTCTATCTCAGAAGGTTGTTGATTTTCTTAAAGATCCAGAAGTAAAAATAATGGTTCTGGATACAAATGTCGCTATTCATGACTCTAAATGCTTTGAAAGGTTTGGAAAAAATCTTTTAGTGATTCCCATTTGGTTGATGGAAGAGCTGGATAAATTTAAAATCGCTTTAAATGGAAGAGGGGCTGCCGCCAGAGCAAGTAATCATACCTTAGACAAACTTTTTGACAAAGAATCACCGCATGAAGGTATTTTGATGGATAACGGCGGAATGATTATTACCGATATTCGGGGCGGTGATCTCGCCGGTCTTCCTGCGGGCATGATAGAAAATAATGATAATCGTATTGTTTCAGTTTCTCTTTTATGGAAAAAAGACTTTCCTGAAAAAAAAGTTGTATTAGTAAGCAAAGATGTTAATCTACGAACTAAGGCGAAGAGTCTAGAAATCAATGCTGAGGATTACCGAAACGACAAAAAGATTGAGAGTATTTCTCAGCTTTATAATGGTTTTATACAAATTGAGGTCCCTGATAGTGGTATTTTGCAGAGTATATATTCTGAGGGGAAGATTAGCCTTGACAGTGTTGTACCACCTGGTCAGATTGAACTTCTTGCAAATCAGTGCTGTCGTCTACAGGACACTCCTTCAGGTAAATATGTTCTCAGTATTTACAGAAAATCTGAAAATATCTTGGAACTTGCTGATAAGCCAGCGGATTACAGAAGAAAAAGCTCTAATAAGAGAAATGAAATTCTTCCAAGAAATGATGAGCAAGCTTTGTCCTATAAACTTCTCATGGATCCAAACATTAATATTTTAACACTTGAAGGAAAAGCAGGGACAGGCAAAACTCTTCTTGCTCTCAAAGCTGCTTATGAACAATTGGACACCCTGTATGACAGGGTTATTGTTTACCGAATGAACAGAGAGATTGGCGAAAAGATGGGGTTCATGCCTGGTGATCTGGATGAAAAATTCGCTCCCTGGAAAAGACCAATTATAGATTCTCTTAAGTTAATAGTTGGTGATACTAGGTATGTGAAAGATGGCGTAAAACTAAATAGTCTGGACGATATAGTTAATGTTGGTGGGCCCATTTCTATAGAGCCAATTAATTATATTCGTGGAGCAACTCTGACACGTACATTTGTGATTTGTGACGACTCACAGAATCTTAAACCAGAAGAAGCGAGGGCTCTCATTACAAGAGCTGGAGAAGGAACAAAAATAGTTTTGACTGGCGATGTTTACCAGATTGATGATAACTATCTTGATGCTACTTCATGCGGTATTACAGCCGTAATAGAAGGTTTTAAGGATTATGAAGACTTTGGGCATATTATTCTCGTAAAAGGAGAAAGATCAAAGCTTGCCGAAGAAGCAGCTAGACGTCTATAACCAATTTCAAAGCCGCAGTAATAAACTGCGGCTTTTTATTTGGTGATATATTGAAGAGTTCGTAAATTAAATCGTGTCTATAGCAAAATAAACACAAGAAAGCGAAAGAGAGGTCGGAACACTGCTAATTTATTGTTACTAATTAATATTTAGGTTATCTAGGTCATCTTGTCCTGTAAATATAGAAAAGCTCGGAGGGCTCTCCGACCTTTAAACATCGTGAAATATAGTTTTCCCTAGACACGCTTTTCTTGACGGCTCCATATTGGAATTAGGGTACTCCATAGAGTACTCTATAGAGTACTCTAACTATATTCTAAATAAGATATTATTATGAAGAAGAACAGTCTAAAATCCAAATTTAACAAACACTCTCATTATTGACAAAAAATCATTTTTGTATTAAGATTATGCAACGTGGCAATTGAAATCGCCATTTTTTTGCTGTTTGACAATTGAATAACAAAACAAAACAACCCAAGAGAAAAAAGGAGGTAAAGAATAGGAATATTGTGTTTTTTTGAACATTATTGTTGAATAAAAACCTAAGTAAATCCAATCAAAAACCCAAAGGAGAAAAGAAATGAAAACTAAGATTATTGTGACTATCTTTGTCAGTCTGTTTGTATTTTCATCTGCATTTGCTTGCCAGGATTTTTTCTGCGAAACCATTAAGGGGAATGGCAAAATAAATCTGCAAATCCATCAGGGTTACAATGACTGGTCTCAAGATTCTGATAATACGGCAAGTCAAACAAATGCCAGTTTCCAGGGAATCTTTGCTAAGGGCTATGCCAGTGAAGGTGCTAGTTCATACTTTGAAGCGGAAGCCGTCCAAGGCCAGTTTTATGACAAAGAGTATTCACTCGGTGCCAATGATGTGCAACTGTCCGGCTATTCTTTTATGGAAAGCCTGGCTCAAGGGAAAGCTGATGCCAACTGCAAGCTCGATTTTGTCAGCTTTGGCAATCATTTTTCAAGAAGTAGTGTCAATACTCTTCCTAACGGAATTTCTACCGCCCTGGACATGAAAACCGAAGGCTCTGTCTATGGAAGTGGTAAAAACTTGTCATTTGATGGAGTTTACGAGCAAGTAAACAGTATTTACACCGAAAGCCAAAATGGGTTTACTTTGTCCAATGGCTTTACTGGGGTTAAGATCAATAAGTAACCTAAGGAGGCTGAGATGCGATTAAGAAAATCAGTAGGACTTCTAATAATCGCTTTTGTTTTTTGTGCTTTGTTTTTTGAAGCAAAAACAGCGGAAGCTGATTCACAGGCCAATGCCAATCTGGAAAATCAGATTGAAAACCTTAACTCTCCTAGCTTTGGCTACGAGATCAATAACTATGGCAACAACAAGTTAATGAAAAGCATCGGAGCTGTCCCACCGAGCCTGATATTCAACGCTCCTTCGCCGACACAACCCTATATAAGCAGTGAGGCGACGAAGGTATTTCAAGGGAGGGGATATTATTTTCCCCAAGAACTATATACCGAAAAAGAAGTTGTGGATTTTATCATAGAAAAAAAAGATATAATCCAAACTTTCGGTAAGCTTTATGACACTCCGATTGCAGGGGAGCCGATTCTTCTCTTGAGTGAAGCTCCTGAAAATCATATTGATTTGGGGGGCGTACACTTTACCGGCCCTCCAAACGGGACAATCAACGAGACTATTCAAAGAGCCAAAGCTTATGCTTATTATAAATTTGGTTCTCAAAAAATGGTCATCAAGGTATCATCCTTGAACTATAACCTTTCTTCGGTTGGAAATTCTGGTGGAAATATCGGAACAGCTACGATCCAGGGAGAATTCAGTCATAGTGGCGGTCTCGCTCCCAGTACAGGGGTTACAGCTTCTACGGTCTACAAAACGCCAGTTGTTGAAGTAACTTGTTTTAGCAATAACCCGGTTGATAATTTCCCAACAAGCAGTCTGAACCTTCTTGAAGGTTCAAGGCAACTTCTGGTAAAAGATTTTTCAACCAATTTTTCCGATGAGCAAAGGAGCATCCTTGAGCACAATGCTGATATCTTGTCTAAGCTTGTTTTGGATAATGGTTCAAGCATTGAGGTGTTGGCCTTTTCTCCTAGTGGGAAAAGCGAAGACATTGAAAGACTTGAGCCGGTAGTAAAAGAGGTAATGCTGATTATCGGATCAAGGCTCCGGCAGAATGGTTCTGATGAGGAATTTTTGAATACCATTATCAAGGCAAAAATAGCCGGTATTAAAAATCCTCAAATCAGTCAAATACTTCAAAATGACAATGCTGTTGCCGGCATCGTTCTTAACGTCAACTAAGGAGTTTGTGATGAAACATTTAAAACTCACTATTTTGGCGTTAGCCGTGATTAGCCTTTTTCTTTTCACTGGTTGTGCGCCAAAGAGAACAATGTCAAACCTAATCAAAGAGGATGGTTATAGTGAGCAGAAGCAAGATCCCTTTGATCGTGACTCCATGATGAGCGTTTCTTCGCTCAATCTCAGTGAGAAGGTTGACCCAAACTATTCCTGGAAAAAGAGTCTCACTCTATCTCCCGGAGATTTGGAAAAATATTCCAGAAAATTTGTCACTTGGCGGATTGAGGAAAAAAGTTATTTTTCCGATCAGGATGAATTCAACGAGGTCGCCAAATCAATACACCCTCTAGTACAAAAACATTTGCAGGAAAACAAGTTAAGTGCAGATGCCCTTTATTACTACACTCTCAAATCATTTGCCTTTGACAAAGACATTGTCACAAGCGACATGAAAGAAGTGATGAAGGTGGTCTTGAATGACCAAAAAACGAAAAACATTGAACCATTGCTTCTCGTCGGATACGCCGATGAAGTCGGCACTGAAGATTATAATGTCGTTCTTTCTGAAGCCAGAGCCCAGGCTATCAAAGCTGAATTTGAAAAACTTGGTCTCTCAACAAGCAATCTAAAAATTTTCTCAGGAGGTGAAACCACCGAATACGGTTCTCACGAAGAGAACAGAAGAGGAATTTTGGTTGTTATTGTAAAAGATTAAATTTAAAAAACCCCGGAAGAAAATTCCGGGGTTGTTTTT
>RRYU01003868.1_pt1 | contig 12455 bp, 10 predicted proteins | sample 2162651 | NCBI WGS metagenome assembly RRYU01 (sample SAMN10267283, study PRJNA491782) | microbial mat metagenome | isolation source: biomat in the production well | place: Japan: Minami-Kanto gas field, natural gas well KTG3 | collected 2017-06 | reverse complement strand
AGCTCAAATGACCGGATATTTTTCTCCAAAATTAAGGGATAAAGAGGTTGTTTTTAATTTAAAAAATATTAATTATTAACTATAAAAAAATGGATACAGTACTATGGGTTGTGCTTGGAGTTATAGCATTCTTAGTGATCTATATCATCCTAATGTACAACGGATTAATAAGACTAAAAAACAGAGTGGAAGAAGCTTGGAGCGACATTGACGTTCAATTAAAGCGTCGTTATGACTTGATTCCAAACTTAATTGAAACTGTAAAAGGCTATGCTAAACACGAAAGTGAAACTTTTCAAAGAGTAACAGAAGCTAGAAACATGGCCATGCAAGCTCAAGAAAAAGGTGATGCCAAAGAACAAGGAGAGGCAGAAAATATGTTATCAGGAACCCTAAAAAGCATTTTTGCTTTATCGGAAAATTATCCTGACCTTAAAGCAAATCAAAATTTTATTGAATTGCAAAACGAGCTATCAGATACAGAAAATAAAATTCAAGCTTCAAGAAGATTTTACAACAATAACGTAAAAGACTTTAATACAAAGCTAGAAATGTTTCCCACAAATCTAATCGCCAAAAAACTTGGCTTCTCTGGAAGAGAATTCTTTGAAATAGAAAACGCAAGCGAAAGAGAGAATGTAAAAGTAGCATTTTAAATTTTGAATGATGAATTTTGAATTTCGATTGAATGTTTAATAATTAATTTTAATTTTATTAAGATTGTTAATTAGATAAAAATTCGAAATTCATAATTAGAAATTTATAAATAACTAAAGGGATTTTCGTAAGTAGAATTTAACTCAAGATATAAATTGATTCATAATTCATATGCCAACCTTATACACACATTCAGATTCAAACAAAAGAAGAACTTGGTTTTTGCTGAGTGGGTTTTTTATTTTTGTAATGATAATTGGCTGGGTTTTTAGTATTGCGATGGAGTCTCCGGCTATTCTTTATATTGCTCTGGGTATTAGTATCTTTTCTAGTATTTTTTCTTATTGGTATTCAGATAAAATTGTTCTTAAGATGAGTAATGCTCGTGAAATAAAATTTGAAGACAATAAAGAATTATACAGAATAGTAGAGAACCTTTGTATTACCGCCGGTCTTCCTTTGCCAAAGATTTATATTATCAATGACCCTGCACCAAATGCTTTTGCAACCGGACGTGACCCAGAACATGCTGTTGTCGCCGTTACCACAGGTCTTTTGGAAAAACTAAACAAAAATGAATTAGAAGGAGTTGTTGCTCATGAGCTATCTCATATTGGAAACAGGGACATTTTGCTTGCTACCATTGTTACTGTTTTGGTTGGCATGATTGTTCTTTTGGCTGATATGTTTAGGCGCTGGGCTTTTTATGGAGGGGCTGGGAGAGGCTCCGATAGAAAAGACGGTAGATTGCATTTAATATTAATGATTATTGCCATTGTGCTTTCTATTTTGGCTCCTATTTTTGCCTATATGATGCAGTTTGCAATATCGAGAAAAAGAGAATTTTTGGCTGACGCCGATGGAGCTCTTTTGACCCGCTACCCAGAGGGACTAGCTAGTGCTCTAGAGAAAATATCAGGAGATTCTAACCAACTAAAAACAGCCAATAGAGCAACTGCTCATCTTTTTATTGCTTCACCTCTACGAGGAAAAATGGCCCCAAAGAAAAAGGGTTTTTTTGCCAAAGCTTTTATGACTCATCCACCCACGGAGGAGAGGATAGCAAATCTAAGAGGCTTGAATGTAAGATAGGATTAGTAATTTTTACGATTTTAGATAAGTTTTTTTGACAAAAATTAAAAGATGAAAGTGTTAATTAATTTTGAATGATTAATTTTGAATTTCGATTCAATAACTAATTCTTTAATTTTTAAACACTTGAAATTAATCATTAAAAATTGAATCGAAATTAGAAATTGAAAATTAATAATTTTATCTTTTAGTTTTTATTATTAATAAACATAATTAAAATATGACAACAAAAGATATATATGATATAGCTGTTGAGCTAGGTATAAAAAATGATTTGAGGGGGGAGCAAAAAGTTAAAAAAGCTTTGGAAAGAGAAAAAAAGAGATTCGGTAAATTGAGCAAAGAAGAAAAGGAGATTTTTGACAAAGAAAAATTATCAAATCCTTATTCAGATACTAGGGTTTTGGTTGATAATAAAAAAAAGAAAATAAAAAAAATCTTAGTTGGTATTGATATGGAGACTCCAGAATTACTATTAGCTGATAGGCTGGGGGATATAGATCTGGTTATTTCTCATCATCCTGAAGGAGTTTGTTTAGCAGACCTCTCTGATGTCATGCACTTGCAAGCTGATATTCTATCTGGCTATGGTGTTCCTATTAATATAGCCGAAGCTTTAATGAAACAAAGGGTTAATGAGGTTAGTAGAGGTATAGCTCCGGTCAATCACAATCGCGCAGTTGACTCAGCCAGACTTCTTAAAATTGATTATATGTGCACCCATACTATTGCTGATAACTTGGGAGCTAATTACCTGAAAAAAATATTTGAAAAGAAAAATCCAGAATATGTAGAAGATATATTGTCTATCTTAAAAGAAATTCCCGAATACAAAGAAGCTTCAAAAAACTATGCCGGCCCCAGACTCTTTGCGGGTTCTCCTGACAACCGCTGTGGCCGCATAGCAGTGACTGAATTCACTGGAGGAACTAACGGCTCAAAAGAAATGTATGAAAAAATGTCTCAAGCTGGGGTCGGAACAATTATCAGTATGCACATGAGCGAAGACTATAGAAAAGAGGCAGAAAAATACCATATGAATGTTGTGATTGCTGGGCATATGGCCTCCGACTCTCTCGGGATGAACTTGTTTTTGGATGAAATTGAAAAAAAGGGTGTAGAAATAATATCAATTTCTGGGCTCATAAGGCATAAAAGAAAATAAAAAAACATACACCAAGCAGAAAAAAATCAGACTAAATTACTAGTCTGATTTTTTTTACATTATTTTCTTATTTTGTTATAATATAAGGGATGAATGTATCACTAAAGAGAAAATTGGATGTTAATTCCTTTGTATTAAAAACAAGGTGGTTTTATATAATTGCCCTGTTTTTTATTGCTTATTATGCTTATGAGTACGAATATTTAAATGAAAATATTTCTTTAGGACCTCTTTTTTTGGTTTTTATTTTTTCCCTTTTTATAAATTGGATATTATCTTCAGCATTTAAAAAGATAGAGAAAAAGCCAGATAATTTCAAGGTGAATACTTTTAGTGTTATTAGCCTTGGCTTGGAGTTGTTGATTTTTATCTATATTATTTATTTGATGGGCGACTTTGTTTATTTTCCTTTTGTGTTGCTCCTTGTCCCAATTCTTTCATCTTCTTATGTGTTTGGTTTTTTGGGATCCTTGGCCTTTTCTTTTGTGTCGGCTTTTTTAATATTATTACAATATTTTTTACAATATTTTTCAATAATTTCTATCAAAGCAGAAATGGCAGTTTCCTTCCCTAGAGATTTTTTTATTGATTTTTTAATTGTATTTTTTATTTATTTAGTTCTTTCCTTTTTGTCAGGGCTGGGAGCTCAAACGGTTATTGCTAAAGAGGGTGAGCTTTTTGAAAAATCTGAAAAGCTTGATGAAGAGATGAAAATAAGAGCTAGTAAAATGCAAGATTTTGATAAAACCTCCAACCTGCTTCTAGATAGAGACAAGGAATTGATAATAATGAATGACAAACTAGATAAAAAAATAAAAGAACTAGAAGTAGCTCAAAAATCACAAATCAGAGCCTTTAGAGACTTGAAAGAAGCTGAAAGGAAAACTCAACTAGAAAAAGATAAAATATCAGCTATTATTTCAAATTTTGTTGATCCTATTGTTGTTCTTGATCCTGACGACAAGATAGTTCTATTAAATCCGGCAGCTAAAAATATTTTTGGTTTCTCTAGAGAAACTCTCGGTAAGAAATTTCCAAAAAAAGGAAATTATTCAATGTTGAACATAAAAGATTTGATTAAATACGAATATAGTGTAAAAACAGCCGAGGAGTTAAAAATGGAAGGAGATTCTGTTGAAGAAGTTGTTATTAATAACGGCGATGGGGAACAGACATACAAAGTAACAACCTCTCTTGTTGTCGGAAAAAACAAGGAACCATTAGGGCAGATGAAGATATTTTATAACCTCACTAGGGAAAAAATGATAGATAAACTAAAATCAGAATTTATTTCCATTGCCGCTCATCAGCTAAGAACTCCCTTGTCAGCTATTAAATGGTCTATTAAAATGATATTAGATGGAGATGCGGGCGAACTCAATGAGGAACAATCCGAGATCCTAACAAAAGGCTATCAAAGTAACGAGAGGATAATTATATTGGTTAATGACATGTTAAATGTTTCTCGTATTGAGGAGGGTAGGTTTGGCTATTCTTTTGAAATGTCTAATTTTCACGAAGTTTTTGAACAAGTTTCAATGAATTTGGCACCGAAGATTGCCGAGGCTGATCTGAAATTTAGTGTCAGTATCCCAGAAAAAGTTCCAGATATTTATATGGATAAATCAAAAATGACAATGGTCTTGCAGAATTTACTAGAAAACGCAGTAAAGTATACCCAGGCACATGGCAAATTATCCCTAAGTCTCGAAGTTGAGGAAAAGTTTATTAAAGCCAGGGTAAAAGATAATGGAGTGGGGATTCCAAAAGCTGATCAAGAGAAATTGTTTTCAAAGTTTTTTAGAGCATCCAATGTTATCAAATTACAAACAGAGGGTTCTGGATTAGGGCTTTTCATAGTAAAAAATGTTGTTGAAAAACATGGGGGTAAAATTCTATGTAATTCAGAAGAGGGTATCGGTACAGAATTTATAGTGACTATTCCTATAAAAAATGAAATTTCAAATAATTAATAAAAATAATTTAACGTTAATTGCGTTGATAAAATAATTCAAAACATATGGGAAAGTTAAAAATTCTTTTAATAGAAGACGAAGAAGCCTTGGTTGAGGTCTTGAGTATAAAGCTAGATAGGGAGGGATATGAGGTTAAAATCGGCTTTGATGGTGAGGAGGGGTATAATATGATAAAGGATTTCAATCCAGATATTATTCTTCTTGATATTGTAATGCCCAAAATGGACGGCTATGATGTGCTAGAAAAAATGCGCGAAGAAGGCATAAAAATCCCGGTTATAATTATTTCTAATTCAGGGCAACCAGTTGAAATAGAAAAAACCAAACAGCTTGGAGCAGTAGATCATTTGATAAAGACCCAGTTCAATCCAGCTGATGTGGTAACCATGATTCAAAGATATATGGATAGTATAAAGGAAAAAGATAATCTAAGCACTGAAAATGAAGAAGAAAAAAAGATAGCAGAAATTGATTTGCCAAAAGTAGAAGATCCAAAGGCCCAAAAATTAGGCATAAATGTTTTGCTTGTTGAGGACGATAGTTTCTTGCGAGATATTTCCAGTCGCAAATTAACCAAAGAGGGTTTTACTGTTTATGAGGCAGTTGATGGAGAGCAGGCTGTCTTGGGAGCCTCAAAAATAAAACCTCACATTATTCTTCTAGATATTATCTTACCAATTTATGATGGTTTTCAAATATTAGAAAAAATAAGAGCCAATCCAGATCCAGAAGTAAACAAAATTCCGATAATTATGCTTTCTAACCTCGGTCAAGATAATGATATAAAAAGAGCGATGGACATGGGAGCTAATGATTATTTGGTAAAAGCCCACTTTACGACGGAGGAGATAGTTGAAAAAATAAAAAGTCACTTAGGGAAATAAGCATATTTTAAAAAAATAGACTAGATTAATTGGTCTATTTTTTTAATTTTTTAATTTTATTAAAAACATTGATTTTTAACAAGAGAAAGGGTAAAGTACTTGTATATGAATAAAAATAATAACAACTCAAACCCCATAGATGATGTCATAAAAATGATGTTAAAAAAGGATGCCAAGTCTTGTAAATTGGCTAGTGCTAGATTAAGTCAGATTGAAAAATCCGCTGAAAATTCCTTGAAAAGGGATGATGAATTGAAATTAACTGACTCAAAAGAAGACTTGGGACAGAGTAATAAATACAATGAAAAGAAAAAATAAAATAGAACTACTGGCTCCTGCTGGAAATATTACTAAAATGAAAACAGCTTTTTTGTTTGGGGCTGATGCCTGTTATGCTGGAATTCCAGATTTTTCACTACGAGTTAGAATTAATGATTTTTCTTTGGACTCAATAGCTGAAGCGACAAAATATGCTCATTCTTTAGGTAAAAATATATATATTACAATTAATATATTTGCTCATAACAAGCATATTGATAAATTATCGGGCTATATAAAAAAATTAAAAAAGATTGGTGTAGATGCTCTGATAGTTTCTGATCCAGGAGTTATTAATTCTATCAAAAAAATATGGCCGGAAGCTGAAATCCATCTCTCAACACAGGCCAACTGCACTAACTGGCAATCGGCAAAATTTTGGTATGACCTAGGAATTAAAAGAGTAATACTTGGAAGAGAAGTTACTTTAGAAGAAATCAAAGAAATTAAAAAGAAAGTGCCAAAATTGGAATTAGAATATTTTGTTCATGGAGCGATGTGCATGGCTTATTCTGGGCGTTGTTTTTTGTCTAAACATTTTGTAGATAAATCAGCAAATCTAGGTGATTGTGTTCAGCCTTGTCGTTGGAATTATTTTATCTCAGAAGAAAAAAGACCAGGTATGCCACTTGAGATTGTAGAAGAGGAACACGGTACATATATTTTGAATTCAAAAGATATGTGCATGATAAAGCACTTAGAAGAATTAAAAGAAGCAGGAATAATGAGCTTTAAAATAGAGGGAAGAGCCAAAAGTATTTATTATTTAGCAACAGTTGTCGGAGCTTATAAAAAGGCGATAGAACTTTTATATAATTCTTCTAAAAGTTCAGTAGAGAAAAAGAGAGAAATAAGTAAATTATACAAAGAGCTTCATGATAAATTAGTTCATCGTGGCTATACCACTGGATTTCTTTTGGAAGAAAAGGCCGATGAAAATAAAGAAAATTCTCACATCTTCGGTGATTGGGAATTTTGCGGGGAAGTGGTAGATAGCCCTCAACATAAAACACATAACACACAACACAATACAGTGATAAAGGTTCATAATTCTATGAAAATTGGTGACATAATTGAAATTCTTATGCCAGACTATGAAATAATAAAGATAAAAATAAGTAAATTATATAGCGAAAAGAAAAAGGCTTATATTGAAGAAGCACACGGAGGGCAAGGAACAGAAGTCGCAATAAAAACAAAAATAAAAATTCCAAAAGGGAGCGTTGTTAGAAGAAAGATAAGATAAATTTAAAAATGAAGGTTTAGTATGAATTATGAAGCATGAATCATGAATAATGAAAAAATAAAATAAATTTAAAATTAAGGTCATCCTGAACTTGTTTCCCCTGTAATTTAAATGTACAGGGATCCAGGATCCCTGCCCGACTCCGCCTCCGCCAGTTGGCGGATAGCGGATAGCGGGTACCGACTACAAAGTTCACTAAGGATGAAAGAATAATTAATAATTTATTCGAAAATCGTCAATCGAAATTCGAAAATCTCAAAAATGATAGCCTATTTAGAAGGAAAAATAATAAAAAAAGGAAAAGACTTTGTTGTTCTGAAAACAAATGGAGTTGGATATAAGGTTTTTGTAAATAGTGCACTGCTGTCTGAATTAATAACAGGTGAAGTAGTGGATCTTTTTATTTATCATCATATTACAGAGCAATCAAGCTCTTTGTTTGGACTCAAAAATGAAGACGAGCAAGAATTTTTTGAAATGGTTTTGTCAGTTTCAGGAATAGGCCCAAAAACAGCCTTAAATGTTTTATCAAGTGCCAGCACCTATGAAATAAAAAACTCAATAGCCAGCGGCGACCCTTCTCTTTTAAATAAGGTTTCGGGTATAGGTCCCAAGACAGCTGAGAGAGTTGTCTTGGAGCTTAGAAATAAAATCGGTCATATAGAAATGAGCCCCCATAAAGAATCTCAGATGAACGGCTTTGCTAGTGGTGATGAAATTGACGCTTTAATTAGTCTTGGTTATTCAATGACCCAAGCAAGAGATGCTCTCAGAAGTATAGATAAAAATATTTCTGATAGCGGAGAAAGGATAAAAGAGGCTTTAAAAAAATTAAGTAAATAAATGACACTAATTGAAATAAAAAATAAAAATCAGTTAAATAATTTTGTGTCAGCACAAAAAAATTCTCAATTTTTGCAGTCTTGGGAGTGGGGAGAGTTTCAAAAAAAATTTGGTTTCAAGGTTTTTAGAATCGGGGTAGAGGATAAGGGAAAATTGCTTGGAGTAGCTACTTTGATTAAAAAAAATATCGGTCTAGGGAAAAGTTATTTTTATTGTCCAAGAGGACCAGTATTTGGATTTGAGATTGCAGAGTTGGGATTGCAGATTGAAGAAGTTGAAGAATATTTTTTTACTGAGATTAAAAAAATAGCAAAAAAAGAGGGTATTATTTTTTTACGCTATGAGCCGTTAGTCTTAAGTCGAAAACCGAAAATAGAAAACCGAAAATCCATAGATCTTCAACCAGCAAAAACCTTAATACTTGATTTAAGAAAGGACGAAGAAAATCTTTTGAAAGAAATGCATCAAAAAACTCGTTATAATATTCGTTTAGCTGAAAAAAAAGAAGTATTAGTTATAGAAGGGGGAGCGGACGATTTTGATGATTTTTGGAATCTTATGAAAACAACTTCGGGCAGAGACGGTTTTAAAATACATCCCAAAGAATATTACAGGAGACTTATTGAGAATGAATCAGTAAAAATATTTTTTGCTAAGTACGAAAATAATATTATTTGTGCTGGGATATTTTCTTTTTTTGGAGACACGGCTACCTATTTGCATGGAGCATCATCCAATGAATATAGAAATGTAATGGCTCCTTTTCTTTTGCAGTGGACTTTAATAAAAAAAGCAAAAAGCAATGGTAAAGAATATTATGATTTTTATGGAATAGATGATGAAAAATGGCCAGGGGTAAGCAGATTTAAAAAAGGCTTTGGTGGTTTTGAGGTTTTTTATCCAGGAACCTATGATTTTGTTTTTAGCGGTATGTGTTATAATGGATATAGAGCTTTGAGGAAGATAAGGAGAGCTTTTTAAAGTTAATAATTCAAAATTAAAACGTGAATAAAATACTACATTTAATAAAAAAACTAATCCCTAAAAAGATATTTTTGGCACTCCAGCCTGCCTATCATTTTCTTTTAAGTTGGTTTTCGGCTACAATTTTTGGAAATCCTTCAGAAAAACTAATAGTAGTTGGAGTAACAGGAACAACTGGTAAAACAACCAGTGTTTATTTGATGGCAAAAACCCTAGAAGAGGCAGGGATTAAAACAGGCTATACTTCTACAGCGATGTTTAATGATGGAGAGCGGGAGTGGTTGAATGATAAAAAAATGACCATGATAGGAAGATTGTTTACTCAAAAAATGCTTTCACATATGGTAAAAAATAATTGTAAGGTAGCAATAGTTGAAACCACCTCAGAGGGGATTAAACAGTTTCGTCATCGTTTTATTAATTATGATATCTTGCTTATTACCGGATTATACCCTGAGCATATAGAAGCTCACGGGAGCTTTGAAAAGTACAAGGAAGCAAAGGGGAAATTATTTAAACATTTAAAAACCTGCAAAGAAAAGTATGTCAATGAGAGTCTTGAAGTTATTAGAACAGATAGTGGAATAAAGAAAACAGAGCTAAAAAAAATCAAAAAAACTATTTTAGCAGATCTGGAGGATGAACATGCTGAATATTTTCTTAGCTTTAATGCAGAGAGAAAATTTGCATATACGGGCGATATGGACAATATTAATATTGACGATAAGCTAAAAAATGAAATAATTATTTCCGAATATAAGGATGTTGAGATTAATCAAAATGGAACAAGCTTTGTTGTTGATAACGAGAAAATAAAGCTAACTCTTCTCGGAATGATGAATGTGAAAAATTCTTTAAATGCTTTTCTTTTAGCAAAAGCATTAAACCTTGATATTGAAAAAATAAAAAAAGCCCTGTATTCCATTGAAGGGGTTGCTGGCAGATTGGAAAAAATAAATGAAGGCCAGGACTTTACAGTGATAGTTGATTATGCTTTTGAGCCAAGAGCCTTAGAAAAGCTGTATGAAACCATTAAGCTTATTCCTCATAATAAGATAATACATATCTTAGGTTCTGCAGGTGGTGGTAGAGATGTTGCTCGTAGACCAGTCCTCGGTAAATTGGCAGGAGAAAATGCTGATGTTGTCATAGTTACAGATGAGGACCCATACGATGATGATCCTCAGATAATTATTGATCAAGTTTTTTTAGGAGCAGAAAAGGTTGGTAAGGTTGAAAATGAAAATTTATTTAGGATATTAGATAGAAGAGAAGCTATTTTAAAGGGTGTTGAAATGGCTTCATCAGAAGATATTTTACTTATTACAGGAAAGGGGAGTGAACAGGCGATAATGAGAAAAAATGGAGAAAAAGAACCATGGGATGATAGGGCTATTGTTAGAGGAATACTTTCTAATAAGAAGGATTAAAAATATTGTGGATAAAATTTTTCTGGGATTATGAGGTGTTAAATATTTTGTTTATTATTAGTATAATAACCATTCTATTATTTTTTTATTTAAACACTTGACATAGGGAGCTATCTTTGTTATTATTTATTCACAAATCAAAAAATATTTCAAAAACAAAATCTTCACCAAAAAACAATTCAAGTTGTTTTTTGTCATTTTTAGAATCCTCGTGCGCTCTAAAAAAGTGTCATTTTACTTAAGTAGTAGCGTGAAAAAATATTTTTTTAGTAAAATTTAATACAATCTTCTCGTCAGAATTTTAGGTTCTGACGACTCAAAACAACTCAAGCCACATAAGGATTGAGGTTTTTGTTGTTTTAGGAATTCAAAAACAATTTATTTAAAGAAATTTAATATATTTCATAAACTTGAAGACTCTTCAAACAAATCAGTTTGTGAACAAGATTTTATGTCAAAACAAGTACAAACAAGTAATGAGACTATCATTGCAAATAGAAAGTATTTAAAAGAGAATTATAAGCCCGTTGAGGATGTTGACTTAATAGAGGTCCAAAAGAATTCTTTTAACTGGTTTATTGAAGAGGGTTTGGCAGATTTATTTGATGAAGTATCTCCAATTGTTGATTTTATCGGAAGAGATTTGGAGTTATCTTTCGGAGAATATTTCTTGGACGAGCCAAAATTTTCAGAAGTAGAAACTAGAGCAAAAAACTTAACCTATGAAGCACCTCTTAGAGTAAAGGTTAAATTGGAGAATAAAAGAACAAACGAATCAACAACCCAAGAAGTTTTTTTAGGAGACTTTCCTTTAATGACAGAGAGTGGAACTTTTATAGTAAACGGTATTGAAAGAGTTGTTGTGTCTCAGTTGATTAGAAGTTCAGGAGTTATTTTCACTTCAGAATATAACAAAGGTAAAAAAACCTATGGAGCTAAAGTTATTCCAAATAGAGGAGCTTGGCTTGAAATTGAAACAGATGCAAATAAAGTTATCTGGGTGAGAATAGATAGAAAAAGAAAGGTTCCGGTTACCGCTCTTTTGAGAGCCTTTGGGTATGGAACAGATGAGGAAATAATAGAGCTTTTTAAGGAAATAGAAAAGCCGTCAACGGCTGATGAGCTCAACTACATTGATTCTACAATTGCCAAAGATATTTCCAAAAACGAAGCAGAAGGATTAAAAGAAGTCTATAAAAGAATAAGACCAGGTGATTTGGCAACGACTGACAATGCTAGACAATTAATTCATGCTATGTTTTTTAGGTTTGATAGATATGACTTTGATAGAGTTGGTAGATATAAATTAAATAGAAAATTTGGTTTTGATATTCCAAACAATAAAGAAACAAGAGTTTTGAGGAGAGAAGATCTTATTGAAACAATTAAAGAAGTTATTAGACTTAATATTACTCAAGGAAAAGAGGATGATATTGATCACCTTGGAAATAGAAGAGTAAGAGCAATCGGCGAATTGGTCCAAAATAAATTTAGAGTAGGACTTGCTCGTATGGAGAGAATTATAAAAGACAGAATGAGCACTCACGAAATAGGAACACTTACGCCAAACAAACTAGTAAATGCTAGACCATTGATTTCAGTAGTTAAGGAGTTTTTCATGTCATCTCAGCTTTCTCAGTTCATGGATCAAACCAATCCTTTGGCTGAACTGGAGCACAAGAGAAGACTATCAGCTCTTGGTCCAGGAGGCTTGACCCGTGAAAGAGCCGGCTTTGATGTTCGTGACGTACACACCACTCATTATGGCAGAATCTGTCCTATTGCTACTCCAGAAGGTCCAAACATTGGTTTGGTTGGTCATATCGCTAGTTACGCTATTTTGAATAAATACGGATTTTT
>RRYU01004726.1_pt1 | contig 12456 bp, 24 predicted proteins | sample 2162651 | NCBI WGS metagenome assembly RRYU01 (sample SAMN10267283, study PRJNA491782) | microbial mat metagenome | isolation source: biomat in the production well | place: Japan: Minami-Kanto gas field, natural gas well KTG3 | collected 2017-06 | reverse complement strand
ACTGAAGCTCGAACCTTCACAATCAACCTCCCCTCACGGTGGCGCACGATGCCCCACCGCATGCTGGCTGGTCGCACAGCATGTACCTCTGGTCAGCGCTACTTGTAGCGGTAGGTAATCCGACCACGAGTCAGATCGTAGGGCGAGAGTTCGACCAAGACCCGGTCGCCCTTCAAAATACGAATATAGTTCATGCGCATCTTGCCTGAGATATGGGCCAAGACTTCATGCCCATTCTCCAGTTCGACACGAAACATGGCATTTGGTAGTGGTTCCGTGATCGTTCCTTCCATCTCGATCACGTCCTTCTTTTTCGACATATCACTCCTTCGGTGGTGCCATGAGCTCAGGCATTGATATTCAATGCCTGTTGCATTGCATCAGCAACCAACGTAATCTCGCGCTGCCCGTCAATCTCGTGCAACAAGCCTTGGTGCTTGTAGTGTTCAATCAACGGAGCCGTCTGGGCAAAATAGACATCCAGGCGGTTCTGGGCGGTCTCGAGCGAGTCGTCGCTGCGCTGGTAGAGCTTACCATTGCAGGCATCACAAATTCCCGGCCGGTGGGACGGGAAGTAGTAGATATTATATGTAGCCCCGCAGCTTTTGCAAGTCTGACGACCGGCAATACGGCGCAGCAGGACATCCTGGGGCACGAAGAGGTAGAGCACGGCATCAATAGTGCTACCATGCTTGGCGAGAGCCTGCTCCAATGCTGTCGCCTGCTCCAAGGTGCGTGGGAAGCCATCAAAGATGACCCCCTTGGCGCAATCGGGTTGGGCGATGCGCTCCAGGATCATGTCAATCACGACCGCATCGGGAACCAGTTCGCCACGATCCATATAGGACTTGGCCAACAAGCCCAACTCGGTACCTTCGCTCAGAGCCGCTCGGAAGAGATCACCACTGGCCACATGGGTCAGTGCGGTACGCTCAGAAAGGGTCTTTGCTTGGGTTCCCTTACCAGCACCAGGCGGCCCAAGCAGAATAACATTGGTCATGATTGATGCCTCGTGTATCAAAACCGCATAGTGTTGCGTGTTTTGCCGGTTGTTGCCACAATGCTGTAGCAAGACTGCCTACTATACCACTAAATTGCCATGACGATGACAGCCTAGCGGCTCAAGAAGCCCTCATAATCGCGCATGATGAGTTGAGATTCAAGTTGGCGCATGGTATCAATCGCCACACCCACCACGATCAGCAGCGCGGTACTCCCCAAGCCGAGCTGCACCCCGGTGATGCTCTGGGTCAGGAAGGGCAGAATAGCCACCAACCCCAGGAAGAGCGCACCCACTAACGTGATGCGATTGAGGACACGCCCCAGGTACTCTTCGGTCTTCTTTCCGGGGCGAATGCCCGGAATGAAGCCACCATTGCGCTGGAGGCTATCGGGAATATCCTGTTGGCTAAAGAGCACAATGGTATAGAAGTAGGTAAAGCCGACGGTGAGCAGGAAGAGCAGGATCATGTAGACCACCCCACCACCCTGGCCCGTGGGGTTGAAGGTGGTATAGAAGAAGCCTGCAATGGCATTGCCGATGCCCTCAACGCCGGGGCGGTAGAACCATGAAGCGATGATGCCAGGGAAGATGATGATGCTCTGGGCGAAGATGAGCGGGATCATACCGGCCATATTCACTTTGAGCGGGATGTTACTGCTCTGGCCACCATAGACCTTATTACCACGCACGCGCTTAGCATACTGGACAGGAATACGGCGCTGGCCCTCTTGCACCAACACCATACCCACCACCGTCACCAGCGCAATCATCACAAAACCAATCACACCGATCACCGTACTCACGCCACCTGCCTGACTGACTTGCCAACCCTGCACGACAATACCGGGCAGACGCGAGACGATACCACCAAAGATGATTACCGAGATACCCTGACCAATACCGCGCTCATTGATCTGCTCACCCAACCAGACCAGCAGCATCGTCCCGGCAACCATCGTGGTGAGGATGGTAAATGTGGGTAAGAAGTTGCTGACGATATTAAAGGGCGAACGGAAGAGCGACATTGCCAGTTCCCCGGTTGGATTGACCGTATACTCCAGGGTTTGGGTCTGACCATAGGCTTGCAGGTAGGCCAATGGGATCGTCAACCACATCTGGTAGCGGTTCATCTTGATCCGACCCTGCTCACCCTCCTTGCTCAACTCCTGGAGCGCGGGAATGAGCGGCTGGAGCAACTGCATAATAATCGAGGCCGTGATATAGGGATAGACCCCCATCGCCGCCACGGAGAAGTTTTGCAGCGCACCACCAGCAAAGATATTGAGCAACTGGGCCAACTGGTTAGTAGCCAGCGCCTCCTGCAACTGCTGGAGCGAAGCCGGATTGATATTTGGTACCGGAATATGCGCGATCAGGCGGAAGATCATCAACATCCCCAGTGTGAAGAGGATGCGACGGCGCAGATCTGGCAACTGAATAGCGCGAAGCACAGCTTGGAGCATCGGGATACCCTCTGGATGAGCAACAATAACGGTACACGCTACGAGCCGGAATCCCGACCCGTAGCGAGCACAATCGTATCGGTGGGCTTACGCCTGAGCCTTCTTCTTGGCGTTGCGTCCGCCATAGTTTGGGCCACGTGAGCGCGAGTGGCGCTCGACAACCCAGGGCAACTCGACGACCGTGCCACCGGCGGCTTCAATCTTCTGGCGCGCACTTGCAGAGAACTTATGAGCCTTGACCGTCAGGGCAACACTCACCTCGCCATCGCCCAGAATCTTGATCGGCATAGTCTTGCGACGTACCGCACGTGCCTCCAGCAGGCTCTCTGGAGTCACCTCAACCCCGGCGGGCCACTCGGCCAGATCGCCAATGTTGAGTACCTCATAATCTACGCGGAAAATGTTGGTAAAGCCACGCTTGTAGGGCATGCGCTTGACCAAGCGGTTCTGGCCACCCTCGAAGGTACGGTAGGGGTTCGAGCCTGAGCGGGACTTCTGCCCCATCATACCCTTACCACCCGTCTTACCCTTACCGGAGCCAGCCCCACGTCCAAGCCGCTTACTCTTGCGATTCGAGCCAACGGCAGGCTTCAGATCGTGCAGTTTCATTCCGTCACCTCGTCGGGAATCTCTTCAACCGACACCAGGTGCTTGACCTTAAAGATCATTCCCCGGATAGCCGGGTTATCGGGTTTGACCACCGAGTGGTTGAGCTTACGCAGGCCGAGGGAGAAGACCGTCTCCTTCTGATCCTTTGCATAGCCAATCACACTCTTGGTGTAGGTAATCTTCAACTTACTCATGCCGCCGCCTCCTGGTCGGTTGCCTTATGGCGTGCCCGCCGTGCAACCAATTCCTGGGTGGTCATATCGCGGCGACGAGCCATCTCAGAGAGGGAGATCAACTCACTCAGCGCCTGGTAAGCAGCCTTCACCACATTGACCGGGTTATTGCTACCATAGACCTTAGAGAGCAGATCCTTAATACCAGCCGCCTCCACCACTGGGCGCACACCACGACCGGCGATAACACCGGTACCAGGTGCGGCAGGGCGGATCATCACCTTGGTCGCCGAGAACTTGGTCATCACCTCGTGGGGGATGGTCGTATTCACCAAGGGAACGCGGATGATATTCTTCTTAGCGGCCTCAGTACCCTTACGAATAGCCTCAGGGACTTCAGCAGCCTTACCCATACCGACGCCGACGTGGCCCTTACCATCGCCGACCACCACCACCGTACTAAAACTAAAGCGCCGACCGCCCTTGACCACCTTCGAGACGCGATTAATTTGAACCACGCGCTCTTCGAGTTCAAGTGACTCAGCGTTGATACGTTCTCGCTTCACAGTTCCTCCGGAAAGCTGCCCGAGGGGCACTAGAAGTTCAGCCCAGCCTCGCGTGCGGCTTCGGCAAGTGCCTTGACCCGCCCGTGATACTTAAAACCACCGCGGTCAAAGACAACCTTAGTAATACCGGCCGCAAGGGCGCGTTCAGCGACCAACTTGCCGACCAGAGCAGCCTGCTCAGTCTTGGTCATTTTGGTCTCGCTCGTTGGCCATGCCTTCTCGTTTGTCGAAGCAGCGGCAAGCGTATGGCCGAGCGTATCATCAATGACCTGGGCGTAGATATGGATATTGCTGCGGAAGATATTCAAGCGGGGCCGCTCCTGAGAGCCATTAACCCGCTTACGCAGCCGATTGTGTCGGCGGATGCGCAACTCGCGCGGAGATCGCCTTCCCATATATTCCTCAATGGTCGCAATAGAGATTGTATCCCCTATCGCAAGCACTAATCACCGATTGACAGCGGTGAGGCTCGTGAAGCCTCACCGCTGCGCCACCTACTTAGCCTTACCGGCCTTACCAGCCTTGCGGCGGATCTTCTCTTCGGCGTACTTGACACCCTTACCCTTGTAGGGTTCAGGCGGACGCAGGCCACGGATGCGCGAGGCCATCTCGCCCACGACCTGCTTATCAATCCCCTTCACCCACAAGCCCAGTGGTTCGTTGGCGCTCTTGCGCTCACCAACCACAAACTCGATATTCGCGGGGGGATCGATCCGCACCGGATGGGAGAAGCCCAACTGAAGCACCAGCGTCTTACCCTCAAGCTGGGCACGGTAGCCAACGCCATTGATCTCCAGCTTACGCTCCCAACCTTCAGTGACCCCATGGATCATGTTGAAGAGCAGCGTGCGGGTGAGGCCGTGCAGAGAGCGGTGCAACTTACCATCCGAAGGTCGCGTGACCGTCAGAGTCTCTGCATCCTGCTCGATGATCATGTCGGGATGGAGCTGCTGGGTCAGGGAACCCTTCTTCCCCTTAACCGTTACCAGATTACCCTGGGCAATCTCCACCGTAATCCCTTTAGGAAGGGTGATAGGTTTCTTACCGATACGCGACATTCGCTTCCTCCGTGCGTGCTACCAGACGTAGCAGAGCACCTCACCACCCACATGCTCCCGCCAAGCCTCATGGCCAGCCAGGACACCCTTGGGAGTGGAAAGAATGCTCAGACCAAGGCCGCCACGCACCTGCGGAATCTCATCGCGCTTGGTATAGATGCGCAGGCCAGGCTTGCTTACACGACGCAGGCCAGTGATAGCCGGACGCCGGTCAGACAGATACTTCAACGTTATCGCGATGGTGCTGAAGGGCTTGCCCTCGATGAGGGTATAGTCCTTGATAAATCCCTCGCGCTTCAGAATATCAGCAATCGCCAACTTCATCTTCGACGCAGGAATATTCACAGTCACATGCCGCGCCATACAGGCATTGCGGATGCGTGTCAGCATATCGCCGATAGGATCGCTAACGCTCACGGTGTGCCTCCTCACACGTCGGGTGCTGGCAGCCAGGGCCAGTCGCCCGCAACGTTATGATGTTCTACCAGCTCGACTTCACAACACCCGGAATCAGGCCCTTCAGCGCGTTCTCGCGAAAACAGATGCGGCACATGCCAAACTTCCGCATATAGGCACGCGAGCGTCCGCACGTCTTACAGCGATGGTACTCGCGCACCTTAAACTTGGCCGGGCGCGACGCCTTCACAATCAGTGAGGTTTTTGCCAAGGTATGGTTCCTCCTAAACAGCTGGGCTAGTTAGCGTTGGCTCCTGGCCCATGCTAATCACGAAATGGCATACCGAGTCGTTTGAGCAATGAATATGCCTGCTCATCATCGGTAGCGGTGGTCACAATCACCACCTCAAGCCCACGGATCTTGTCGATCTTATCGTAGTCAATATCCGGGAAGACAATCTGCTCACGCAGACCGAGGCTATAGTTACCCCGGCCATCGAACGAACTGCGGCTCACGCCACGGAAGTCACGGATACGTGGCAGGGCAAGGTTGACCAAGCGATCCAAGAAGTCATACATACGCTCAGAGCGCAGCGTGACCATGGTACCAATCGCCATGCCCTCGCGGAGCTTAAACGACGCAATAGACTTCTTAGCCTTAGTAATGACCGGCTTCTGGCCAGTAATGGTGGTCAGATCGGCAACAGCAGCATCGAGGGCTTTCGAATTCTGCACCGCCTCACCAACGCCGATATTCGCGACGATCTTAGTCAGGCGTGGAACCTGCATGACCGACGAATACTTGAACTCCTGCATCAAGGCAGGAACGATCTCGGACAGATACTTTTCACGCAGACGAACTGTCATGATCTCTCTCCAGGGGCTTGGAGGGGCGTCAAGATGCGGCTCCGGCCCTGAGTATGGTTACTTCTTCTTCTCGATCACCGCATCACATGCCTTACAGAAGCGCACCTTACGCGGGCGGCCCTTATGGTCTGTCTCCTCAAGGAAGCGATGACCAATACGGGTAGCGTGGCCACAACTGGGGCAGATCAGCATGACATTAGAGCTATGGAGGGGAGCCTCCATCTCAACGATCCCACCTGGCTTACCAGGGCCACGCGCCTTCATATGGCGCTTGATGATATTCTTACCCTCGACCACCACACGGTCTGTCTTGGGGATGACGCGCTTAATTTTGCCACGCTGCCCCTTATTCTTCCCCGTGATGATCAGAACCTCATCACCCGTCTTCACATGCATCAGAGCACCTCCGGTGCCAGCGACACGATACGCATAAACTGCTTCTCGCGCAGCTCACGAGCGACAGGGCCAAAGATGCGCGTGCCGCGAGGGTTATTTTCCTTCCCGATGATCACCGCTGCGTTATCATCAAAGCGGATATGCGACCCATCGGGGCGACCATACTCTTTGGTGGTACGCACGATCACCGCACGAACCACATCACCCTTCTTGACCGAACCGCCGGGGGCGGCTTGTTTTACCGAGGCGACGATCACATCGCCCACCCGGCCATATCTAACCCGTGAACCACCGAGGACACGGATGCACATAATCTCCTTGGCACCCGTATTATCAGCAATTCTCAGGCGCGACTGAGGCTGGATCATGGCTCTTACTCCTCACCACGCTGGACGATCTCAACAACCTTCCAGCGCTTTGTGCGGCTCAGCGGGCGAGATTCCTCGATCCGCACCAGATCACCCACCTTACAGGTATTCTCCTCGTCGTGGGCGTGGAACTTGTTGGTCTTGCGAATGATTTTGCGGTAGAGCGGATGCGGCTTGAGGTAGTCTACGGCCACAACTACCGTCTTCTCCATCTTATCGCTTACCACCCGCCCGACCTTAACGATCTTGCGTGATGTCTGCTGCTCACTCATTATTTAGATCTCCAGCTCGCGCTCGCGCAGAATGGTCTTGATACGGGCAACATCCCGGCGCACCTGCGTAAAGCGGGCAGTATTGGTCAGGCGGCCCGTCACCTGCTGGAAGCGCAGATTAAACAGCTCCTCATCGAAGCCCTTGAGCTGGGCGCGCAGCTTCTCGTCATCTAGGTTGCGCAGCTCACTAGCCTTCACTGCTCGCCTCCTCCACTTCATCGCGCGTGATGATCTTACAGGGGATGGGCATCTTCTGTGCGGCGCGGCGCATGGCCTCCATCGCAATCTCTTCGCTCACCCCACCAAGTTCAAACATCACCCGACCCGGCTTCACAACCGCTACCCAGTGATCAACCGATCCCTTCCCACCACCCATGCGGGTCTCTGCGGGCTTCTGGGTTACGGGCTTATCCGGGAAGATCCGAATCCACACCTTACCACCACGCTTGATATAGTTGGTGATGGTACGGCGAGCGGACTCAATCTGGCGGCTGGTGATCCAGGTGGACTCCAGTGCCATCAAGCCATACTCACCGAAGACCACGCCACTACCGCGATAGGCCAAGCCACGGTTACGACCGCGCTGCTGCTTGCGGTACTTTGTGCGCTTAGGAAGCAGCATTGTCATTCCTCCTCGTCGGGCGCTCGCGGCGCTCGCTGGGGGCGTTAGGGGCGCTTGCCTGCTGCTCAACCGCAGCCTTGGCGAGCTGGTCGGGGAAGACCTCGCCCTTATAGATCCAGACCTTCACGCCGATGCGGCCATAGGTGGTATGGGCATGCACCTGAGCGTAGTCAATATCCGCACGCAGCGTATGGCGCGGCACACGGCCTTCGCTCTCATTCTGGATGCGCGACATCTCAGCCCCACCAAGCCGCCCGGAGCAGCGTACCTTGACACCCAGAGCGCCCAGGCGCATTGCCCGCTGGACAGCCTGCTTCATGGCGCGCTTGTACGAGACACGCTTGGTGATCTGCTCAGCAATGCTCTCGGCCACCAGCTGAGCATCGAGCTCTGGCTGGTGGATCTCCTGAATGTTGAGCTTGATCTTCTTGCCCGTCTTCTGCTCAAGATTGTTCTTCAGCAGATCAACATTGGCTCCACGCTTACCAATGACAATACCGGGCTTCGCGGTATAGACCGTCACCTCGACCTTATTGGCCGATCGCTCGATCTCGATGCGCGAAACACCCGCGTTCTGCAACTCCTTGGCGATCAGCTTGCGCAGCGCCAAGTCTTCGTGGAGTTGATTCGTGTAGGTGCGCTCAGCAAACCACTTCGACTGCCAGTCTTTAATGTAGCCGAGGCGGAAGCCAATCGGATGTACTTTTCGTCCCAAGACAACCTCCTAGTCCTATCGGCTAATAGGTCTGGCCATCGTCCACAATCACCGTGATGTGGGTCGTGGGCTTGCGAATATGGTTAGCCATACCGCGAGCACGCGGCATAAAGCGCTTCAGCACCGGCCCTTGATCGGCATAGATCTGGCTAATGACCAGATCGGCCGGATCCATATCGAAATTATGCTCTGCGTTGGCCGCAGCCGATTTGATCGTCCGCGCTACCTCACGTGCCGCCTTCTGGGGCATGTACTGCAAGGTCGAGAGCGCACGATCCACTGTCATCCCGCGCACTACGTCCATCACCAGGCGAACCTTGAGCGGCGAGATGCGCACATAGCGGGTTATAGCTTTGACTTCCATTGCCTCACTCGTCTGCGGTTCAGGCGCATCGTTCATCAGATCGTGCGCACGCAAACCCATGTATTCTACCACAATTCGGGTTCTGCGCACGCAGCCACAGATCGCTGCGAACTGACCGAATCCAGAGTGATACCCGTGGGCATCACTACTTCATTTTGCCGCGCTTATCGGCCTTCTTACCACCATGGCCACGGAAGAAGCGAGTGGGTGCGAACTCACCCAACTTATGGCCGACCATATTCTCGGTGACATAGACCGGAACGTGGCGGCGGCCATCGTGGATGGCAATCGTGTGGCCGATCATCTGGGGGAAGATGGTCGAGTCACGCGACCAGGTGCGCAGTACACGCTTATCATTGGTGCGATTCATCGCCTCGACACGGTCGAGGAGCCGAATATCTACATACGGCCCCTTTTTGGAAGAGCGAGCCATAGAACCTCCTGGTACCTGATGCCTGACTGGTGCTGCTTGACCCAACGCAAGCAGCACCAATCACCTTTAGGACTTGCGTCGGCGCACGATAAAGCGGTCGCTGCGCGGATTATGGCGCGTCTTCACACCGCGAGCGGGCTTACCCCACTTGGTCTTGGGGGTGCTCATACCACGCGGAGCACGCCCCTCACCACCGCCATGGGGATGGTCACGCGGGTTCATCACCGTTCCACGCACACGCGGGCGGCGACCGAGCCAGCGCGAGCGACCGGCCTTACCGATGCGAATGTTCTGGTGATCAACATTACCGACCTGGCCAATCGTGGCCATGCAGCGGATGTGGATCATGCGCATCTCACCAGAGGGCATACGGATGGTGGCGTAGTCACCTTCCTTAGCCATAAGCTGAGCCGACGTACCAGCACTACGTACCAGCACTCCACCGCGTCCGATCTCCAACTCAATGTTGTGGATCTGGGTACCAAGGGGAATAGATGCCAGCGGCAGCGCATTCCCAATGCGAATATCGGCATCGGGGCCATTGCTGAGCATATCGCCCACCTTCAGGCCAACCGGGGCGATGATATACCGCTTCTCACCATCCACATAGGCAAGCAACGCGATACGAGCCGAACGATTAGGATCGTACTCAATCGCCTGCACCTTAGCCGGAATACCGAGCTTGTTGCGCTTGAAGTCAATGATGCGGTAGAAGCGCTTGTGGCCACCACCACGATGACGAACCGTAATACGCCCGGTATTGTTACGCCCTGCCTGCTTGCGCAGGGGTTCGATCAGGCCCGACTCCGGGCGCTTCTTGGTAATCTCCTCGAAGGTCGAAACCGACATGTTGCGGCGACCTGCCGAGGTTGGTTTGTATTTGCGAACACCCATCGTGTTGCTCCAGGGGCAGAACATAGACACCAGGGCTATGCCCTCGCGCTATGATTAGCTTTCAAAGATCTCGATGCGGTCGCCGGCGATGAGCGTGACAATCGCCTTCTTCCAATCTCGGGTATAGCCGGTCTCGCGGCCACGTCGGCGCATCTTACCACGCACATTGATCGTATTGACCTTCAGCACAGTGACATTGAAGATCGTCTCGATGGCGTGCTTGATTTCGGGCTTGCTCGAATCGCGCAGCACCTCGAAGCAATACTGATTGGACTCCATCAGAGTCGTATTCTTCTCGGTAATGAGCGGGCGAACAATAATCTGATGCGGGGTCGGCATCGTTATACCTCCTCGCTCTGCGCAGACACAGCGCCATTAGCCAGGTAGCTCTCGATGACCGCAACAGCCGCCTTGGGCAACACCACGGTATCGCAGGTGAGCAGGTCGCGCACATTGAGGTAGTGGGCGAGCAAAGTCTGGACATTCGGCAGGTTACTGGCCGAAAGCCGGACATTGCCGGTCTGCTCATTCTTCTGGTCAAGGACGATCAGCGTCTTGCCGCTGAGGGTATGAGCCTTGAGGAAGGCGACCATATCCTTGGTACGCGGCTTCTCAAGGGTGAGGGCATCAACAAAGCGGATCTGGTTGGCGGCGAGCTTGGCCGAGAGGGCCGAGCGCACGGCGAGGCGGCGCATCTTCTTCGGCATGTTGAGCCGATACGAGCGCGGGTGCGGACCGTGGGCAATACCACCACCCATACGGTGCGGGGCGCGGATCGAACCCTGGCGGGCGCGTCCTGTCCCCTTCTGGCGGTAGAGCTTCTTGGTGCTACCCGATACCTCACCACGGCCACGGGTGCTGTGGGTACCGAGGCGGGCATTGGCGCGTTGCATCACCACATACTGGTGCATCACCGGGACATTCGGCTCAATCCCAAAGATGGATTCATCAAGGGCAATGCTGCCGATCTGCTCGCCGGCCTGATTATAGAGAGTTGCTTCCATTGCTGTTTCCTCTATCCTGCTCCGTGTTCATTAGCCAACACAGAGGAGGCATAGTGGCTAGGCCTTCACGGCGCGGCGGATCTCAAGCAGACCAGTACGAGCGCCAGGAACCGACCCCTTGACCAGGATCAGGTTCTTTTCGGGCAACACCTCCACCACTTCCAGATTCTGGATGGTGACGCGCTTGCCGCCCATGCGCCCGGCCATCTTCTGGCCCTTCCAGACGCGCCCAGGGGTAGTACCGGCACCAATCGAACCCGGTGCGCGGTGGCGGTCGCTCTGACCGTGGGTCTTGGGGCCACCCCGGAACCCGTGGCGCTTGACCACACCCGCAAAGCCACGCCCCTTCGAGGTGCCCGAAACATCAATCTTCTGGCCGGGCTTGAAGAGCTCAACATTGATCACCTCACCAGGCGTGTGCTCCTGGGGGTTATCGGCGGGGAACTCGCGCAGGTAGCGCAGCATCGCATTGGCGGCCTTCAAATGGCCCTGCTGCGGCTTGGTGAGCTTGCGCGGCTCCACCTGTTCGTATCCTATCTGCACCGCAGCGTAGCCATCACGCTCAACGGTGCGTACCTGGGTAACGATGCACGGGCCTGCGGCAATGACCGTTACCGGTATCACCTCGCCCTTATCGCTGAAGACCTGCATCATCCCCAGCTTGCGACCCAACATCCCACTAATCATTACTGCTACCTCCGCAGCGTGCGTCTTTGCGCAGCGGCTGCCTTTTGTTATTTGACCAACGACCGACGACGCCTGATCAATGACCTCTGGTTTGCCGTAGGCCGTCTGCCTCTTACCCTAACCACAATGCTTAGAGCTTGATCTCAATATCTACGCCGGCGGGCAGATTGAGCTTCATCAGCGCATTGATTGTCTGCTGACTGGGGTCGAGCACGTCAATCAGTCGCTTGTGGGTACGGATCTCGAACTGCTCCTGCGAGTTCTTGTCAATGAAGCCGGAACGAATGACGCTATACTTCTCGATCTTGGTCGGCAGGGGCACGGGGCCGGCCACGAGTGCGCCGGTGCGCTCAGCAGCATCAACGATTTGGCGCGCCGACTGATCCAGAATTTTATGGTCGTATGCCTTCAGGCGGATACGCACCTTCTGCTTTGCCATACTAGACTCCTCAGGCGAGGGTAAATGCTGGGGGCAGCGGCCCGACAAACCGACCGCCGCCCCGTAGCTGGGATCACAAACGGTTATTCGACAATCTTGGTGACAACGCCTGCGCCGACGGTGCGTC
>RRYU01022867.1_pt1 | contig 12459 bp, 12 predicted proteins | sample 2162651 | NCBI WGS metagenome assembly RRYU01 (sample SAMN10267283, study PRJNA491782) | microbial mat metagenome | isolation source: biomat in the production well | place: Japan: Minami-Kanto gas field, natural gas well KTG3 | collected 2017-06 | reverse complement strand
GGTAGCAGTAACGTGCATCCCTGCTGACAACAGCAGTCAGTAGAACCAGGAAAGGCCCTCCTTTAGAGGGCCTTTCCTGATGTTATCGCAGAAGGTATTCCTGCTGAAATTACTAATTAATCCGTGGCCGCGTCAATGTCCCTCGCAGGTTGATTTGAAAGCTGCCATCTGCCATCGGCTTTTTGATGAGGCCCAACATGTCTTTTAGACCAGGGTCAAGACCTGCTTTTGGTGTTAATACCAGATTGATATTCATGCTGGTGTCCGTCGGGGAACGACCCAAAAGTAAACTTCCGTTGCCCTTGATGTCGATCTCAGGGCCTGAGATTGACAGGTTGTTGATACGAATTCTTGGGCCTTTACTTTCAGCGGTCAAGCTAAGTTCCCCCAGTTGAAGTTGATCACTGCCACTACCAAGGCTTTGCGTCCCCTTGACTCTCAGCTCCGTCAGGTCGAGCTGTAAATCAACCCTGTTTTTTTTGACAAGTGGAAGAACACCACGAAATACACCCTTCTCCAGAACGCCTTCAGCGGATAGCGGGAGCTTCAAGCCCAGAGGTTCATCAAATTTTAGTTTGACAAGCTCCATAAGAACTTCACCGTTAGAATGAGCCGTGCCACTGACATGGCCTTGTAGCGCGACCAGGTCGAAGCGAAGGCCAGGGTTGCTACCGATCAGGCTCAGCCAGAGTGGTCGCAGATCGACGTCATATATTTCAAAGGTTCGATCAGGAGCAATGGAATGATTGATATCCAGACGTTCGGCACCAAGTCCGAGCGGAAACTGAAGCTGAGAATTTTGAACTTTTAGATGGAGCCCTTTTTTTTCTGCCAGATTTTCAAGCTGCCGGGCAAAAGGCTCAAGAGAGAGATTGAGATAGATTGCCAGTAAAAAACAGACGATGAAACTGATGGCGAAAAGGAGAGGCGGATATTTAAGTCGTTTGCCAATGCTGCTGGTCAGCCTTTGGTTCATTAAGGTTTCTCTCTGAAGCGGCTCAGGGTTATTGATGTGTCTAATTGCTCTGGATTGTCAAAGCGTGTTCTGACCCGTAGCTGTGAAACTTTTATGCTGTGGATCGGTTTGTCGAACTGATAAAGAAGTTCTACCAGCTGATACAATTTAAGCTTTTCGAGTTTTATCTCCACGCCTTCTTCAACCAGATCGTCATGAGTTTTATCTGGTTGCGGCCGTATATAGATTAACAGATCGCGTGCCGAAACCTGTTCGGTGGCATTTTCAACCGTTGATATCAGGTTTGGATAGTTTCCTGGGGCTCCCTCTGGACTGGTCAGACGTAATTGGGTATCGATCTCTTTGAATTTTTGCAGTGAGTCGATGAGTTGCGTCAGCTCTGACCGAGCCGAGACAATTTTTCGTTCAAACCCTGCGAGGTTTTTTTGGTGAAGCGAATAAATCCAGACGCTGCAGAGGATCAGCAGGATGATGATCCCGGCAACCAGAGGCTTCAGATGTTTTTCCTGTTCAAAGCCGCCCATGTTATATGCCCTCACGCTGTGCTAGAAAAATTTGCAGTTGAAAATCAACACGGCTGGCGTCGATAGCTTGTTTGCTGTCGAGAATCCGGACCTCACTGAAAAGTGCTTCCTGTTGCAGACTTGCAAGTAGTCGACTTACAGCGTCAAAACTTTTTGTGCTTCCAGTGAGACGTAAACCCTCTTCATTTTGGATATATTCGGTGATATCCAGAGTGAGATCATTGTCAATGTTTTTGGAAACCGCCAGAAGCACCTGCAGTGCTCCTGGAGACCCACTGCCAAATAACAACTTCTTTTTCTGAATCTCCTGCAGTTTGGACTGGAGTTGCAATGGCGCTGAAACGTGAAGCTTTTCTCCAGGGAACTGTTTCTGGTAAAGCGACTTCATTTGCAGTTGGATGCTCTCCAGTTCTGCAGACTGCTGTTGATATTGTAAATAACCGCTGCCACAAATGGCCAGGATTGAAAGCAGCAGGAGTCCAGACGCTATCCAGATGCGGCGTTTGAGGACTTGCCAATCATTCTTCAATTTGTACGCGCCTGAGCGCAGGTTCAGACTTGTGGAGCTCAGTTTGGTGGCTGTGCGCGCCAGACAGGCCGCAGGTAGAAATTCGGTTGAGACAGCACCGTTCTCTGTACTCAAGCGAACAGGCTCTGTTTCAAACCCTGCCCCTTTAAGGCTGCAGGCAAGGTTGTCCTCCGCATCAATGCCCAGAAGACGTATTCTCAAAATCTGGGTGTCTGCGCAACGCGATAGTATTAATGCCTGCTGGACGATTGAACTGGCTGACAAATCGTCTGAACGATGGAGAATTCGCAGGTCTGTTACTTTCGCGTTCTCAATACGAGAAATCGAAATCGATTCTGTTTCCACACAGAGGAGAAGACTGTCGACTGGCCAGTCAAGTCCATCAATGTAGCAGAATGGGGAGAGCCCAAGATAGCCAAGAGGCTCTCGATTGTCATCAAACTGTTGCAGCTGTTCTTCAATCTGAACTTTCAACAAGGCTGCGGTCAGGACTTTTCCTGAACCAAGGATTTCATGATAAATAACTCGGTCATCCAGGTTTTGTGGGACTTGGCAGGCCATCTCAGGCGGAGCTGCTGCGGCAATTTTGCGTGGTTCATTAAAGGGGAATTCCAGCCATCTGAGCAGGGCACTTTGTGGCGGCAGCACACAGGCGAGTCTGTCGGTGATTTGTAGCGGTTCGAAGACCTCTCCCAGTTGATCTGCGAGTGTCCGTTGCGGGTCACGCGTAAAACAGCCGGTTTTCAGCAGGCTCGCCTCAGCTGTATCGCCAGAGGCAACAGCAAATATCCACTGATTCATCGTCGGTATCAAGGCGATATGTCGTCGTTTCATCTTTGTTAGTTCACCTTCTGCCAGAGAAGCTGGTCTTCAGATTTATTGACGATTGCCTGCATTCGACGGGCCCCATCGTTAAATCGACCTTGACTGTTTATCAGATAGTAAGAGCTCACGACCGCCAGATCAAGATTTCGATTTATGGCCGTAAATACATTAACACCCAAAGTGTCGCGCAGTTCTTCGAGTCGTTTGAATGGGCCTTTTGCCCTTCTGCTGAGAAGATCTTCAACGGCAGAAGCACTCTCGGCATCCCAAATACGCAGAACCTCTGGAGGGGCGGTGTTGATGTTGAGTTTTCCATTGCCGAAACTGGTGACAAAAGGTTCCAGTTTTTTCAGGGCTTCTTTGCTAAAACCACGAACAAGGATCAGATCGTCCAAGCTGTGCAGCGCACCATCTGTGGCTTCATAAGGCGGATCCTGGGTGAAATAATAAATGTCTTCTGCTCCCTCCGGGCCAGGTTCATGATCAGGATCAAGCCAGTCGGTCAGCGCATCAGCGAGAGCATTCGGGTTATCCAGTCCAACTTCTTCGCAAAGGCGCGTGAACCGATCACGGTATATCATGTTGGGATTCCCCTGTTGATCGACGAGTAGGTTCAGCGGAAGTCGGCCATCAAGGTCATCGATTCTGACACTGACCGATCCTTCTGCCAAGGGGTATTCCTGGACACCAATCGACCAGAGTTCGTTTATATCGTCTCTTGCATCATATTTATTGTTGTCTGTCTGCAGGATCATACGTCCTGCCGTAATCCCGCCACGTGCCAGATATTCCGATCGGGTTGTATCACGAAAGGTCTCAGCCAGACGTAAATCAACCAGCGTCGAGAATGCAAAATCACTCAGTAATGCACTCAGCAGTGCCACAACAACCAGCACCAGAAGTAAAACCATCCCTTTTTCATTGTTACATGTCATGGGCTCTTCCGATGATGAGGCAGATCGAAAGTACTCAGCAATGGTGGCATGTCACCGGCGTCTTCCAGTGTCAATTCCGCACGTACCAGAATCGGCAGGTTGTTATCGTCGCTCTCCCAGTTGTCAAGCCAGCTTTGGCCGTCAAAAAAGCTGAAAGCCAATTGCGCCAGGCCCTGGGCGAGCTTTTCGTCCTTCTGCTCAGCCGTATCGTTTACCCCTTTTTCTGCTCGCCAGAGTGTCATCCGATTATCATGGTCAGGGCTGAGCCGGTATTGAACCAGACGCAGGCCTGATTGCGGCCCGCCAGATGATGTGGTCAGAAGCTCAATGTATGGCTCTCCCAGTCCATTTTCCCCACCCCTGAGGGGCGGTCGATTATTTTGACTTTTGAGCGACAGGCCAAGCAGTTCGCGGTTCAAACGCGCAATCAGAACGCGACCAAGATGGATAGCCGCGCCCCGTTTTTCAACCTGCTCTTTAGCGGTCGCTGTTGCTGAAAACACCCCATAGATACTTGTCAACAGTAGACTCGCCAACGTTATGGCGACTAAAACTTCCAGCAGTGTGAACCCCGCACTCCTGCTCACAGTCCAACCTCTTTGATAAATGACGTCAGGGTAATGACCTCATTCTCCTTCTCATCCCCCCAGATAACGCTCAGGTCGATTTGCACAATCCCACTGATCGGAGTCGGAGTTGAGACCTTCTGCCAACTGAAATCCTGATTTGGTTCTGTGAAACTCCCTTTGGTCTGGCTGATCTCCAGATTTATGTTATTTTCAATCTCGGCCATTTTTTGTTTAGCCAGCAGAGTTGCCCGCGTCATATTTTGGATTCTGCCGTTGACCAGAACACTTCGTTGGGCCAGACCCAACATCACCACCAGAGCGATCGCGACAATTGACAGCGCGATCATGATCTCAAGGAGGGTAAATCCTCCAATGGCCGAAGAGTTTTTATTGCTCATCGGAGTTCCCTATAGCCTTCGTAAAATTCAGTCAGTCCGGTCAGTGGAACCAATCGCAGTGTCATTTTTCGCTCATTATCATCCCGCATATGAATGATGGTCTCCTCCATCCATCCACCGGGCAGCAGAGCCGCTGTCATCTCCCCTTCACTTTGTTCTCCGCGTTGAGCCTGGTATATCCTGACGAACTGGACTCCCGCGCTTAATTGTTTTTTGGAGCCGATCCCCTGCAGTGATTCTAATTCACCCGTCTCATTGACTTTCTCAGCGCGATAGCTGTTATTTTTCAGTTCGAAAATCAGGCGGTGTTCCTGACCTGTCATGGCGGCTTCGTTGTAGAGGTACTTGACCGTTCCCGCCAGACGCCGCGCACTTGATTCGAGTCGATTAGGTTCCAGACCACTGATGAGCGGCAAGCTGAGACTAGCCATCAGACCAAGCAGCAGGACCACAAGGGTGAGCTCAATCAGAGTGAACCCTGACTGGTTACTCGATCTCCCAACTATTGATGTCAGCATCATCACCTTCGCCGCCAGAGGCTCCGTCCGGGCCATAAGACATGATATCGTAGTCGTCATGAATCCCGGGGGACAGGTAGACGTATGGGTTCCCCCAGGGATCTAAAGGTATCTTTTTGATATAACCCTTGCTGCGGTAATGGTTGGGGGTTTTGCCGGTACGGGGCTTCTCGACCAGAGCCTTCAGCTCCTGTTCCGTACTCGGGAAAAATCCATTGTCGAGCTTGAAACTTGCGAGGGCTTGTTCCAAACCGCGAATCTGAACTTCAGCCTTTGTCCGTCTGGCCTTTTCCGGCTCCCCGAGTAAACGCGGAACGACTATTCCGGCCAGTATCCCGAGGATGACGACAACCACCATTATTTCAATCAGGGTAAAGCCTGCCTGATGCCTAAGAGGTGATGATTTCTGTTTTGTCATGTTGACTCCTTCTATCTTTCAGATGTTGATGGCCTGTTTAATGGTTTAGCCCATACTCTGACTGGCCTGAAATATTGGCAGCAGAATTGCCAATACAATAAAGCCGACTGAGACTCCCATGAACAAAATCATGACCGGCTCAAGTAGTGCGAGCAGGCGATTAATTGACATCTCGATCTGCTGGTCACAGGTATCAGCAACTCGGGTCAACATCTGTTCCAGTTCGCCACTTTTTTCCCCGACGGTGATCATCTGGATCAGCATTGCCGGAAATAGTTTCTCTTTCTGGAGAGGGATCGCTAAAGAGGCTCCTTCACTGACCTGCTGTTTGGCACGTTCGATCGCCTGCTGAAGGACTCTGTTGTTCAACAGTTTTCCGGTGATTTCCAATGCTTTAAGCAGAGATAGACCGCTGCCGAGCAGGGTCGCCAGAGTGTGACTGAAGCGACTGGTTGCGATGAGCAGGTTCAGGCGGCCGATCAATGGCAGCTTAAGTCGCCAGCGATCCAGGGCCAGACGCCCCTGTTCTTTGTTGCACCAGCTTTTAACCAGCAGCAGAACGATAATCAGGATGCTGAAGATGAGCCAGCTGTAGTTGTGCAGCAGGTCACTGGCGGCAATTAATATCCGGGTCGGGAGTGGTAGCACCTGATCGAGTTCGATCAGCATCTGTGTGACCTTGGGTAAAACGAACCCGACGAGAAAAAGCAGGACACCAGTTCCGATAAGAGCCATCAGCAGGGGATAGGCCAGTGCTGCCATGATTCGACTGCGCAAACGGGCCTGCTCCTCGAGTAGATCGGCAAGCTTGGCCAGGGCCTGATCCAGGGTGCCACTATTCTCGCCCACCTCAACCATGCTGGTGTAAATGGCAGGGAATATTTTATTTTCTGTGGCCAAAGCCAGATGAAAGGCTTCCCCCTGCACTACCGCTTCACGGATTTTGTTTAATGCCGCGCTGAGCTGGGGGCGTTCAAGCTGGTCCGCAACAGTGTTCAGGGTCTCATCAAGGGAGAGGCCCGCGCTGAGTAAGGTAGAGAGTTGTCGCGTAGCGATAGCCAAATCTTCTATCGGCACCTGTGTGCTGCGCCAGCTGGTCAGGAGCCTTCGCTTCGGGCGACTCCCGGTTGCGACGATTTCGGTGGCAAAAATACCCTGCTTCCGCAGACTGGCCATAACCGCGCGCTGCCCGTTTCCTTCACAGCTGCCGTTGGTTTTACGGCCGGAGCTATCGTAGCCACTGTAGTCAAAGAGTGCCATTCGCTAAGCTCCCCTCAACTGTCAATTCTTGTGACACGCAGAACCTCTTCGAGCGAGGTTTCACCCGACCGCGCTTTTTTCAAGCCATCTTGTCGCAGGCTGTGCATGCCAGCCTTTTGTGCAGCATGCCGGATACTGCTGGCATCGGCTCCAGACATCAGCAGTTCACGAATGTCATCGGTCAGGAGCAGCAACTCATAGATGCCTGTTCTGCCACGGTAACCAATTTGTTGACATGATTCACAGCCCGTGCTGCGGAAAAATTGCAGCTCGGTCTGTTCTGTCTGGAATTCATCGAAATGTCTGATCATCTCTTCACTGGGCGTGTAGGGGACACGGCAGTCGGGACAGAGTTTCCGTACCAGCCTTTGTGCCAGAATCCCGGTCACTGCAGAGGAGACAAGAAATGGCTCAATCTTCATGTCGAGTAGTCTGGTCAGTGCTCCAGCGGAATCATTGGTATGTAGTGTCGAAAAGACCATATGACCGGTCAGCGCAGATTGTACGGCAATCTCGGCCGTTTCACTGTCCCGGATTTCTCCGACCATGATGATATCCGGATCCTGCCGCAGAATGGACCGCAGCCCGGCAGCGAAGGTCAAATCTATCTTGGAGTTCACCTGGATCTGGCCAACACCCGACAATTGATACTCAATCGGATCTTCAACGGTAATGATATTCTTCGAACGATCATTCAGCCGACTGAGCGCTGCATAGAGGGTGGTCGTTTTGCCAGATCCAGTCGGGCCGGTAACAAGAAAAATTCCGTGTGGCTGTCTGATGAGCTGGTCTACCTGGTTCTGGAGTTTTTCATCCAGACCGATCTGTGCCAGATCAATAACGCTGGAGCTTTTTTCCAGCAGCCGCAAAACCAGACGTTCCCCAAATGCCGTCGGCAGTGAAGAGACTCGGATGTCCACATCACGCCCGGCGATTCGGACTCTAAAGCGTCCATCCTGTGGCAAGCGTTTTTCGGCGATGTTCAGACCAGACATGATCTTAAGTCGTGAAATAATTGCGGCACGTGCTTTTTGTGGTGGGCGGAGCACTTCGTAGAGGACACCGTCAATACGGTAGCGGATAATCATTTCAGTTTCAAAGGGTTCCAGATGGATGTCGCTGGCCCGCTCGCGGCTGGCTCGAGCGATCAATCCATTGACAAAGCGGATAATTGGCGCCTCATCACTACTATCCAGTAAGTCAGTCGGACCCAGGGTTGCAGCCAGGTCGGCCTCGTCGTCATCCAGGGCAGGGGCCAGATCTGTAGAATCTCCGGCCTTCTCGGCATAAGCATGATTGATGGCGCGCAATATTTCATCTTGCGGTGCAAGGCAGAGGTCAATCCGGCGTGAGATCATGGTCGAGAGGTCGTTGAGCGGAATGCTGTTTGCGGGATCGGCGACGGCAAGCAGCAGCGCTGTTTCGGATAGCCGTAGCGGGAAAATACTGTGTTCACGAACATATTCAAGTGGCAGTCGGCTCAGAAGCTCATTTGAATCTACAGCTGCGGGAATTTTTTCCAGATAGGGCAGACCAAACTGGTTTGCCAGAGCCTCGGTCAGGTCAGAGTCCTTAAGATTGTAGTGTTTGAGCAACAGCTGCCCCAGACGCTCGGATTCAAGTTGCTGACGCTGCAGAGCCTCATCAATGATGTCTCTGGAAAGTCCGGCGTTCTGATGCAGGATCTCGCCCAATTTCTGCCAGTTATTCATCCTTTACAGGAATCCCCTCTATGTTTGCTTCTGCCTCAAGGTCAATGATAAGAGCTTTTCTGTTGATCGATTTTTGCAGCTCTTCGGTCTGGAACTCTTTACCGGTCATCCGGGCGCGCTGAGTAATTTCAGCCATTTCGTTGGCGTTGTGGATGACACGCGGGGTGATGAAAACCAGTAAGTTTGTTTTTTGAGTCGTTGTCCCTTTTGAACGAAAGAGTCGTCCGAGCAGTGGAATATCACCCAGTAGGGGAACTTTGGACTCTGACTTTTGAACATTGGTGCCAATCAGTCCACCAAGTACGACCGTTTTTCCATCTTCGGCGAGTACCGTATTACGGATCTGGCGTTTAGTCAGAGTCGGTCCCGTTGCATCATTGGTGCTGGCAACATCGGTAATTTCCTGAAAAATATTGAGTCGGACCAGATTTCCTTCTGTGACCTGAGGAGTAAAACGCAGAGTCAAGGCAACGTCCTTGCGTTCGACGGTGACACTTTGAGCCAAACCAGTGCTGCCCGTGTCGGTCAGGCGACTTGTAATAATCGGAACATTTGAACCGACGATGATTTCGGCTTCTTCATTATCAGAAGTCAGCAGTCGGGGGGCGGAAAGGATGTTGACGTCCGAACTTGTCTGTGAAAGCTGGATCAGAGCAGAGATGGCTGGGACCGTCACAACCGTGCCATCAAGATTTGTCGTTGTGATCGGGTTGAAAAGTCCCCCAAGCATCAAACCCTGCACTGTCTGGGTCAGCAGGCTCGGAACCGCACTCCCCTCGCTTGGCGCGAAACTTCCCAGACCGACCGCGCCGGTGTTGAGGTTGCTGGTTCCCAGGGAAACACCTTGTCCGTCGATATCTGCAGCGCCCTGCAATGAAACACCTATTTCACGTGTGGCATCCATCGACAGTTCGAGAATCAGTGCTTCAACATAGACCTGGTTGCGCCGGATATCGAGTTTTTCGATCACCTGCTTGACCAGCTCAAATTGTTCGGGGCCTGCACTGATCAGAAGAGAGTTGGTTGGTTTGTCTGCGGTTATCACGACTGGCCCGGAGGACTCCTCCGGAGTTTTCTTGGCTATAGTTGCGCGCTTGGAGCCGGTCATGATTTCGTTTAGAGTTTTTGCCAGACTTTCAGAGTCGGCATTTTTAAGGTAGTAGACGTTGATATTGGAACGACTCTGCTCACTGGGTGTGTCGAGAGTTTCTATCAGGCTGCGGAGCAGGGTCAGTTCGTCATCTGAGGCGATGGCGAGCAGGGTATTTGTTCGTGCATAGGCAATGACCTGGGCCGGTTGCCCGGCTGTTTGAGAGATCACTCTCTTTCTGCGTGGATTTGTTCGCTTGTTCAACAGCGAATTGGCGATTTTGGCAATCTCTTCAGCGCTGGCTTGCTTGAGGTGAAATATTTCGAGGCGATCAAGGGCTGACGGGAGGTCGAGTAAACTGATGATTTCAATCAGACGATCAATGTTTGATGAACTGTCGGTGAGAATCAGCGTGTTTGTCGGTTCATAAACGGTAAGGTTGCTGGTTTTAGGAATCAGAGGTCTGAGGACCGTACTTGAGAGAACCTCGGCGTCTGCATAATCAAGACGGATCAACCGGGTGACATAGTTATCCCCCTGCATTTTATCTGAGACAGGTATGTTGTTCTGTTTTGCATCCTGCAGCGGGACTATCTTGTTGGTATTGCCACTTTGAACCAGTGTGAACCCCTTGACATTGAGTACGGTCAAGAATAACTGATAGACCTCTTCGACAGTCATGGCCTCGGGGGAGATGATGGTCACCTTGCCACGAACTCGTTCATCGTAGATAAAATTCTGCCCCGTCATCTTTGAGATCGTGTTGATCAGATCACTTAATTCGACATCCTTGAAGTCGAGGGATAATCCCTGAGATTCTTCTGCCTGACTCTGAGGCTGTCCCTGTGCCTGGGCCGGCGGGGCGACTGAAAAAAATAACACAGCCAGAGTGAGCAAAAGTAGCGGTTTGTAATATCGATTAAAGATCATCTGATTTCATAAGCAAAGGTCATCGCTTTGCCCCTCCGTTCAAGGCCGATGCTGATCCGACTTGCCTGGCGCAGCTGGCCAAAAATTTGTAGTGCTTTCTCTGGTGAATTTAACATGACCCCGTTGACTTCACGAAGAATATCCCCTTTTTTAAGGCCAATCTGTTCAACGAACGAACCTTGTTGAATCATGCGTATCTGAAAGCCTGTAGTCTCTTTTCCGTCAAGATAAGGAACGGCCTGGGCTTGTTTTAAAAGGTCGCCAATATTCGAGCGGGTATCTTCTGCAAGTAAGGCAGGTATCAGCCAGCGGTTTTCTCCCAGACTTTCGATGGCAGGGCCTGTTTGGACCTGAGATTTTTTTTCAGCTCTCTTCCGAGAGACTGTTTTTTGTTTAGGTTTCTGAGCCTCGACGTCCGGTTCTGATTCCAGCAGGATAGTCTGTCCGTCAGAATAGCGCAGTTTGGCAAAGTTGCGGCCAACTTCTGACAGGGTCGCTCCGTCTGGCAGCTCTTCGTTGAGGCGGTAGGTCGCAGTCTCCCCTTTGCTGCTCAGCGTAGCCAGAGGCTGCTCTCCTCCACTGACGGTTCCGATCAATGTCCATGTTGAGTGTTTTTTTACAGGTTTAGATTTTTCCAGTGGTGTCGGTTCCAGATTGACTGTGGGCTGACTTTCTGCCGCGGAACTGAAGATATTACGTTTAAGAATGATCTGATAGTCGGAGAGGGGAGCGTCGATGTTCTCTTTTTGAGTGCTTCCCGGCGAAACCTTAACCGGCATCTTTGGCGATTCCGCCGTTAAAAAGCCGATGCTGGATGCCGCTAGATGCCCGACGGCGAGACCGCTAAGGCAGCTCAATAATACGAAAATCCACAGATGATATTTTTGTAGCAGGTTGATCAGCATTTAGTACCAAGTACGTTGGTTGAGAGGGTTGATGACTTCCTCCAGACTGGGTTTGATATTCAAAACAAATAATCATTAGATGTTTTAACTTTTTGGTGAGTAAAAATCAAGAAAATTAAGGTGTTTATCTTGTTCGGAAGGGGGTTGAGGTTGGTCTTGAAATACGTATGATCGGGGTCTCAGTGATGGGAAATAGAGCCCCCCCGGACAGGGGATGACTCTGTTGAAAGGGGTAAGTCGAGTTTGTTGGACTCGACTTACCCCTTTTTATCTCTTAGCAATAAATGAGTTCTGCCCAGTCAGGGGAGTTAATCACCATCGCCATGACAGTCATGACAACTGTTTGGCCCCGAACCATAGCTTCTCAGCAGAGTATGGCAAGTGTTGCAAGTGTTTTGGTAGGCACCTTTTGAGGTGTGTCCACTGAAACCATGGTTCCAGCTGACACCCTCTGGTACGCGGCTACCATCTGGACCAAAGTGACAAGTGTAGCAGCTGGTTCCTGAACCCCCACCACGATAATCGGTTCCGTGACATTGGCTACAGTTGGCTCCGGCCTGTTCAGCCGCTTGACCATGAGCTGTATCGATCCAGGCTTCTCCCAGAACGTGTGAGGTCTGGCTGCCATTGTGGCAGCTGGTGCAGGATGTCGAAACAGAGCTGATACTTGCACCATAAATACGCATCAAATCATGGCAGGAGTTGCAGGTCGCCTCATAAGCCGTAAGGCTGTCATGGGGTGCTGTTCCGTGTGTCCAGGAGATCCCGGCGGGTACTTTGTTGCCGGTTTCATCAAAGTGGCAGGTAAAGCAGCCGACACCGGTACTCCCTCCAGCGTAATCGCTGCCATGACACAGGGTGCAGTTTGCA
>RRYU01021021.1_pt1 | contig 12460 bp, 10 predicted proteins | sample 2162651 | NCBI WGS metagenome assembly RRYU01 (sample SAMN10267283, study PRJNA491782) | microbial mat metagenome | isolation source: biomat in the production well | place: Japan: Minami-Kanto gas field, natural gas well KTG3 | collected 2017-06 | reverse complement strand
TCGTGCGAGTCGTTGTCGGTGACGGTGCCCTGGAGCGCATCGGTGCCGACAACAGTCGCGGTGTTTGGCAGCGGGTCTGCCTCGGATCCGGTCACCGTGTAGGTGGTCGATGCCGCGGGCAGCGTGTAGGGGACGTTCGGTGCGAGGTTGCCGATGTTGTAGGCAAGCCCGAGCAGCGGGTCGGTGACAAGGACGTTTGTGAGTGTGTGATTGCCCGTGTTCACAACCTCAATGTTGTAGACGATCTGATTCCCGACATATGCGTACGCGGGACCCGTCTTGGTGATCGAGATACTCGATTCAACATAGAAGTTTCCAAAATCCAGATTCTTGAGGTTCGTACCGTTAGAGACTGCAACGGCACCGGTCGGAGCAACAGTCGGATACCAGTCAGTTTGGTCGACCTCTGCCAGCGTGTAGCTTCCCGGCAGTGGGTTGCTGAATGAATACGTACCGTCCGCTCCTGTCGTCGTCCACTTGAAAAGTTCGCCGCCGCGATACAACTCGATGCGCCATCCGGAAAGTCCCGGCTCGCCCGCATCTTTCGCACCATCAGCATCGAGATCATGGAACTTCATGCCGGACAGAGACGCGGCATAGGTGAACCTGTTGGTCTTATCGGCAGTCAGGGTCTCTGACATCGTCTCTGTGCCCAGTAGGATATCGGCCCCCCCGTACGTGGCGTACCAATCGACACGGGTGATGGTCGATCCGTTGGGAAGCGTAGTCGTGCCCGAATAAGGCGAGCCGTTGCCTGAAGTAAGCACGACATCTGGCTCCGCTATAGCACTTCCGCTCAACCAGAAGCGAGCGAAGAAGGTGGCGCCCAGAGGCGCACCCGTGTAGTTGAGTTCGAACGTCTTGGTGACATCGGGGCGGTAGTTGCCCACCTCTACCGAGGTAGTCTCGTCCTCTATTACCACCACGTTCATCGGCAAGGGCGTGCTGTTCTGCCAACCGCTTTTAAGTTCCTCATCAAGGCTGTACGTGGCCGCGGGCAAGGGGCCGAAAGCGAACGCCCCGGTGGAGTCAGACACTGCGTCGAGGTCGATGGGGAACCCGTCCGGACCACCCGTGAGCGTGAAGCTCCAGCCCGCCAAGCCGGGCTCGCCCGGATCACGGACGCCATTGTGGTTCACATCGTTGAACTTGACTCCCTCGATGTAACCTGCCGGCTTGGGTGGGATAGGAATCGGAACGGTCTTGTCCCCGGCAGACGAGTCTAGTCTCATGTGCATGCTGGAGCCGGGGTAGTAGCCGGACCCATTGCGCATCGGCACCTGCTGCTGCCACCAGGCAGACAACGAGAGATGGGCTTGGTAGTAGACGACCGCATAGTGATTCGGAGGAATCACGACCGCACCGACCGGGAAGTTCGTCCCGATGAATTCCGTAGAACCGTAAGTGCCGGACGGCACCGGTACGTCCTGAGCGCTCGGCGTCACGAGGGAACCGACCGGACTGGGCCCATCGTTCGATCCGGGAGCTGCTGACTGATAGTGGACGCGCCACTCACGCGTCAGATCGACACCTATAGCATTCTGGTTGCTGTTGTAGTGGTCGTAGCGGAACCCGAACATCGGGAACACGTACGGAGTCGATCCACTACTGTTGTCGATGATAAGCCTGTAGGGAACCCAGTCGCCTTCGCGATAGTCCTTGCCAAGGTTGCCCGTCGTCCATCCGAGCTGATTGGAGCTCTTGTTGTAGCCTTCGAGCCGCAGATTGATGTTCCCAGTGGATGGTTGGGGTTCGAGCGTCCCGACGGACGCTGGTGCCACCACGGACGCGAGTCCCACAGGGCCACCGATTGGCTCGCCTTCCTCTTGCTCCCCGAGCGACAAAGTATCGCCGTCCTCAAGAAGCGGTTCCTCCGGTGCGCCGTCATCGGCGGGGACTTCCGCAGCGGGGGTTTCTGAGGACTCCTCGCTCGATTGGAGAGTCTCCGCTTGCACAACGATTTCTTCAGGAGAGCTCTCCTCAGCATAGGAGACGGAAAGTCCGCCGCCTACACCAGTGAGCATCGTGGCCATCACGACGATCAGGTACGTCGTGAACACCCGGGAGAGCAGCGAGTTGCTGCGCACCATACGAGTCATGACTCTCAACCCCTCTTCTTCGGTGACACCCGACCCCTCGCACGGCCGGACCCGAAAAAGACGGAGACCGGCTCGCAGATGACGGGCCGGTCTCACCACTGGCTCCCCGTCGCCTGCTCGGTGACCGACAGTCTGTCGGCGACGGATCGATGCCTCCCGATCGGCCCACGCAGGACGCAGGCCATCGCGATAGGGTTGTCAAAGTGTCATGCTCCAGCTACCTGCTTAAGCGTATCCCCGAACAGGGAGAAAGACATCGCAATATGGCATCGTACATTGGTATGAACAGAGGATGAGCAGCGCTGTCGGGCGAGGTTCAGCTCCGCTTTTTGCGGTTCTTCGAGCGCGATCTCGCCGACCCGCATGACTGGATGAGCGCGTGTTTGAGCACTTCATCCATGGTGGCAACGGGGATGATCACAAGGTCATCACGAATATGTTGTGGAACGAGCTCCAGATCGCGCTCGTTCTCCTTGGGAATCAGGACACGGCTGAGCCCGGCCCGATGAGCCGCAAGCAATTTCTCCTTGAGGCCCCCGATAGGAAGCACCCGACCTCGTAGCGTGATCTCTCCGGTCATGGCGATGTCACGGCACACCGGACAGCCGGTCAGGACCGAGGCGAGTGAGACCGCCATCGTGATACCTGCGGATGGGCCGTCCTTGGGGATGGCCGCCGCCGGCACATGGATATGCATGTCGAGTTTCTCGGTGAAATCCGGCTCGATCCCGAGCTCCTCGGTACGGGCCCGGATGTACGACACTGCGGCCTGCGCCGACTCCCGCATCACGTCGCCCAGATGACCGGTCAACATCAGGTTGCCCTTGCCGGGCATGGTGGTCGCCTCGATCGTGATCACGTCTCCGCCGACCTCCGTCCATACCAACCCGGTGGCGGCACCGATCTCGTCCTTCTCTTCTGCAAGACCGTAGGTGAACTTGGCGGGGCCGAGGTACTTGTGGAGCGTCCGCTCGGTCACCCGGGTCTTGCCCTTCTTGCCTTCGACTACCTTGCGCGCGACTTGGCGGCACACCATGGCGATCGTGCGTTCGAGGTTGCGGACGCCGGCTTCACGCGTGTAGACGCGCACTATCTCCCGGACAGCCCCGTCGGTGAACTCAAGCCTGCCAGGTGTCAGTCCATGCTCGGTAAGTTGCTTGGGGATCAGGTACTTCTTTGCGATATGGAGTTTCTCGTCCTCGGTGTAACCGGGGAAGTGGATGACCTCCATACGGTCACGCAGCGCGGGCGGGATCGGATCGAGGAGGTTGGCCGTCGTGATGAACATGACGTTGGAGAGATCGAACGGCGCTTCGAGATAGTGGTCCTGGAACGCGAAGTTCTGCTCGGGGTCGAGCACCTCGAGAAGCGCGGAGGTCGGGTCGCCCCTGAAGTCCATGCCCACCTTGTCGATCTCGTCCATCATGAATACCGGATTGTTGGTACCGATCTGGCTGATCGACTGGATGATACGACCCGGCAGCGCACCGACGTATGTCCGGCGGTGCCCGCGGATCTCAGCCTCATCGCGCACCCCGCCAAGCGACATTCGGATGAACTCACGCCCGAGCGAGCGGGCGATCGACTTACCGATCGACGTCTTGCCAACACCAGGCGGGCCCACGAAACAGAGGATCGGCCCGCGCATGTGGTCAGTCAGCTTGTGGACGGCCAGGTACTCGAGCACTCGCTCCTTGACCTTCTCGAGCCCATAGTGGTCCTCGTCGAGGATCTCCTGCGCGCTCTCGAGGTCGAGCTTCTCCTCGGATTCGATGGTCCACGGCAGGCCGCAGAGCCAGTCGAGATACGTGCGGATGACGCCCGTCTCGGCGGCCGCCGGAGGCATCTTCTCGAGGCGTCCGAGCTCCTTGAGCGCCTTCTCCTCGACCGGCTCCGGCATGTGGGCCTCGGCGATCTTCTCCTTGTACTCATCTATCTCGGCCTGGACCTCATCGAGGTGACCAAGCTCCTGCTGGATGGCCTTGAGCTGCTCGCGCAGGAAGTACTCACGCTGGGTCTTGGTCATCGACTCTTTGACGCGGTCCTGGATCTTCGAACCAAGCTCGAGGATCTCAAGTTCCTTGCGCAGGAACATAGAGGCCGTCTCGAGTCGTTTTCGCGACTCGATCGCTTCGAGCACCTCCTGCTTCTCGTTGACCTTCAAATTGAGGTGGAACACGATGAAGTCGGCAAGACGACCCGGTTCCTCGATCGCCGAGGCAGCCATGAGGACCTCTTGAGGGATGGGCTTGCCCAGATCGGCGGTGCGCTCGAAATCATTGACGATGGCACGCATGAGGGCCTGCGTCTCGAAGTCGGCATCCGCTTCTTCCTCGATGGTCTCGACGCGCACGACGAAGTAGGGCTCCGTCTGTAGGTACTCTACGATTCGCATCCGCTGATGCCCCTCGACGAGGGCCTTCGCGGTTCCGTCAGGCAACTTGAGCTCCTGCAGGATCGATGCGACGCATCCGATCTCGTAGATGTCCTCAGGTCCGGGGTCGGGGGTCTCGGCCTCTTTCTGAGTGACGAGCGCGACGAGATGCCCCTCGCGCATCGCCTCCTCGAGGGCGAGCATCGACCGCTCCCTGCCAACGAACAAGGGCACCACGAGATTGGGAAAGAGGATGATATCCCGCAATGGGATCAGTGGAAGTATCTCTGGTACGGTACGCGTTTCGTTTCGCTGCGACATCTGGGTGTGGTTCCCTTCTCTCAAAGCCGTGCGATAATCATTCTGCCCCAATCACCTAGACGGTACACGTTCCGACAGCCGAGGAGAACCGCGACGCGGAGAGATGGCCGTGCGGAACGAGCACTGAGGCTCGAATGCACCGCTTCCTGTCCCGAGGAGCACCACTGATGCACTTCCCCACGACGCCGGGCCGTATCGTCCGCGCTGCAACCTCCCTCATAGTCTTCGCCGCTCTCGTAGCGGTACCGCTTTCAGGCGTCCACAACGTAGTCGCCACACCGACGGAGCAAACGCTCCGGGTGACTGTCTCCAAAGGAGACGTGTCAGTGGTCTCGACCGATGACTTCTCGGTCTCGGTGTCCACACAAGTCAACGAGCCGACGCCCTACCTTGAGATCCGTTTCCAACTCCGAGCACCGGCGGGGCGTCTCCTGTTCCAGCGCACCGAGGTACGCAATCAGGTCGAGACAAGCACCGTCGGCGTCACGTTCGAACGGGAACTGGGGGACCTCTCCCTCGAACCGGGCGTGTACCCCTACGAGGTGCGTGTCCGAACCGAGGTAGGTGAACCGCGAGAGCAGATCCTCGAGGGCACCCTGCTCGTTCATGCGCCGAGCCCCCCGTCTACCCCCGTAGCCCTCGCGGTGCGGGTGGGAGGGGTGCCGGGCTTCGACCCGCAGGGGCTGTCCGTCGTCGATCCCGACACCATCGACGGACCCCGGGACGCGGTCGACACGCTCGCTGCGGCCGTGATCGCCGAACCCGAGTTGCGCCTCTCGCTCATCATCCCACCGGTGATGCTCGACGAGTGGTCCCGGATCGCCGGCGGCTACCAGTTCGCCGGACCCACCGGAGTGGTGGATGTACCTGCCGATGACGAGACCCCGCTCAAGTATCGCGCGACACTCGATGTGCTGAAGGCTGCGCTCGAGACCGGTCGCCTCGAACTACTGGATATCCCGTACGCAGACCCCGACATCTCAGGCCTGCTCGCGACCCGTTCGCTGCAGGACCTCGGCATACACTACGCGCGGTCGATGTCGACCTACCTTTCGACACTCGAGACCTCACCTTCGGTCGGCACGGCCATCGCGTCGGACTCGGTGAACGACACCGTGTTGGAGGTGATCGCCGAGCGCGACGTGGAGTACGTAGTGTCTCCCTATGGCAGCATGCGCACGGGGGAAGAGACAGCGGCCCCTGGCCCGTGGAGCGTGACCGGCACCCCGCTGACCGCGCTCGTGTCAGACCCGGAGATCGGCGCGTTACTGGCCTCCGCTGACACGTCCGCGACGCTTGATCATGTGTTCGCGCGGGCGATCTCGACCGACGCCACCGTTCCTCTCCCCGCCGTATGTGACACGGTGCGCGACGGCGCTCGTGCGGTGGCTGCCGTACTCGGAACCGCCCGAGTGCTTGTAGACGTGCCGTGGGCGCATCTCGCCCTCATGGATGAGGCTGCAGCGGCTCCCTCTCGTGGACAAGCCCGCGCGGCAGACTACGCGTGGACGATCGACGCCCCCTCCGGCTACTGGGAAGAGGTCGCCGCCGCCCGCAGGTATGCGCACGCGTTCGAGACCGCAGTGGGCGTGAACGACCCGGACGCCCAGGCGGTGACCAACGCCTCTCTTCTGGCACAGAGCCGCAGCTGGGCCGGGCCTGACGGCCGCTGGAGCCTGGCAGATAGAGGGCGGGCGTACTCCTCGGCAGCTACACGCGGTGCACGCAGCTTCCTCGATCTTGTGGTGCTGACCGCCAAAGACGTCACACTCGCTGGCCCCAAAGGGGACGTCCCCCTCAACATCACAAACAACTCGACCAAGACCCTGACGGTCACACTCAAGATGGAGGGGGACGGGACGTATATCGCCGGCGGCCCATCACAGCGGATCACGCTGCGCCCGCAGGAGAACTTCCACACCGTGGCCGTCGACCTCCAGTCCTCCCTATCGAGCGATTTGGCGGTCGAGGTCTGGGCATCGGAGGTCATGTTGACTTCCGGGGTCGCGACGATCCGCGCATCCTACCTCGACCGACTTGCGGTCATCGGAGCGGTGGCGACGGTACTGCTCGGATTGTTGTACTACATCCGCCGGCGCGTCCGTGCAGCCGATGCTGGTAAGATTCCATCCTAGACGTGATGATCCCGACCCGAGGAGCTATCGAATCAAGCAGATAATCCCGATAGCCATCCTTCTCGCGATCCTGGTGATCGGTTTCCATGATGGCGGGGAGTACGCGAGTGCCCGGCGGCAACTCACCGAGGGCACGCGTCAGGCTGCCATCCGTGCCGCGAGCACCAAGGGCGACCGGAACGTCACCGGGCGCGTGGCCGTGGAGACGGCGGCGGAACACGGTGTCAGCGTCTTCGCCTACGATCATCAACAGCGGCGCGTAGAGGTATGGGGCCGTATCGAGGTAGAAGATACGTGGATTCTCCACGTAATAACCGCGGGCATAGAGGGTCGGGCCAGTGGTGTGCCGTATACCATAGACCACAGCGAATCCGCAGCTATCCGATGACCGATGCGAGGACTGGCCGATGAAGACTGTCGTACTCGACACCAATGTATTGCTCGCAGACCCCAACGCCCTTCTCGCCTTCCCCGCTACCGAGGTGATCATTCCGGAGACCGTGCTGGGCGAGCTCGACAAACTCAAGACCTCGCGGGTCGACCCCGACCTGCGCTTCCGTGGCCGTGAAGTCAGCCGGATGCTCTTCGAGCTCTCCGAGCAGGGCAGCCTCATCGAGGGCGTCGACCTTCCGGATGGGGGGAAGCTGCGGGTCGTCCCGTTGGATACCGACGGCCAGATACCTGAGGGGCTCGCAGTCCGTAACTCCGACGACCGTATTCTGGCTGTGACCGTCCAGCTGTGCGCTGACGGGTGCCCTGATGGGATCAAGCTCGTCACCAACGACCTCAACATGCTGCTCAAGGCCCAGACGTACGGGGTCGAGGTCGAGAGACACGCCGACGGCCCGGACGGCGGTTTCGCCAAGCGCTACATCATCCGTCCGTTCCAGCGATACCGCATCCCGCTCGGCATCCTGGCCACCTCGCTGGCGATCTTCGCGGCGATCGTAGTGGTCACCGTCTGGGGACCGGGGGCGCGCACCCCTTCAGGCGGGACCGTGCCAGCCGAGTTCCGGGACCAGCTTCCCGCGAATCAGAGGCAGATCCTCGACTACCTGGTCGCACTCGAGCAGAACGAGGCTGATCTCACATCGCGGGTCGCCCTCGCCGACCTCTACTACGACCTGCTCGTCAACACCGGTGAGTTCGGCTATGCACAGCTCGCTACCCGGCACTATGAGCGTTACCTGGAACTCAGACCCGAGAACAACGACAAGCGCGCGAACCTCTCGATGTCGCTGTTCAGGGAGGGGCAGGGTGACCGTGCGATCCAAGAGGCGCTCCGCGTACTCGAGCAGGAACCCGACCACGTGCTTGCGAATTACTACCTCGGCTTGTTCTACTGGCGGGGACGGGCCGACTATCCCCTCGCCGCGAGTCAGCTCAACAAGGTGATCGAACTGACCGGCAACGGGGACTCGGGCATCGGCCGTGACGCCGCCGCCGCACTCCAGCAGGTACGCGAGCAGGCCGAGGCAGCGGGCCAACCGCTTCCTGAAGGGGGGACGTTCTGATATGCAACCCGTCGATATCGCGATCATCGGCGCCGGCCCTGCGGGGCTGACGGCCGCACTATACGCCTCCCGGGCACGAGCGAGCACCATCGTGTTCGAGCAAGGGATCCCGGGTGGACAGATAGTCACAACAGACTGGGTGGAGAACTATCCTGGATTCCCCAAGGGTCTCTCGGGCCAGGAACTTGGCGATCTCATGCTCGCACAGGCCGAGGAGTTCGGGGCCGAGGTGAAGTCCTTCACGCCCGTGACTGAGATCCGTGGCGAGGACCTCGACTTCGTGCTGACCACCGATGACGGCGACGAGTATCTTGCCAAGGCGGTCATCGTGGCCACGGGCGCGATCCCCAAGAAGCTCGGTGTCCCGGGAGAAGCAGAATACACGGGACGCGGAGTCTCGTGGTGCGCCACGTGTGACGGAGCGCTCTACAAGGACAAGACCGTGGCGGTCGTGGGAGGTGGCGACGCGGCGGTTGAAGAGGCTCTTTTCCTCACCAAGTTCGCGACCCGCGTACACCTGATCCATCGTCGCGGAGAACTGCGTGCCACCAAGTGCATCCAGGAACGCTGCTTCGAGAACGACAAGATCGAGATGCAGTTGAGCCGCGTGGTGTCGAGCGTCGAAGGGGACGGCTCGAAAGTGACCGGCGTCGTGCTTGCGGCAACGGATGGCTCGCCCGACAAACACCTGCCGCTCGATGGCGTTTTCATCTTCGTGGGAGTCGATCCGGTGAACTCTCTGACCCGCGAGCTCATCGATCTGGACGATAACGGGTACATCAAGATAGATCACGACGGACGCACGTCGTGGCCCGGCCTCTTCGCAGCGGGTGACGTGACGGATTCCGAGCTCAAACAGGTGATCACGGCTGCGGCGAAAGGCGCCTCCGCCGCGTTCGAGGCACTCAGGTATGTTGACGAGAAAGTCTGCTCGATCTGACGGCAGCACCGAAAGGAGCAGGGGTATGGGAGACACATTGGTTCAAGTGACGGATGCCGGTTTCGAGGAGGACGTCGCCAAGGCAACGAAGCCGGTCGTGCTCGATTTCTGGGCACCCTGGTGTGGCCCGTGTCGCATGATGGAGCCAGTCTTGAAGGAACTCGCCGAGGAGTACGCCGACGCGCTCGTCGTAGGCAAGCTCAACGTCGACGAGAACCCCGGTACTGCAAGCAAATACGAGATCCTCTCGATTCCCACACTTCTCGTGTTCAAGGATGGCGAGGTCGTGAAGAAGCTGGTCGGAGCGATGCCCAAGAAGAAGCTCATCGACGAGCTCGCTCCCTGGATCGGCTAGGAAGCGGACGCCTCTTGTTCCCGGGACGACAGAGACGTTGCGTCTCCGTTGTCCCGGGTTCGTTTCCTGCAACCCCGTGACGGATCGACCCCGAAAGGACGGTGGGTCACCATCTGTGAGACCGGCGTACACATCGGACAGATGAAACTCATGATCGCGCAGGCCGACGAGACCGTCGCCCTTGCACAGAAGTGGCTCGAGCAGATCCACCACCTCGCCGATCACGGCAACCTGACCGGCCCCAGCACGTCTGTCGCCCAGGCTACCGTACTGCTCGGGGAGGCGCGGGCGAAACTGACGGCCGCCATCGCCGAGCTCGAGGCCGACACCGATCCCGGGGTGACCGTCGAGCGCGTCTAGCGGCGCTACGGCAGGTCTGGCGTACGCATCCGGCATACCGGACATCCCTGCATGCCCAGTGGCTTCTCGAGCCCGCTCTTTTCGAGCAGGGCATCGTCTGAGAACACCTCGCGAGTGGGGCCATCGGCGGTGACCAGGCCACCGCTCATCACGATGGTTCGCTCACATAAGTCGAGCGCCATGTCGAGATCGTGGGTGGCGATGATCTTGGTGTGCTCGAACGTAGTCAGCAACTCAATGAGTCTTCGTCTCGCCCGGGGATCCAGATTCGACGACGGCTCGTCCATCACGAGCGCACTGGGACACATGGCCAAGACCGTCGCTATCGCCACCGCCCGCTTCTCGCCTCCCGATAGCCGATGAGGTGGCCGCTCCTTGAGGTGCAGCGCGCCCACCCGTGAGAGCGCATCGTCGACTCTCGCGTGCACCTCATCGAGGGGTAAGCCGAGGTTCATCGGCCCGAACGCGACATCTTCGCGCACGCTCGGCATGAAGAGCTGGTCGTCAGGGTCCTGGAACACCATCCCGACATTGCGCCGTATGTCTTGGACGGTCGATCTGATGACCGGCGTCTCGCCGATACGCACGCTTCCCTCGGAAGGAACCAGGAACCCCATGAGGTGCATGAGAAGTGTGGACTTGCCGGCACCGTTGGCTCCCACGATCGCGACGGACTCCCCGTGCGACACCGAGAACGATACCCCGCCTAACGCGGCCGTCCCGTCCGGGTACCGGTAGTGGACATCTGCGACCTCGATGCTGTGATGGCTCATGCGATCAACCCGGTCAGTACGCGGCCGAGAAGGACCGGCACGTTCACAAGGCGCATCGCGATGAAGAGCGCCGACCAGCCCAGCATGAACGCCGCATCTCTCACGCCGAAGCGCAGAGTCGCCAATATCCTGACCTCGCCGTCGAATGCTCGCGCGAGCATCGCGCGGTAGATGCGCTGCGCTCGCGCGTACGTGCGCAGCAGGAGGTGGCCGAGTATCTGGACGTAGACCGCAAGACCCATCCCGCGGCCATTGAAGGACCTCAGCGCACGGGCGCGCGACATCCGCATCGCCTCGCCGCCGAGCACGAACAGATAGCGGTAGAGAAAGAGCAGCTGCGTGACGAGCACATCGGGAACCTTGAGTCGCGCCAGCGCCATGCATACTCCCGAGAAACTCGTGGTCGCGATCAATACCAGCGCTGCCAGGGTCGTGAGAAGGAACCGCATGAGTATCGAAGCGTACGACACCCACCCGCCAGACACGGCGACGCCACCGATGTGGGCGATGATCTCACGGTCGAGCAGCGGGTTGAACACGCCTACCACGAGCGCGAAGGGCGCGACGGCCACGAGCTTGCGCATGAGGAATCCGAGTGGGAGGTCACCCTCGGCGACGAGGGCGACGGGGAAAAGGACGAACGGGAGCATGGCGAGCAACTCGTAGCGGTCGAACGAGACGACGCACACGAGGAATACGAACGTGGTGATCACCTTGGCCCGCGGATCGATGCGGTGCACCGGTGTGTCCTTGTATGACAGCCGGTCGAGCCTGCCAAGGTCGTAGAGACCGTCTTCAAGTGCTGACATCGAAGGGGCCTCCTCAGGTGAGCCCGTGGCCGGTGGTGGTCGCCACGAACTTACCGTGCTTGACCCCCTTGGTACCGATCAACTGTGCCGCCAGCTGCGCGATGAAGCGTGCCTGACCGCGCAGCACCACCACTTCGAGGCAGTGATGGGCATCGAGGTGGATATGGAGGGTCGAGACGATCTCCTCGTGGTGTGTGTGCTGATGCTCGGTGAGTTTGTCCGCCAGGTCGGTGGTGTGGTGGTCGTACACGAGCGTGACGGTCCCGACCGCCTCCTCCTCGCCCACGTTCCACTGCTCCTCCACGAGCGCGCCCCTGATCAGGTCGCGTACAGCTTCAGAGCGGTTCACGTAGCCCTTCTCGGCGATGAGGACGTCGAAACGTTCCAGGAGACGCTCGTCCGCAGACACCCCGAACCTGACCACTCCCGCCATGATGCGCTCCTTGGTATCCGGTTCGTGCCACCCGGAGACCTCCGGCGTGCCACTGTATATGCGCTCGAACGTAGGCTCGTGCGAATCTGCCGGGAACTGTTGACGTGAGCTGCCGCGACCCTTACGTTCAGAGGTATCGTAGCACGACTGCTGCACTCGTAGCACCACTGTACCGACTAGAAACACCCACCCGAGGAGGACTCGACATGCATATGGCAGACGCGCTCATCACCCCGGCGGTAGGAGGAGTGATGTGGGGGGCGACTGCGGTCACCACCGTTTACTGCGCGCGAAAGGTGCGCGAGGACCTCGATGAGAACAAGATCCCCCTCATGGGCGTCACCGGT